>WNEZ01001120.1_pt1 | contig 22830 bp, 26 predicted proteins | sample 5400521 | NCBI WGS metagenome assembly WNEZ01 (sample SAMN13153339, study PRJNA577476) | soil metagenome | isolation source: 120 cm saprolite under Douglas fir tree site 2 hole 1 replicate 1 | place: USA:California | collected 2015-04-18 | reverse complement strand
GTAGAACTGGGTGCGGTTGGCGTTGTACCAGTTCCAGTCCATCCCGAAGCGGATGGCGTTCTCGCCCAGCACGGTGCTGGCCTGCGCATAGTCGGCATTGTTGGCGTTGATCTTGGTGATGTTTGGCCCGCCGCAGCATGCCAGGGCCGGCTCGTTGTTGAAGTTCTCCCCGCGCAGCGTCACGACCCGGCCGTTGTAGACCAGGTTGCCGTTGCTGACCACCAGGTAGGCGCCTGACGAGGGTGGCGGCGTCGGGCCCGGTGTGGGCGTCGGTGCCGGCGTAGGCGTTGGCCCCGGCGTTGGGGTTGGCCCCGGCGTCGGTGTTGGTGCCGGCGACGACACCGTGAAGGTCGTATCGAGACCATCGTGGTAGACGCTGTCCGCCGTCTGGTAGGTGAGGAAGCATCGCCACGTGCCTGCGGGATCGGAGGTGGTAAAGGTCCGACTGGACCTCAGGGTGTACGTGGCCCCGGCCCCCACCGAGATTGCGCCTGACACGGGCCCGAAGTCGTCGAATGGACCACCAGCATTCGTCCCGCCGGGCGGGCGGCCCGCCAGGACCACCTCCAGGAGCGAGAGCGCCGTAGTCGTGTTGTTCCAGAGCGAGCCGGTGGCCGACAGGGTTTGCCCTGGAGCCACGGTCGTCGCGCTCAGCGTGCATCGCTGCGTCACGTAGACCCCGCTGGGCGTTGGAGTCGGCCCCGGCGTTGGGGTCGGCGCGGGGGCCGGCGTTGGCGTCGGTCCGGGGGCCGGCGTCGGAGTCGGTGTAGGCGTCGGATTCGACGTCGGGGTGGGAGTCCCGCCCGGCACTGGCGTCGGAGTGGGAATCCCGCCCGGCACTGGTGTCGGCGTGGGCGTGGGGTTCCCGGGGGTTGGGGTCGTCACAGCGCCCGGAGTCGGGGTGGCGGCCGCGGAACGACCCCTGGGGGGTGTGGCTGTCGGGCGGTTCGCCTGGGGCGGGACGGCCTTGGCAGACACTCGCGGGGCGACCGCGGAGGTGCTGTTCGTGCCAGGCAGCGTAATCTGGCCCGGGGGCATCAGCCACATGGTGGCCGCCACGGTCAGCATCAGCGTGGCGATCAACGCAAAGCGTCCCATGACCCCCGTTCCCTCCCACAGTCAGTTCACCGCAAACTCGCTCGTAACTCAACCCGTAATGGGCGACCACTCCATGACGGATGCGTGGCAAAGCCGGTCCACTGGATTCGATCCACGGTCCGGTAACGATCTGATGGCGAGCCGGTGGATGCGAATGACGCCGGTCGACGCGCGGTTGCATCCTGGGCGTTTGTCCCACGGAGGGATCGGGACAGTCCGACTTCGCCTTCCGAGTCCCCCCATTGTCGGGTGGTAAACCCGCCTGCTTTTCTTGGGAAAGATGCCCTCCCCGGCACCGCAGGCCGAGTTGTGCCCCGATGCGAACGCGGGGATTGAGCCCCCGCTGCGGGCCTCGATCTGCATTCCCACTCGCAACCGCGCTCAACTCTTGCGGGTGACCCTGCAGAGCCTGGATCGCCAGTCGGTGGCGGTAGACCGGCTGCAGGTCATCGTCGGCGACGACGGTTCGAACGACGGCACCATCGACATGCTCCGACGACTTCAGCCATCCTATGAGCTGAAGTGGACGGGGCTCCACGGCCAGGGCAGCGGCGCCGCCCGCAACGCAGCCGCCCGCCTCGCCGATCACGAAGTGTTGATCTTTCTGGACGACGATCAAATCACCACCCCGGACCTGGTGGCGGCCCACCTGGAGGTCCACGAGCGGGACGCCGCAGTCGTCGTCCAGGGCGAGTATCCGCTGGCCGCCGGCTGGGACTTACGGGGCGCCTCGCTGATCTTCGAACGGTCCCGCCGGCGCTCCCGGGGCCCGGCCAATCCCACTGTGGATGTTGCCTTTCGCCTCTGGGGGGCCAACTTCTCCGTTCGTCGGGAGATGTGGGCGCAGGTCGGAGGGTTCGATGAGCGCCTGCCTCGGAGCCAGGACCTGGAGTTTGGCTTGCGGCTGGCGGACCTGGGCCTGTCCATGGTGGTCGAATCCCGGGCGCTGTCGCACCATCGTCATGCCGTCAGCGCGGCCGGGTTCCGGCGTCAGTGCCTCGATGAGGGTCGTTGCATGGTCAGGATTTCGCGCAAGCGCGGGGTCCCGGTTGAGTCGCTCCTGGACGGCCCGATCAGCCGGCCCGTCGACCGGCTGTTGGGAAGCGTCTGGGTTCACTTCCCGGCGTGGGCCGACGGCCTGGGCCGCTCGCTCGGCGGCGTGCTCTGGATCGCCGACCGCGTCCGGCTTCGCCCGGCCCAGCTCTTTGCATCCCGTCTCGTACGCCGCTTTCACGAACTGGGCGGGATCGCCCTGGAGACGGCTGCGCCGGTGGGCGCTAGGGTCCCCCGGCTAGGGATGGCGTGCCGGCCATGAGTGCCACACCGCCCGTGGAGTGGGGCCAGCGAGTCGAGCGCCTCTTCGAAGCAGACGCCGACTTCTGGAATGACGTCTACGGCGGGGCCGACGTCTTCAGCGCGGTCATCCAGCGCCGTCATGCCACCGCCGCGGGCTGGGTCGACCAGCTCTCCCTGGCTCCGACGGTGCCCGTACTGGAGATCGGGTGTGGCGCCGGCGCCCTGGCGGTGGAGCTGGCGCAGCGACCCATGACCGTCTGTGCGGTCGACTCGGTGCATGCCATGGTCGCCCTGACCCGGCGTCGGGCGGCGGCGGCGGGCGTCCAGCAGCACCTGCAAGTCGACCTGGGTGACACGCACGCGCTCGAATTCGCAGACTCGACGTTCGGGCTGGTCATTGCCCTGGGCGTGCTTCCCTGGCTGCACTCGCCCGCCAGGGCGGTAAATGAGATGGCGCGGGTGCTGAAGCCCGGCGGATGGCTGATCCTGAGCGCCGACAACCGCGATTGCCTGGTCGACCGACTGGACCCCCTGCGCAACCCGCTGCTCGCGCCGATCAAGCGCGCCGTGAAGCGGGCGCTGAAAAGGCCCGACCCGCCCGTGGCCTGGGTGCCTCGTGGCGACCGTCGACGAGATACCGACCAGATGCTCGCCGGCGCCGGATTCCGAAAGATCCACGGCCTGACCTGCGGGTTCGGCCCGCTGACGCTCTTCCACCGGCGCGTGGTGCCCCACCGGCTGGGGGCCGCGCTGGAGCGGGGCTGCCAGAGGCTGGCCGAACGGGGCGTGCCCTGGATCCGGTCGGCGGGATGGCACTACATGGTGCTGGCGCGAAAGGAGCATGCGTAGGATGGCCGACCAGGTCATGATTCACCCGACCGCGGAGGTTTCCCCGCAGGCCACGGTGGGGGACGGCACGCGGGTCTGGAACGAGGCGCAGATCAGGGCTGGCGCGCGGATCGGACGGGACTGCATTCTGGCCAAGGGGGTGTATGTCGACGCGGACGTGGTCATCGCCGACCGGGTCAAGCTGGAAAACCGGGTCTCCGTTTTTCGGGGCGCCCACCTGGAGTCCGGCGTGTTTGTGGGGCCGCATTCCTGCCTGCTCAATGACAAGCGGCCGCGAGCCACCACTCTGGCCGGCGAACTCAAACGAGAGGACGATTGGACGGTCAGCGGCGTGACCGTGGCCGAGGGCGCGTCGATTGGGGGCGGCTGCACGGTCCTGCCCGGGGTCTCCATCGGGCGCTTTGCCATGGTGGGCGCCGGCGCGGTGGTGACCAGAGACGTCCCGGACTTCGGCCTCGTCATCGGAAACCCCGCCCGGCTGGTCGGCTATGTCTGCGAGTGCGGCGGACGCTTGCTCCCGGACGGCAGCTGCCCGGCCTGCGGACGGCGGCATTCGCTGGGCGGCCAGCCAGGCCCGCTTCGGGCTACGTCCGCGACACCGGCTTCACATAGCTCTCGATGAAGGTCTGACCCCAGCGATTCCACCTCCCGGTTGCGGGATCGGTCATGGTATTGGCATCGCTCCAGGCGTCCACAAACGCGATGCAGCCGGCGCCGCCTCGATGGTGCACCCAGTCGGTGACATACGCCAGGAATCCCTGGCTCCAGGTAAGCGGGCTGACCGGCGGGTTCTGGGTGCCGACCTCATCCACGATCACCGGCACGGATCGCGCCAGGTCGCCCCAGAGCCGGTCGGCCTCGGCGCCCTGGGAGGCATCCCAGGTGGTCGCGCCCGCCCCGTACCGGTGGGCGCCGTAGATCAGGTTGGCGTCACCGAGTGGGAACTCCGGGATCTGGGAGCAATCCCACGACCAGCCGATGCAGTTGACCACGATGGGCCGCGTGTACCCGGCGCCGCGCAGGGTCCGGACGTAACCCGACTGCTGGTACTGCCAGAGGGCCCAATCGGTGCATTTCGACTGGTCCCCGCCCTCGCAGTTGGGCTCGTTGTCCGGCTTGATCCAGACCAGCGGGTTGGGGCCGTAGCGCGAGGCCAGAACCATGAGCAAGGCGGTGATCCGGGCGGGCGCCGCCGTCTCACCCTGGCTCAGCTCCGCCACCATCCCGCGCTGCGTCACCCAGGTCACCACGCGATCGAGCTCGCCCAGGTATTGGTCGTATGGAATGTAGTCGGGACTGCTGGGCGGCAGATGGGCGGCATCGGCGGAGATGGAGAGCCGAACCAGGTTGAAGCCGGCCGCCTGCAGGCCGTCCAGGTCGCGCTCCGCGTGCTGATAGTTCATCCGTCCCAGGCCATTCGCATCCCCACCCGCGAACCGGCCGTAGACGGCGTCGGCGCCTTTGACGGTGAACGGTCGCCCGGCCGGATCCAGGATGCGGTTCCCGCTGACATGGAATCCCGAGCCCATCAGCGAGGTGGTGGAGGTGGTGGTCCCGGGGGCCGTGGCGATCGGTTGCGATGGTCCCACACACGTTTCCAGGACAAGGACGCCGGTGAGGCTCGCCAGGATCAGCCGGTGCTGGCGCCCGGTCACTGTGAGACCCCTGAGCAGGCCTCTAGGCCTCGGCGATCACCACGGCCTCTCTCCCGATCGGCGCCCGCCGGTGGCCGTTGCCGCTCGGGAGATGAGACGTGACCGTTTCCGCGCCACCGGCGGCTCGGTAGGCCGCGTTCGCCTCCAGCATGGCTGCCAGGAGGCGTGGCCAGTACCCGGCGGCCGCGGCGGACGCTACCAGGGCACTGGTGTCCTTGGGGAAGCACTTCCCCCCGAACCCGCGCGCCTCGGGGAGCACGAAGGTGTGGCTGCGGCCGATCCGGGGGTCCTGGAGCCACAGTTCCCGAAGTTCGTTGTAGTCCACCCCGAACAGCTGAGCCAGGTCATAGAACTCATTGGAGAAGGTGACCTTCATCGCCAGGAAGCACGTGTCCATGTACTTCGTCAGCTCGGCGGTGGTGGAGTCGGTCTGCCAGATAGCCAGCTCGGCATTAAGCGTCGTCTTGTACAGGTCCGCGACGCCGTTGGTGTCCCGTTGATCGCCTCCCAGCACCACCCAGCCCATGCGCCGGGAGTTGGCGAAGGCGTGATCGGCGCTCTCGCCCCAGAACTCCGGTTGGAAGACAAGCCGCTTGCTAGAGGCCGCCCGGAGCCGCGCGGTGGTCCCTACGGCAACGGTTGAGCGCAGCACAATGACGTCGGATTCGAGCCAGTCGACGACCTCCTCGACGATCGAGGTGTCGCACGACCCGTCCGCCTGCTGGTTGGTGGGGACGGCCACAAAGGCATAGTCGCAGCGCTTGACGGCTTGCTTGGACCCAACTCCCAGGTGGGCGTCGTAGATCACGGCCTGCGGGAAGAGCTGGTGCAGGTTCTTCCCCGCCGCTCCGTAGCCGACGATTCCTACAGTGGTGTTGTGCACGCCTGAGGCAGATTATCGGCAGCCGGGTGCCTCTTTCCCATGGGACAAAACGGCAGGGCCGTTTGGATCTGTCCTCCCCGCTGGGACTCCCCGTAAGATGGGGACGATGGTGTCACTCAGCGTGCTACTAGTAGACGACAACGCCCTGTTTCGTGATGGGATCGCCGACATCCTGGAGGCCGATGGCCGCTTCGAAGTCGTTGGCCAGGCGTCCCGGGGTGACGAGGCGGTGGCCGCCGCCGGCCGGCTCCATCCGGACCTGATCCTGATGGACCTGCGCATGCCGGGCATGAGCGGCGCCGAGGCCATCCGCCGGATTCGTGCCCAGGACCCGGCCGTCCCAATCGGCGTGCTGACCGTGTTCGAGACGCAGGAATCGGCGCAAATCGCCCTGGACGCCGGCGCGACCGGCTACCTGGCCAAGGATTCGACGCCGGCGGACCTCTGCGAGGCGGCCGCCGTCATCGCCCAGGGCAGGCGGAATTTCGACGCCTTTCCGCGGCCAGCCCACCCCGAGCGCGGCGCCGGGTCTTCGAATCTGCTCGCGCGTCTCACCGCGCGAGAGGTCGAGGTGCTTCGTGCGCTGGCGACGGAGGCGACCAACGAGGCCATCGCCCAGCGCCTGGGAATCAGTCCCCGGACCCTGCGCATCCACATCAGCCACACCTATCGCAAGCTGCAGATCCATGACCGCGCGCAGGCGGTCATCGTCGCCATCCGAGCCGGGCTGGTGGAGATACCGTAGCCCGACTCCCACGAATACCTAACATAGAGCGACGTATGCATCCGGACACGCTTGCTGTCCACGCGGGTGAGCCGCCGCTCGACCGGCAGGACGCGCCCGTGGTGCCCGACATCACCGTCGGCTCGGCCAGCGCCTACCGCGACCTGGAGTCACTGGACGCGGCCATGGCCGGCCACCGCGGGTATGGGCGTTGGGGAACCCAGAACCACCGCCAGCTGGAGCAGGCGGTAGCCGCGCTGGAGGGGGTCGGCGTGACCGGCAGGGTGGAGGCCCTCGCGGTCGCCTCCGGCATGGCCGCCATCGCGACCACCATCCTCACCGAGACCACGAGTGGTGACCACGTGGTTGCGGCCCACGATTGCTACGGCACCACGGTCACCTTCCTGCGGGACGACATCGCCCGGTTCGGGATCGTAACCACCCTGGTCGATATGCAGGATCTAGACCAGGTTCGGGCGGCGATGACGCCGCGGACGCGTCTCGTGTTGTGCGAGATCTGTACCAACCCGCTGATCCGGGTGCCCGACCTGGAAGCGCTGGCCGCCATAGCCCATGAGCGCGGCGCCCTGCTGGTGGTCGACAACACGGTGCCGACCCCGGCGCTGAGCCAGCCGTTTCGTTGGGGCGCCGACGTCGTCATTCACAGCGCCACCAAAAACTTGAGCGGCCATGCCGACGTGGTCGGTGGCGTCGTCCTGGCACGCCCGGCCTGGCTGGAAGGGGCGCGGGCGCTGGCCCGGACTTTCGGCCCCAGCCTGGGACCGTTCGAGGCCTGGCTCGCCCTGCGGGGCGTTCGGACCCTGGCCGTTCGGATGGCGCGACACACGCAGAATGCCCTGGCGCTGGCTCGCTTCCTCGAGGAGCGGCCGGCGGTCTCCCGTGTGTACTATCCGCAGCTGGCCAGCAGCCCATTCTGCCAGCGGGCACAGCGTCTGCTCCCGCAGGGCGCCGGCGCGCTGCTGTCCTTCGAGCTGCGGGGCGGGCTGCCGGCAGTCGAGCGCATGCTGAGCCGGCTGAAGTTGATCCGGCTGATGCCCAGCCTCGGCCATGTGGCCACTACCCTCAGCCATCCCGCCTCAACCTCGCACCGGGGGCTGAGCGCTGATGACCGGCGCCGAGTGGGAATCCAGGACGGGCTGGTCCGCTGCTCTGTCGGGCTGGAGCAGATCGATGATCTGACCGCCGACCTGGAGCACGCGCTGGCTGGCTGAGCGGGCCTGCTCCGAAGACTCTTTCCCGGCCTGGATCGTGGCGGGGCCGGCGATGGTGCCGCCAGCCCCTCTCGGCGTCTAGACGGTCTTTATTACGTATGTGCCGGCAATCTTGTCGTGCCAGCCCTGCTTGTTGGGGTCGAAGGCCACCCAGATCACCCCGATGAAGATCACCAGGAAAGATATGATCAGCCCGACGTAGCGCAGGAGGCCTTGCACCAGGTCCAGATTTGACCCATCGGTGCGGACGACCCGCAGGTTCAGGATTTTCATCCCGGGTGTCTGCCCCGGCCAGGGGCCCATGGCCGACCAGAAGTAGACGAAGTAGATGATGCCCAGCACCAGCTGAATGCCACCTCGAGCCGACGTGTTCCCGCGAAAGAGGGCAGCCACGACACTGGTGACGATACCGAGGATGATCGCGTCGATGATGTAGGCCACGACCCGGATCCAGAATCCGGCTTTTGCCCCTGAGACCGCGGGCGTCATTGCGGTTGCCATAAGAACCCCCTGGAAAATGACTGGCCGACGAATTCGGCGGCAGTATAGCGCTTCGCGGGCTGGCCGGGCCAGATTCGGAATCTCGGCTCGTCGGCCGTCGTCAGTAGAATTGGAGGCCATGCCCGATCGAGCCCTCTCTGTCGTGGAGAACGTGCCCGACCAGTCCATCCTGGACCGGATCGGTAACACGCCCCTGATCCGGGTCCGGCTGCTGGAGAAGGAGTTCCGGCACATCACCTTCTATGCCAAGGCCGAGTGGTTCAACCCCGGCGGGTCGGTCAAGGACCGGGCGGCCTTGCGGATGATCGAGGAGGCTGAGCGGACGGGTGAGCTGACCGTGGAGAAGATCATCCTGGACTCCACCTCGGGCAACACCGGGATCGCCTATGCGCTGATCGGGGCGGCCAAGGGCTACCGGGTGAAACTGGTCATGCCGGAGAACGTCAACGAGGAGCGGCGCGAGATCGTGAAGGCGTTCGGTGCCGAGGTCATCTTCACCCCCGCGCTGGAGGGCTCGGATGGCGCCATCCGGGAAGCCCACCGCATCCGGGAGGACGACCCGGGCGCCTACTTCATGCCCGACCAGTACAACAATCCGTTCAACTGGCGGGCCCACTTCGACACCACCGGTCCCGAGATCGTGCGGCAAACCCAGGGCGAGCTCACCCATTTCGTGGCGGGCATGGGCACCAGCGGCACCCTGATGGGAGCCGGCCGCTTCCTGAAGAAACACAACCGCGACATTCGCCTGGTCGCCGCTGAGCCCGACGATGCCCTGCATGGCCTGGAGGGGCTCAAGCACATGGGGAGCTCGATCGTGCCCGGCATCTACGATCCCAGTCTGGCCGACGAGAAGATCAGCGTCCCCACCGAACCGGCCTGGGAACTGGCCCACGACCTGGCCCGGTCCGAAGGCATCCTGGTGGGCAATTCCTCGGGAGCTGCCCTCTATGCCGCCCGGGAGGTGGCCCGCCGCACCTCGGAGGGCGTGTTCGTCATGGTCTTCCCGGACGGCGGCGACCGCTACCTCAGCTCGGGGCTCTACCGCCGGAAGTAGACGATTGACGCTGCGTGTCCCGGGTCCAGTGATGGACGCTGTCGCCCAGCATCTGGAGGCCGGGTATCCCAACGAAGCCTGCGGCGCCCTCATCGGCCGCGCCGGCGACCGGACCCAGCCCCACCAGGCTCTGGAGTTCCGTCCCATGCGGAACACGGTCACCGAGCGCCCCTGGGATCGTTACGTCCTGGACCCCCTGGAGCAGTTGCAGGTGCAGAAGGACGCGGAGACCCGCGGGCTGGAGATCATCGGGTTCGTCCACAGTCATCCCGACCACCCGCCGCGGCCGTCCCAGTTCGACACCGAGCATGCCTGGCCCTTTTACAGCTACGTGGTGGCGGCGGTGGCCCAGGGCAAGATGGCGGAGGCGCGGGCCTGGCGGCTGGATGAGGGGACGAAGACGTTTCGCGAAGAGCCGCTCACCATCGACTAAGAACGCGCTAGTCGGGGCCAGCCTCGATCAGTTCGACCAGCATCTGGTCGCGGAGCATCATGAAGCAAATCTGCCGGCCATTGAACGCCACCGCCGGCGTCGGCCGAGCGAGCGGCAGCCCGCCCCGCTCCCGCAGCTGTCGCAGCTCCGTCTGGAAAGGGTCGGCTAAGAACGCCTGATGATAGATGCGGACGCCTCGTGCCAGCCAGTCCTTGAGGACGGTCGACCCGGGGAGCTGCTCCACGACCTCGAGCCGTGGTCCGGGACCGCGAAGGAAAACGCCTCTGATCCCCTGCCCCACGTCGGTGAACGGCTCGCCGGCGGCCGCGTAGCCCAGGCTCGACAGCGCCTCGACATCCGCGGCCAGGTCAGCCGAGGCGACCCCGAGATGATGAAAAGTCAGCCCGCCCACCGGGGGATCCTCACCGCGACCGACGCCGCACCGGCTGGCAGCCACCACGTCCACAGCCGCCATCCCGGGGTGCGGTCCGAAGACAGGTCCGTGCCCAGCCACCCGAAGAGTGACCTTCCATCCGCCTTCGTCATCGCTTCTTTCCGGGTCCACAGGCGGTAGAAGGCGGGCAGGCCCGACGCCCGCTCCCCCGAGCGCAGCTGGATCGCTTCCGCCGGGGCGAAGAATCGCGAAGCCAGGCCACGCCAGTCCATATCGGTCCGAAAGCGCTGCACGTCCGCCCCCACCTCACCGGTCCGGGTCACCGCATAGAGAACCTGCTCGCCGGAGTGGGACAGGCTGAAATGCAACGGCGCCCGGCCGGCGGACGAGGCCACGATGGGCTTCCCGTTTGGCAGCCGGATCAGCCGGACGGCGCCGGGCGCTGTTCCCAGGTAGCGGCCAAGCAAGAGGCGAAGCTGGCCGCGGCCGACCAGAAAACGCCGCCGGTCGGTGGGGGAGGGGAGAACCCGGGTCCGGTGGAGCTCATCGGCGTTCAGGAGGGTGGCCAGGGCGGCGAGCCTGGCCGGTGGCCGGCGGAGCGACCCGATCCAGACGTGCACTTCGTCATCCCCCAGCTCGGTCCAAGCGTGGTCCGGACTGGTCTGGACCTCGACGGTCCGTCCCCCGTCTGTCGCGACCACCCAGCGCCTCACGTGCGGATCGGCTTCAGCTTCCGGTAGAACTCCACCGCCGAGGCGTTGGGACCCAGGGGCACCCCACAGGCTGCCACCGGCCGCGCCGGATTGCCCTGCACCAGCGTCATCGCCGCCACGTTGCCGGAGACCACACTCCCCGCGGCGACCACGGCACCCCGGCCGATGGTGACGCCGGGCAGGATGATCGCGCCCGGACCGATGAAGACCTGGTCCTCGATCCGGACGGAGAACGTCGCGCCGGCCAGCAGGTGCGGAGTCACGTCGTTGAAATGGGCGATGATCATGCTGCGCACGCCGAGAAAGACGTCGTTGCCGATCGAGATCAGCTCCGGGCGCATGGTCTCGATGATGACGTCGGTGCTGATGAAGACCCCGGTGCCCAGGTGGACGCCCCGCCAGCGATGCAGGCGCACCCGCAGGCCACTCCCTCCGGGAAGGAAGAGCGCCAGCGCCTGGAGGACGCGGATCTTCACAGCATGCATCGTGGGCCTACCGCTGGGCGCGCGTCCCCGCTGGCAGCTTCCGGCGGATCATCCCCTCCAGCTCGCCGAGCGTGCTGAACGCTCGGAGCTGATCGAGCTCATCGTCATCGAAACGAATGCCAAAGCTCTCCTCGATTCCAAAAATGACATTCACGTGGGAGAGCGAGTCCCAGCCGGGAATATCGGCATAGCGCGTGTCCAGCGCCAGCCGGAGGTTGGGCACGCGGAACAGCTTCTGCACGATCCCGACCAGCGTCGGCTGGACCGTTCCGAGCTCGCTCTCCCCATCGGGCTCCGCCGCCGGCAGACGGCCGGCATCGAGGGGAAACACGCTCATCAATCCCAGTATAGGAACGCCTCTCTGGCATCCGGGATGAGATTGTTCTCCGTTCGCGTGGGGCGGACCTCCCAACGCATGCCGCTTTGTCCCAGGCCGGGGCGGATTGCCCAGCACAGGCAGGACAACGCGACTGAGCGGGGCTTGACTCTCACCTTGCGGCGATCCGTGCCGGTCGCCGACACTCGTGGTGTGGAGCATGGAGTCCTCCAGACACCGGGATTCGACCGGTCTCTGGAGCTGGCCGCCGGCTGCCGAGAGCGCGGGCATCTCGAGGAGGCCTACAGCTGGCTGCGGCAGGCGGCTCCCAGCGCCGACGGCCTCCTCGACCGGCAGGCTGCCGCGCTGGAGCTCGCGCGACTGAGAGCCGTCGCCAAACCCGCCGCCAGGCGGCACGCGCGGGTGGCCGTGGCCGGCAGCTACACGACCACCCAGCTGGCGCGGCTGGTCGGCCTGGCGGCCTTCCAGGCGGGCATTGACGTCGAACTCTACGAAAGCCAGTACGGCCAGTACAGTCAGGACCTCCTCGACCCGGGGAGCGCCCTGTACGCGTTCCGTCCCGAGGTCGTCGTCCTCGCCGTCCACGAGGGCGCCCTCCAGCTGCCGGCGCTCAGCGACCAGCCGGAGGCGGAGGTTGACACGGAGCTGCGGCGCTGGCAGCAGCTCTGGTCGCTCGCCAGGGAGCGGGCAGCGGCGCGCGTGATCCAGCACACATTCGCGATCCCCCCGGCGCAGCCGCTCGGACACCTCGCCGGCCGGTTGGGCTCGCGGTATGCAATGGGGCAGCGGCTCAACGCGCGGATGATGCGGGACGCCCCGGCCGACGTGGCCTTCGTCGACTGCGATCGGCTGGCTTCGTGGTACGGAAAGCGGGCCTGGTTCGACGACCGTTACTGGTACCTGACCAAGCAAGCGCTGGCCCCGGACGCGCTCTGGCTGCTGGCGACGCACACCGCGGCGGTGCTGGCCGCCACCCTGGGCCTGGCCCGGAAATGCGTGGTGCTCGACCTGGATGGAACGCTGTGGGGCGGCGTCATTGGCGAGGACGGCGTGAGCGGGATCGCGCTGGGCGGCGGCCCGGCCGGAGACGCCTACGCCAGCTTCCAGTCTTTCCTGCTCGGCCTCAAGCACAAGGGGATCCTGCTCGCGGTCGCCTCCAAGAACAACGACGCCGATGCCCGGCTGCCGTTCCAGCAACATCCCGACATGCGCCTCCACCTCGATGACTTCGCGGTCTTCAAGGCCAGCTGGGCGGACAAGGCCACTACCCTGCGGGTGATTGCCGGCGAGCTGGGCCTCGGCCTCGACAGCCTGGTCCTGGTCGACGACAATCCCGCCGAGCGGGCGCTGGTGCGGGAATTGCTTCCCGAGGTCGAGGTGATCGACCTGCCGGCGGATCCGGCCGGTTACGTGCGCGCCCTCGCCGACTACCCTGGGCTGGAAACGGTGGCCCTCACGGAGGAGGATGCGCGCCGTACCGACCAGTACCGGGCCCGGCGGGAGGCCGCGCAGCTGGCGCAGTCGGCCGGCAGCCTCAAGGAGTTCCACCGCGGCCTGCAGATGTCGGCGCGGGTGGCCCCGTTCGACGACTTCCACCTGCCGCGCATCGCGCAGCTGATCGCGAAGACGAACCAGTTCAACCTGACCGGCCGCCGGCGCGGGCTGCCTGAGCTCGACGCGCTGCGTCAGGAGGCAGCCTACATCCATTTGTCCCTTACGCTGCGGGACCGCTTCGGCGACCACGGCCTGGTCGGCGTCCTGATCGCGCGCCAGGAGGACGACGCCGCCGTCATCGACACCTGGGCGATGAGTTGCCGCGTCATCGGCCGCACCGTCGAGGCCGAGATGCTCAAGCACCTCTGCCAGGCGGCCGCCGCCCGCGGATGCCGCCGCCTACGGGGAACCTACGTTCCCACGACCCGCAACCAGCTGGTGAAAGACCTGTTCGCAAGCTTTGGCTTCCAGCTGGTGGGGGACCAGGACGGCACCACCACCTGGGAGTACGACCTGGTCCGCCAGGGCCCTATCCAGAACGACGTCATCGCCGACTGGGCGAAGGCGGAGCTCGCGCCGGCGGCGTTCGCGGGAGAGCGGGCAGCGGCATTGGCGGAATGACCCCGCGGGTGGTCGGCGTCTTTCCGTTGGAGGCGCGCGCCCGGCGGCGGCGCCTTTTCGACGCCCTCGAGGCGGCCTTCCCGCTGCGTTTCGCGGGCCGCGCCCTGGCGGACGTGGACGGCCTCGACGGCGCGGTATTCGTGGGCGCGTCCCCGCCCGCGAACCCGCCACCCTGCCCCTGGCTCTGTTTCGTGCACGACCGCGTTGCCAGTCCAGCCGGTGCCGGGGTCCAGATTGGAGCCGATCCACTGGTGGATCCGCGGCTGCGGGGCGTCACGTTGACCGATGGCTTGGCCGGCGCCGCCAGGCCGCTCCGTCCGGCTGACTCCGAGCGGGTGCTGGCGACGACGCCTTCCGGCCCGGTCTGGCTCGCCTCGGCGGAGCAACCGCGGCATTACCTGGCCTCGGTCGCCCCAGCTGAGCTGGCTGCGGACGAGCCCTTGCGCGCCCGGCTCCGGGCCGGATCATTCCTGGGGCTGCTGCCGCTGATCCACTTCCTCCGGGAAATCTGTGCGGAGCGGCCCTGGTCCCAGCCACCGCCGCGGGCCTGCTTCATCATCGATGACCCCAACCTGCACGCGCTGACCTACGGATATGTCGACTTCCGCCGGCTGGTGGCCCACGCCGCGCGCGGCGGGTACCACGTGGCCATCGCCAGTACCCCTCTCGACTACGGCTTCGTCCACCGGCGAGCGGGCGCCCTGTTCCGTGAGTGCTCGGGACAGATCTCCCTGGCAATCCACGGCAACAACCACGAGCGCCACGAGCTGGCCCGCGTCCATGACCAGGCGGCCGCGCTGGCGTTGGGTGCCCAGGCCCTCCGCCGCACGAAGCGGCTGGAGCAGCGAACGGGCCTGCGGGTCTCGCGCGTGATGTGCGCGCCGCATGAAGAGTGCAACCAGGTGATGTTGAGAGCGCTCTTGCGCCTCGGCTTCGACGGCCTGGCCAGGGAGCTGATGGCACCGGTCAGCCACGCGGCAGCCAGGGCGGGCGGGGTGCTGGCCGATTGGGAGCCGGCCGAGCTGATCGGCGGCCTCCCCGTGCTGCCCCGATATGGTCTGGGGGCTGACGGGGAGGACCTGGTCTTCCGCTCCTACCTGAACCTGCCGATGCTCGTCTGCCTCCACCACCAGGACCTGGCCGGCGGCCTGGACGTGCTCGACGCCACGGCAGCCCAGGTCAATCGCCTGGGGCCCCATGCATGGATGTCGCTCACCGACATCTGCCGGTCGAATGCCGTCTGGTGGCGGATGGGGAATGCGCTGGTGGTCCGCCCCTACGCTCGACGGGTGGCGTTCCCCGTCGATCCCGACGTGGAGCGGATCGTGGTCGAGGCTCCCCCATCCGAGCCACCGGTCGAACTCCGAATCTCGTGCGGCTCGGCCTCCACCTCCGGACCGGCCGGCGGTGCGTTCGACGTCGCCGGCCTCTTCCCCTCGCTGGTCGAGATTGAAATGTCTTCGGTGGACGTCGTGGATGCCGACGCCGTCCCGGCGCCGCCGCCCCGGGTATGGCCCGTAGTTCGCCGGCTCATGACTGAATCCCGGGACCGGCTGGCGCCGCTCCCGGCGCGACTGGGCTTGGTCCGCGCCTGATAGGGGGCGGAGAAAGGCGTGAGCCCAGCGGCGTCCCGGTCCGCAACGTGACCCAGCCCGTCATCAAGCGCGTCTACTACGCCTATTCATTCAATAGAAAGGCCGCGCTGCCGGCGACTGTCTGAAGCCCCGGCGAGCCGCGCTATAGTCGCGGTGGTGCGCGAAGACTGGACGACGGTCTACGAAACGCATAGCCGGATCGACGCCGACCTGGTCCGGACCACGCTGGAGGGCGCCGGCTTCCAGGTCATGGAGCGGGGCGATGCGGGCGTGTTCGGGAGTGGATCTGCCACTACCTTCGCGGGTTCCATCGCGCTGGCGGTGCCGCCCGAAGACGCCGATGAGGCCCGAACGGTGCTGAAGGACCAGTCGAGATCGGAGGAAGAGCCGGATGGCGGCGGCGGGCCGATCTCGGTCGCCCAGGCAGCCGACGCGGTCCTGGCGTTGCGGGCGGACCAGGCGGTGGCCGGCTGCAAGTACTGCGGCATCCCCACCCTGGACCTGCGCGAAGACGACTTGGAGAGCCGGCAGGTAGTGCTGCTCCGGGCGGCCGGCCTGGGCGTGAACAGCGAGTCGTTCAGCGAATTCGAACCCGGCGAACGGATTTGCACCGAGTGCGCGGGCCACGAGGTCGAGTGCGATCTCTGCGGCCGGCAGGTGGACGCCTTCCTGGACGGCGGGGTATACCGCCGCGTGCATGCCGACGAAGCCTACCTCTGTACGGCCTGTACGGGCCAGCTCGACGACGCTCTGGACAAATCGCGCGACTGGTAGGTCAACGGCAGGCGTCCAACGTCAGCCGTGATACTCGCCTCGGACACGACTACTCTCCGCGATCCGGGCTAGGACTACCTGACCACGCCACAAATAGACAAATCCCATTGTCTGGTTTGCTTTCCGTGACACGATCAGTACTGGAGGTATCCCGCCATGAAGTGCGCAAGGATCCGGCGGATGAAGGTGGCGTGAGCCCTCTGTGTGCCCGGAGTCAGTAAGGAGAAGGCCATGAAAAAGCTGCTCGAATACGACGAATTGACTCGCTGACCGCCGTCGAACTGCCCGATCGCAACGTGGTGACTGTCTGTCTGCTGATCGTCGATGCCAGCGGCAACACCCTGAACGTTCTCTCGTCCAACGACATCGCAACCGCCGTCAACGTCTGTGGACAGCAGATCAACGCCACGGTTCTCTCAATCTTTACCGGCACCGACCAGACGCAGTGGGTGGACTGCCACGCATGGGCCCTGGCCTAGCGGCCGCTGCCGTTTGGTAGGCCAGGGGTGAAAAGGGCGACCGGCCGTAGCCGGCTCCGCCCTTTTGAGCCCATGGGCCCGACCAGGCTGGAGGGACGCCTGCGTAGCATGATCACCAGGACGGATCGAGCCGAGCCGAGCTTGCCGGTATCCGAGCGCCCGGCCCTGGCCCATGATGTCCAGCTGATTGGCGAGATGGCCGACAGCGCCTTCAAGGAGCCACAGTGGCTCATCGAGCGGGATGGCCACTTCATCCAGCTCCCGGAGCTGATCTACCGCACCGCGGAGTTTGCCAACGGTGAACGCACGCCCGACGAGATCGCCGGCCTGGTCACGGGGTCGACCGAGTGGGCGGTCACCGCCGAGCACATTCGAAAGATTGTGGCCGACAAGTTGGTGCCATTGGGCATAGTCAGGCCGGTCGCCGCCAGTGCCTCAGCGGCACCGCTGACCAGGCCGCCCGCATCCTCGCCGCTCCTGCTTCGCATGCGGAGGCAGCTGCTGGGGCCCCGGGTCGTCGAGCCGATCACCCGCGTTCTGCAGCTGCTGTACGCGCCCGTGATCTTGGTGCCACTCCTGATCGCCATCGCCGTCGCGCATAGCTGGCTCTATTTCCACCACGGGCTGGCGGCCAGCATCCGCGACTTCGCCTACGCGCCGGGTGCCGTGGCGCCGTTCGTGGCGCTGCTGATCGCGTCGATGTTCGTCCATGAGCTGGGCCACGCCTCAGCCCTCCGCTACGGTGGGGGCAGGGCCAGAAGCATCGGGGTCGGTCTGTATCTCATCTATCCGGCGTTCTACACGGACACGACCGACTCCTACCGACTGAGACGGTGGGCCCGAGTGCGCACCGACCTCGGCGGTTTCTACTTCCAGCTCATCTTTGCGCTCGCGATCAACCAGCTCTACTTCGTCCTTGGCCAGGAGTGGCTCCTGGCCGCCATCCTCTTGATCGACCTCGACATTGCCCCCCAGCTCATCCTCTTCGTCCGGTTTGACTGGTACTGGGCGCTGACCGACTTGCTCGGTATCCCCGACCTCCTGGGTGGTGGCCCGTGCACCGGCGGGCTGGGCACACCCGAGCGCTGAACTAGCCGACCAGGTGGACGGGCCCGCCCTTGAGGCCCACGGCCACGGTCACGGTGTCCACGGCCACGGTGCCCGCCCCGGTCTCGTACTGCATGCTCCACCAGTACTGCCCGGGCGGCGGGTTATAGCCCGAAGGGATGGGGATCTCGATGTGCACCCAGAGGTTGTCCGACGACACCCCGGTGTTGGTGTCCTTGGCCACGAAGGTAGCCGTCGTGGTTCCCCCGGTCCCCGGATAGATGCTGTAGGCGCCTCTGGCGAGGTTGGACCGCTGCGCCCCGAGGTTGTAAATGTTGAGGCCGGTTGGCGACGTCGCGACGGCTCCGCTCGGGTCCAGGATGTTGATGCGTACGAAGCCGTTGGAGCTGGAGATGTCGCCCACGTCCCAGATGTCGATGCTCACCGTGAGCCCGGCGTAGTCCGGCGTCAGCTGGAACAGGTTCATGGTGAAGCTCCCCCCTGGGCCGGCGTCAAAGGGGGTGAAGAAACAGATCTCATTCCAGCCGGCTGTGGCGCACGTCGGGCAGGCCGTGCGGTTGACGTCGCCGTTGACCGCCCGGACGGCATATCCCTTGTGGCCGGTGGGGCTCGCTCCGGTAAAGGTCGTCCCCATGTTGTCGAGGGAGTCGACCCGCAGCCGGTAGGTCCCGGGCTGCAAGGCCCCGCCCACCTGGTAGTTCGACAGGGCGGGCGTGGTCCGGAGACTGACCAACCCGTTGTCCTGGGCCCCCGAGTAGCTGGTCACATCAACCCAGTTGTGATAGATCAGCATGTTGGTGGGCACGCCGCCCGCGTACTGCTGGTCGACCGTCTGCCCGTTGTTGGGGCCGCCCCGGATGAGGTACTGTTGCGCCGCGTTTGCCCAGTTGCGGGCATCGATCGGGTACACGGTCAGCTGGGACAGGAGCTGATCGCTACTGCGGATAAAGACGTTGCTGACCCGGAAGAGGGTGTAGCGCATGGTCGAGTAGTAGGCAGGGTTGTTGAGGTCGATCGGTCCACCATCATCCTCGTGGAACCAGTTGTTGCCGCGGACGGAGCAGCTGCGGGCGGCCGGGTTCTGGTTGGTGTTGTCGCAGAAGTTGGCTGCCGCGCCATACCCGTCGGGTGAGAAGGCCGCGTTGTAGATTTGGATCACCCCGCCTGGGCCGCCGCTCGGGATGGTGATCCGGTAGTTGTAGCCACCGCGGTCGGCCAGGGTGGTGTCCCGCGGCTCGGTCCCGTTCGCGTAGCTGATCTGGTGCACGTCGTCCGTGGCGCCGGCGGAGGCCGGCGGATTGAACGGGCTCGGCGTATAGGCATCGCCCTGACCGCGGTCGGTATGCCAGCCCTCCTCCCGCACGAAGAAGAACCTGGTCCGGCCGAGCTCACCCAACGAGCTGCCCGCCTGGCTGCCCGGTTGCCCGAGCGAGATAGGGGGGAGGTACGCCGCGATGGCGGTGGCTGAGACCTGGTACGGCTTGAAGCCGAACATCACCATGAAGAACACGGGCGCCTGCCGCCCCACCGTCACCTGGAGCTGGTTCGTGTGCCCCGGCACCCGGCTGGGTGTAATCACCACTCCGTTCGCGGTATCGGCCGGGTCGAACCCGTTGCGCCTGGCTTCATCGACAGCCCGGTCGGTGGCGTCATTGCGGGACCCGGTCGGAACCGCGCTGGCCCCGGTGAACTGGTCGGGCATGAAGACCACGCCCGACAATGCGGCGGCGGCGGCAGCCCGCTCGCTGGCCACCTGGTACAGGTAGCCGACCACGACGTCGACGGCGAGCCCGATGCCGGCGATCATGAGCGTGCCGGTGAGCGCGATCAGCACGATGGCCTGACCCGCTTGCGATCGCACACGCGTCAGTCGAAGTCTGCTCATGTCAGTCCTTGCCTCCCCAGCTCGAGCAATCAACTCCGGCGCGACCAGAGCACGACGAGCATGCTCTGGTCGCCTCCGGCGCTCCCCCTAACGCTGCTCCCGCACGTCGGGCACTAGCACCTCCCACGCGGTCTGGTTCCGAAAGTCGTCCGAATGATTGAGGAAATAACGCGGTAGATGGTTCATGTGAGGATTGGCGCCGCCTTCATCACGGCATAGTCCGTCAGCTGCATGTTCTGCGGGAAGATCCCGGCCGGCGCATGGTACTGCCAGACCAGCCGCACCCCGATGGAGGTCTCATTGGGCGGAGTCTGCTGGCGATTCTGGATGGGGAACGTCATGGTGCCAGGGGTCACGCCTCCCCCCGGTGAGATGAAGTACTGATCGACCGAGTCATCGCCGGGATCGAAGATCCCATTCGCACTTTGGGGCGCATAAATGTCGATCTCGGTGATGGTCGCCGCCGTCATCCCCCGGGCGACAGCCAGCACGTTGCGTACGATCTGCCGGTCGATTGACGCGGTGGTGCCGTTCGGGTTCGTCTGCGAGCCACCCAGTTCCGCCGCCAGCCGGGCGCCCTGGCGCACGGCCGAGCCGGACGTCACCTTGTCCGAGATCATCATGCTGGCGTCGAAGCCGCCCATCAGGAGGAAGAAGATGACCGGGATCGCCACCGCCAGCTCGGCGAGCGACTGCCCCCCGCGCCGCCGGTGATCATCACCGCCATCCATGAGTAGCAAGGAGCGGTCCATGTTAGTAGCTCTGCGGCTCGAGCCGGATGTAATACGTCGCGGTGGACTGGACCGGGCCCAGTGCCTTGAAGAGGCCAGACTTCCACCCATAGGTGAATTTCACGGTGATGCCGAGGGAGTCGCTGGTCCCATTGCCGACATTGCGCGTGGCCGGTTGCCAGGGCTCGGGGGACAGCAGCGGCGTTCCGTCGGCGGCATAACGGTTGAACAGGGTCGGGTCAGGCGTGAGATTGCCGTTGCCATCCTGGTTGAGTTTGTAGATGTCGATCTCGTCCACCGAGAAGAGGCGGTCGGTGCCGGCCCGGTCGCGGATGACCTGGAGCGTCTGGGTATCGGCCGTGGCGGCATTGCCCAGTTGGGCGGCCTGGCGGGCTCCCTCCACGGCTGCCCACGCTGAACATCAGCAGGCCGCCGTCGAGCACACCCAGAACCAGGATGAAGAGGACAGGTACAACTAACGCGAACTCGGTCATCGTTTGACCGAAGCTGTGTTCTTTCTGCCGCCGCCGCTCCATAACGGCCAGCATTACAATTCCTCCCGAGAGTGGAACGGCTCTCACCGCCCCGTCCACCGAGTTCTGGCAAGTTGCGACAGGCGTCTCAGCCCCGCGACTTGGAATACGGACGTGCGATGCCGCATCGCAATCGTATGAGCCGCTATCGTGCCCCTGGGGCGAGCAGCGAAACGAATTCTCGACGACCGTGAACGCCGCGTGGCGTCAGTGTCGCGACCAGGCTCGGATGCCTGGGCGCCCAAGACCAAATTGACTGCTAGACTGCCTGCGACATCCTGAAGCGCAGCGGGCTGGCCCAGATCGATCGATTCACCTGGCTGGTGGTGGCGGCGGTGGCGCTCCTGGCCGTGACCGCGCTGGCCAGCCTCCTCATCAACCGGCCGGGCCAGCGGTCGCCAGATCTCACCACACCGAGTGGCGTCGTTACCGCCTATGTCCAGGCCATCCAAGCCCAGCAGGTCGACCAGGCCTGGAATCTACTGGCCCCGGAGGCCGAGGGCCGCCCCTACAACAAAGTGCAGTTTCGGCAAGAAGTCCAGTACAGCCATCGGCAGAGCAGCAGGCGCATCCGGATCACCAGCGTGAGCCAGACGGGCGACACCGCCACCGTCCAGCTCGAAATCACCGACGTCTCGGGCGACCTGCTCGGAACCTCTTATAGCCAGACGGCCACGGTCAACCTCCGCCGCCAGGATGCGTCTTGGCGGATCACCTCGGATCCCTCACCATGGCAATTTTGGTGACCGGGTGACATGATCCAGCGCCGGCTCTACCTGTACATCGTCGGCGCGGCCAGCCTGGGCATGCTGGTGGTTGGGCTGGCCAACCTGGGGGCGACCACGCTCGACCTGCTGCTCCGCCCGGGCGCCATTGCTTCCACCTACCGGGACGCCTATGCCGGGTATGGCGCGGTCACGCTGGTTGGTCTGCCGGTCTGGGCCATTCACTGGGGGATCGCCCAGCGGCTGGCCGGCCGGCACCCGGACGAGCGAGCGTCGGCCATCCGGCGCCTCTACCTGTACCTGGCCATGGGCGCCCTGCTGGTCACGGCCGCCTTCTTCGCGCGCGGCTTCCTGGGTGACATGATTGGCGCCCTCGGCGGCCAGTCGCTCGATGGCGCCGCGCTGTTGCGCTCGGCCTGGATCTCGGTGCTATTTCTGGCGTTCTGGCTGTATCACTTCCGGATCGCGGCCGCCGACCGGGCGGCAGTGGGGGAGACCGGCGCCTCGGCGAGTCTGCGGCGCTGGTATGCGTACGGGCTCTTGCTCTTGGGGCCCGCAACCTGTTGCAGGAAATCTGGGTGCTGCTGGTGCAGCCCGGACAGACGGTGGCGCTGGGCGGCAGCCTGGCCTCGGCTCTGGCGACCATGCTGACCGGCCTGGTGGTTTTCAGCTTCCATATGCGCTGGACGTCGCGCGGATCGATCGCCGCCGACGACCGGCGGTCGACGCTGCGCGCGGTGGCGGGATTCCTGGCCCTGGCGGTCAGCGTGGGGCTCACCCTGGTGGGGGCCAGCCAGCTCCTCTATTACGTGCTGGCTCGGGCGCTGGGGGTGCAACATCCGGGCGGGGTGAGTACCGGCTTGCTGGTCGCCCTGGCCGGCCCGGCAGCCACCTTGCCGGTCTTCGGCCTGACCTGGATCTGGCAACGGCGACAGCTGGCGGAGGATGCGGGCCAGGCCGAGGCGGCGCGCCAGGCGGGTGTCCGTCAGCTGTACACGCACCTGGTCGCCTTCTTCTCCGTCGCCGCCATGGCGATCGGAGCGGCCGGACTGCTCTGGACGCTGTCCGACCAGGTCCTGAACCTGCTGCTCGGACGCCCCGCTCCGGAGTGGCGCGATCACGCCAGCCTCTTCATCACCCTGGCGCTGGTCGGCACGCCCATGTGGCTGACCCACTGGCGGGCCGCACCGGATCCGGCAGAGCGATTTACCCTGAGCCGTCGCCTGTACCTGTACGGGGCCTTGCTGGGCAGTGTGCTCGCCATCCTG
>WNEZ01009540.1_pt1 | contig 22842 bp, 19 predicted proteins | sample 5400521 | NCBI WGS metagenome assembly WNEZ01 (sample SAMN13153339, study PRJNA577476) | soil metagenome | isolation source: 120 cm saprolite under Douglas fir tree site 2 hole 1 replicate 1 | place: USA:California | collected 2015-04-18 | reverse complement strand
GCCGAGTCTGTGCTCTGTCTGCGCGGTCTCGAGGTCAAGTGTGGCCGCGTTGATGGTGATATCGGAGAATCCCGTCACTGCCGCCGGAATGGTGAAGGTCCCGGTGTAATCATCCTGCTTATGGTTTCGGTACATGTACCAGCCGGAGACGGCAAGGTAGGAGTTCACCACGATGCGGGGCGCCGTCTCGAACTCGAATGTGGTACCAAGCTGCCGGTGCACTGTCTGCTTGCGGTAGAGCGGAGCGAGCTCCTCGTTGGGCAGGTCGATGATGCGCATCTCCTGGTCGTCCGAGAACGGCTTGTTGAAGCGCACGATGAACGACTCCCAGAAATGGCTTCCGACCAGGAGATCGCCGAACCACCTGCCTTCGACCGTCGTCGCCTTACGACCGGTACCAACGTCGATGAAGTTGTCGGGAGACTCGATCTGGCTGGTCGGGAGGCGGAATGTTACTCCGACGGCGGTGCGGAAGTTAAGGCCCGTTGGCGACATGCGGGCTTCGGTGCTCTGGCCGAAGGAATCGAACACCGAGAACTTGCCGCCGATGTCGATATCGCCCAGATGGGCCTTGGTGACGGACGACAGCGGGGCGGACACAATTCCGAACGCGGAATCGGTGAGAATCCGCTGCGCATCACGCACCGTGAGGCGGCCCTGGGAGGCAAATGGGCCATTGGTCGTGATCGGATTGCCCGCGCCGAGAAAGCTGCTGTAGAGCGCCTTGAAAGCCTGGACTCGGGCTTCGATCGCCAGCTGCGCGTCGGTTCCGACGATCGGAATGAAAGGCGAAGTCGTGTAGACTCCTCCAGTTGGGTTGAAGGGCCCACCAACGGGGCCGACCGTGCCGCCCGCGAACGCCCTCGAGTTGGCGATCAGAGCCTGCGCGTTTGCCTGGTTGGCGAGGAGCGCAGGACACGAGGGAGACGCGGCGGGGTTCGCCTGGCAAGCGGCAATCGAACCCTCGAGAGTATTGGCCGCGGTCGTGAACTGGGTGTACATCGTCGTGTTCTGAGTGGCGGCTACCGCGACGGCCAGGGCTGGATTGAAACCAAGATTTCCTTGCGTGCCGCTCGTGTTGACATTGAAGAAAGCCGAGGTCTGCGTATGGACGTACGGTATCTGAATGCCAACAGAGAAGCGTTTCGAGAGTCCAGCCTCGAATACGAACGGGAATGCAGCGACATGATCGCGGAGGTTCACCACGGTGTTGCCGAGCGTCGCATTCCAGTTTGGATTTCCGGTAAGCTGCTGGAGTCCAACTTGAAGGCGCGCGAGATTCGGGAACTGCTTGACACCAATCGTATCGAGCGTGAAATCGATACCGAGCGGCTCCAGCGCGCCGTCCGGACGGCCCGGCGTATCCTTGCCGTAGCGCTCGTTGAACCACGTCCACTGGCTGAGGGTCCGGAACCGGAACACCCCCCGTGGGAGCACCAAAGCGTCGTCACCAACGCCAAGCACGCGTTGAGCGCCCGCCGGATTGGCGAAAACCGCGACGAATGCCAGTGCTACGGTGGAAACGCAGACCAAAAAACGGCGCATAGATTCTCCGCACGGTGTTGGAAGAGGCATTGAGGGCGTTCGTCCGAGTCAGAGACGTCAGCCGCGGGGAGACGTTATCATTCCGTTTGAGGTTTTGTCAACTTGAAATTGGAGGCTCTCCAGAGAGACGCACGCTGCTTGTTGGCCTCGTTTTTCACCGGTAGCTTTGTCATTGTTCGCGGGAATAGCTCAGTTGGTAGAGCACAACCTTGCCAAGGTTGGGGTCGCGGGTTCGAGTCCCGTTTCCCGCTTCGTTTCTTTTGGTGTCAGTGTCGAATCGTCCGTCAAGCGGGGACTTAAAATCCCTTGGGACAAACTCCCATGCGGGTTCGATCCCCGCCCCGAGCATCGAGTAAGTTCCGCGCTCAGCAAGCACGAAGGGTCCAGGTTGAGCCCCATTTTTTCGCTCATCATTTTGCATAAGACCCCAGATATCCGAGTGCAAGCGTAAGTCTGTCCCGTCTCGTGCGTTCCCGGAGAATCCGGAAATGCCGATTCACAATCCCTGATATTTCATGAGCGCAGCGACGGCGATGAAATTCACGCCGAGAAGAATTGGGCGCGTGCTGCTGATCGTGAATCCGGCGTCGCGTCGCGCGGCGCGCATGCGCCGCAAGGCGTTGAAGGCTTTTTCCGAGGCCGCAGTCGAGTGCGATGTCATGTCGACCGACGCGCCAGGTCACGCGGCGACGATCGCGAAGACGCACGCACACAAGTACGACGCCGTCTTCACTCTCGGGGGCGATGGAACCGTGATGGAAGTGCTCGGCGCCCTCGGGCACCACGGACCTCCAGTCGGGGTGTTGGCTGGAGGCACGGCGAATGTCGTCGCGCGAACGTTCAGGATTCCACTGAATCCCGCGCGCGCGGTGCCGATCCTTCTGAACGGCGATGAGGCGAGGATGGATCTCGGCCGACTCGGGGACGGCCGCCGGTTCGCCATTGGCGTCGGCGTTGGGCTCGACGCGACGATGATATCCGAGGCCCCGGCCCGCCTGAAGAAGCGCTTCGGGTTCATGGCCTACGTCATCGGCGGATACAAGGCCGTGCTTCGCAACCAGAAATTCAAATTGCGTCTGACGGTGGATGGGATCGTTTACGATCGCACCGCTTCGGCGGTTCTGGTTGCCAATCTCGGGGCGGTTCTCAACGATCTCGTCGCGTTCGGCGACGGGATCGTTTATGACGACGGACTCCTCAACGCGTGCGTCTTCTCGCCGGACAACCTGCCGGACGCTCTGAGAATTCTCTGGCGGATGATCAGAAAGGACTTCAGCCCCGATCCGTGCCTGTTCTACAAATCCGGGCGCGACTTCAAGGTCGAGACCATACCACACATGCCGGCCCAGGCCGACGGCGAGATGCTCGACGGCACTCCACTTTCCATCTCTGTCGATCCACTGGCCGGCAGCTTGCTCATTCCCAAGCGGATCTAGGACCGCACTCGGCGGCGCGAAAAACCGCAAGAGAAAGGAGTCATTTCGGGCACAAGTTTCGCTTGTCGAACTGGCTTATCGACACTCGACTTCGGAGGGACCATGGATAAGGGGCTCGTGTTCCTGAAAAGCCAGGTCAACAATGCCGTGACCCAGCACGCGACGTTCCTCGGTGCGCTGGAGGCGCACGCGGATCAGGCAGACGACCCGCGCTTCAGCGCGCTTTGCTCGCGTCACATTCCAAACATGCGCGAGCACCAGCGAATGCTCGAAGAATACCAGTCGCAGTTGGGAGGTGGGTCACGGATCGCGAAGACCGAGATCGGAATGACGGTAGCCGTGGTACGCGATCTCGCTGACACCGCGCGCGAGAGCGATTACGTCCGCCTCGTCGGCGACATCGTGATGGCCCGGCAATCCGAGGACGCTTTCAAGACTTTTCGCGAAGCCGGCAAAATGATGGGCAACCGGACTCTTCAGGAGATCGGAGACATTGGCGAGCGCCACCACGATACCTACGTGAAGGAAGCGAACCGGCTGGTCCAGCACATGTTCGTGGAGCGCGTCCAGGGCATCGACGACATCGACGGTATCACGCGGCAATCGGCGTTCACACGCCTCGACGCAACTACCTGAGCGCTTACGCCTCGCCGGCGTCGCGGGAATTCAGGCTCGCATCGTCCTGACACTACCCTCGCGCCGCGCTAACTTCCGCGCATGACCGATGTCGTGTCGCTCGCCGCCGAGCTCGTGGCCATAGAATCGACGACTGGATCCGAGGGGACCGTCGTCGACTACGTGTCGCGCTGGCTGGTGGCGCGCGGATGGAACGTAACCCTTCAGGAAGTGACTCGCGGACGCGCGAACATCTGGGCCTCGAAATCCGGGGGCGACGGCGGCGTCACCTTCTCGACGCATCTCGACACGGTTCCGCCATTCGTCCCGCCGCGGTTGGAAGGGACGCGTCTCTTCGGGCGTGGCTCATCCGACGCGAAGGGACTCGCCGCCGCGATGATGATAGCGGCGGATCGCCTCGTCAGCGGCGGCGAGAAGCGCGTCGGAGTGCTCTTCGTTGTCGGTGAGGAAAAGGGCTCCGACGGCGCCCGCGCCGCGAACAATCTGCGCACGAATAGCCGCTTCCTCATCAATGGCGAGCCGACGGAGAGCAAATTAGCGAGCGGTGCCAAGGGCTCTCTCCGGGCGACGATCCGTACGCGCGGCCGAGAGGCACACTCCGCGTATCCACATCTCGGGCGGTCGGCGATCGAGCCGTTGCTAGAGCTATTGCCGACGCTGCGGAAACTGCCGCTTCCCAGGGATTCAGTGCTGGGTGAAACCACCGTCAACATCGGAACGATCAAGGGAGGCACCGAGGCCAACGTCATTCCGGCCCATGCGGAATCGGAGATCATGTTCCGGCTCGTGAGCGACGTTGAGCCGATCAAGCAGATGGTGCTGGATTGGGCCAATGGGCACGCCGATGTGGAGTTCGGCTCTTACATCCCGGCCCAGCGATTCGCGACGGTGCCTGGGTTCGAGACTGGGCCGGTCGCGTATACGTCGGACATTCCGCTGCTCTCGAACTGGGGCGAGCCGCTGTTGTTCGGGCCCGGCTCGATTCACGTGGCGCACACTCCGGATGAGTACATCGATGTCGAAGAGCTGAGGGCCAGCGTCGACACGTACGAAAAAATCGCCCAAACACTTCTGGCCAGATGACGACTCGACCGATTCCAGGAAAGCGCAAGAACAAGTGGCCCGTAGCTGTACTTGGCGCCACTGGCGCGGTGGGGCAGATGTTCGTGCGCCTGCTCGCCGACCATCCGTGGTTCGAGATAGTCGAACTCGCGGCGTCGGAACGGTCCGCGGGGAAGAAGTACGGCGAGGCGACGCGATGGCTGGAAGGTCCGCCTCCGCCGCAGGCGCTCCAGACGCGCCGCGTGATCGCGTGTGATCCCGGAATCGTGAGCGCTCCTATTGTATTCTCGGCGCTCGACGCCGCGGTGGCAGGCGAGGTGGAGCTGGCCTTCGCCAAGGCCGGAAAGTTCGTGCTCAGCAACGCCAAGAATTTTCGCATGGAGCCGGATGTGCCGCTCGTGATTCCGGAAGTGAACGGCGACCACCTTGCCCTCATCGATTGCCAGCGGGAACGCCGCGGCTGGAGTGGCGCCATTGTGACGAACGCGAACTGTTCGGCCACGGTGGCCACCGTCGCACTCGCGCCTCTGCATCAGAAATTCGGGATCAAGCAGCTTTTTCTTTCGACGATGCAGGCCGTGTCGGGGGCCGGTTATCCTGGCGTGCCTTCGCTCGACATACTCGGCAACGTCATTCCCTACATCGCCGACGAGGAGCCCAAGCTAGAGCGCGAGATGCTGAAGCTGCTTGGCAGGTACGAGGATGGCGAGGTGACGAGCGCGACGTTCAAGGTGAGCGCACACACGAACCGCGTTCCCGTAGAACACGGCCACACGATTTGCATGACGATCGGCTTCGAAGAGACGCCCACGCCCGAATCGGCGATCGAAACAATGCGGTCGTGGCAGGGGTTGGCGTCGACAAGCGGACTCCCAACGCGGCCGGAGCACCCTCTCGTGGTGACCGATGCTCCCGATCGTCCGCAGCCGAAGCGCGATGTCAACGCCGGCGATGGAATGACGGTGACGGTGGGCCGCGTGCGTCGCGACGCGGTGCTCGATCTGCGCATGGTCGCTCTCGGGCACAATACCGTTCGTGGTGCGGCGGGCGGGTCCGTGCTGAATGCGGAGCTGCTCGCCTCCAACGGCGCTCTCGACTCCGCGTGATCGTCGTAAAGTTTGGCGGGACATCGGTCGGCGATGCGGAGGCGATCGAGCGCACCGCCGAAATCGTCAAAGGCCGTCTCGGGCGGCAACCCGCGGTAATCGTGTCGGCTCTTGGCGGGGCGACGAATTCGCTGCTGGCGATCGGAGAGCAGTCGGCAAAAGGGCATCTCATCGGAGCGTTGCGCGGAGTCGAGACACTCAGGGACCGCCATTTTCAGCAGTGCGAAAACCTGCTTGGCACCTCGTCCGAAGCCGCCGAAGTGGCGGCTGAAATGAGCGCCACGTTCGACGAGCTGGCGAGCCTGGCCGAGGCGCTCTCAGTGCTGGGTCACGCGACTCCGCGCAGCTTCGACGCGATCGCGGCCTTCGGAGAGCAGCTTTCTTCGCACCTCGTCGCCGCGTTCTTCAAGCTGCGCGGGATTCCCGCTGAGCATCTCGACGCCCGGGACATCTTCGCGACCGACGACAATTTCATGGCGGCCGAGCCCCAGACCGATGCGATTGCCGAAGCCGCGAGGGATCTGGTGCAGCCTCTGATCCGGGAAGGAAAGGTGCCGGTGATGGGAGGGTTCATCGGCCGCACAGCCCGCGGAATCACGACCACGCTCGGGCGCGGAGGATCGGACTACAGTGCGTCGCTCCTCGGCGCCGCGCTCCACGCCGAGGCGATCGAGATCTGGACCGACGTCGATGGGATGCTCACCGCGGACCCCCGGGTGGTCAAAGGATCCCGGCTGATCGAACAGATTCGGTTCGACGAGGCGTCGGAGCTCGCGACGTTCGGCGCGAAGGTCCTGCACCCGAACACCATTGCGCCCGCCGTCCGCCTCGGCATTCCCGTCTACATCTACAACTCGCGCAAGCCGAACGGAAAAGGAACACGGATCACCTTCGACGCTCCCCGGCGCGCCGTGAGCGCGATCGCGGGCAAGGGTGGCATCACGGTGGTGAAGGTCGGCGCGGCCAAGATGCTGTTCGCGCGCGGATTTCTCCGGCGGGTGTTCGAGATCTTCGAAAAGAATGGGATTTCGGTCGATGTTGTTGCGACATCGGAGGTGTCGGTATCGGTAACTGTCGACGAGCCGTCGGGATTGGAATCGCTGGTGGTTGAGCTTTCGCAGCTTGGCGACGTATCGGTCGAGCGTGACCGCGCCATCGTCGCCGTTGTTGGCTCGGCTATCAGCGAGGACACCGCATCGATGGGCCGGGCCATCGGTGCTCTCGACGGAATCAAGGTGCACATGATGTCGCTCAGTGCGACCGGAATAAATCTCACGATGATCGTGGACGGAGATCAATTGAATCCGGTGATGGAGCGTCTGCACGATGCGTTCTTCACGCGAGGGGGCAAATGAGCGCTCACAACGTTGCGGTCATCGGCGACGGCAAAATGGGCCAGGCTGTCAGGCAGCTGGCAGTGGCGAAGGGCTGGAAGGTCACCGCCATCATCGGGGAGCGGGAAAGCGCCGGCGGCAAGGGAATAAACGCGCGGTCGCTTGGAGAACCGGGGGTCGCGGTGGAATTCACGCAGCCGGACGCGGCGGTTGCAAACGTGACGGCCTGCCTCCGTGCCGGCGTGCCGGTCGTCGTCGGGACGACGGGCTGGTACGACGCGCTGCCGGAAGTTACGCGCGTCGCGAAAGAGACCGGCACGTCGCTTCTCTGGTCTCCAAATTTTTCACTTGGAGTCAACGTCCTGATCGAGCTCGCCCGTTATGCGGGCACCCTGATGCGGACCCTCGAGGATTTCGATGCGCACATCGTCGAAACCCACCACGCCATGAAAAAGGACGCGCCCTCCGGCACGGCGATCGCTATCGCCAAGGCAGCGAGCGATGCGCTTGAGCGGCCGATTCCTTCGACCAGCGTCAGGACGGGGTCGGTCCCCGGAACGCATGAGCTGATTTTCGACGCGGCATTCGAGCAGCTGTCCCTCACGGCGCGTCTTCGCCGAGGGCGCACTGAAGGCCGCTGACTGGCTCATCGGCAAGCATGGCGTCTTTACGATGCGGGACGTGCTCGAGTTACCGGGGCGAAAGTCGGGCTAGGAAGGAGGGGCGGTGAAACCACAGAATAGCGCTTTCGTATGGAATGTCATGACACGGCGTCGCGTTCAATTCGCAATCATAGCTGGAGTCCTGTGTGCGGCGGGCTGCAGCGGCAACGGTGACTCGGATCCGGTTCCGGCGAGTCTGCCCGGGACTTACGCCTACGCTGCCAAGGGATCGACCTTCAAGAAGCCATGGGAATTCGACGTGAGGCTCGACCTCACGCCGGACCGACACTTCACGCTCACGCTCGACAAAAATATCGACGGGAAAAAGGACCCGAGGGAGACTTCGGTGGGCGCGTATGCTGTCTCCGGCGACCACATTCTGCTGCGTGAAGTTCGTCCCCCGATGGGCGTGTCCAAGGACGCGCATAAGCTCTTGATCAAGGCGGACTCTCTGATTGCGGAAGTTGGATGGACCAGTGAATTGTTCCTGAAAGGAGTAGGCGCGCCCAACGTCGTCTTCGTAAAGCAGCGCGGAACCTAGAGAAGATTCGCTCTCCGCGGCGAGAGCCGCGTACATTTAACAAATGAACTCGCAGCGTCTCTCCGGCTGTGGAACAGCGCTCGTCACGCCCTTCATGAAATCCGGCGAGGTCGACGAACGCTCGCTGCGGTCCTTTATCGACTGGCAGATCGCCAGCGGCGTGCACTTCCTGGTCCCCTGCGGATCGACGGGCGAAGCCGCGACGATGACGACCGCCGAGCATCGACGCGTGGTCGAGATCACGGTCGAGCAAACGGCTGGGCGCGTTCCCGTCGTCGCCGGGGCGGCATCGAACGACACCAAGAAAGCGATCGCGCTGTCGCGCGAGATGGAATCCGCAGGCGCGACGCACTTGCTGCACGCGTCGCCGATGTACAACAAGCCACCACAGCGGGGAATAGTCGCGCACTTTCGGGCAATTGCGGACGCAGCTCAGACGCCGATCGTCGTGTACAACGTGCCGGGCCGTACGGCGAGCAACATCGAAGCGGCCACGACTCTCGAGCTGGCCGAGCACGAGAACATCGTCGCGGTGAAAGAGGCGTCGGGGAATCTGGCGCAGATCGACGAGATCATCAGGCATCGCCCGGCTCGGTTCTCTGTTCTCTCCGGTGATGATCCGCTCACGCTCCAGGTAATGGCTGATGGCGGAGACGGGGTCGTGTCCGTCACTTCCAACGCCACGCCACAGCTCGTTGCTCAACTGACGGAACTTTGCGCAGCGGGAGATTTCGGCGGTGCGCGCGCGGTTTACCACCGCCTTGCAGAGTGGACCGCCGCCGCTTTTGTCGAGTCGAATCCAATCCCGGTCAAGGCAGCGCTAGCGATGATGGGAAAGATGTCGAACGTCCTTCGCCTCCCGCTCGTTCCGCTCGCCGACAAGCTCGAGCCGACCGTGCGCGCGGCGCTCGTGTCCGTCGGCGCCCTTACCGCCTGAGCGTGTCCAGCATTCGGGAAATCGAGAAGCGTGTCGATGCGCTCGCTTCCACGCCCGCGGGTACACAACTCCCTGAGGATGCGCGAAGCGTAATAAGACGGCTTCTCGATGCGCTGGAGGCGGGAAGTGTCAGGGCGGCGGAAAAGGATCCGGCGAGCGGAGAGTGGCGCGCAGTCCCTTGGGTGAAGCGAGGAATCCTCCTTGGCTTTCGCGTCGGTGGAGTGATCGACATGTCGATCCGATCATCCAATGATGATGTTGCTCTCTGTTTTTTCGACAAGGATACGTATCCGCCGCGATCGATGAGCCTGGCCGACGGCATTCGAATCGTGCCGGGTGGCTCGAGCATCAGGCGCGGCGCGTACGTCGCGAGCGGAGTCGTCTGCATGCCGCCGATGTACATAAACGTCGGCGCGCACATCGGATCTGGTACGATGATCGACTCCCACGCGCTGGTCGGCTCCTGCGCCCAGGTTGGAGAGCGCGTACACCTGAGCGCGGCGGCGCAATTAGGCGGAGTCCTCGAGCCAGTGAACGCATCCCCTGTCGTGGTTGAAGACGATGTCGTCGTCGGCGGCAACTGCGGGATCTATGAAGGGACCGTCGTGCGCAGGAGAGCGGTGATCGGGGCCGGAGTCGTCCTCACGAGGGGCACTCCGGTTTACGATCTCGAACGGCAGACGGTTCACCGCGCGGAGAATGGGAAACCCCTTGTGATCCCGGAAAATGCGGTCGTCGTGCCCGGCGCGCGCGCCGTGAAGGGTGAATGGGGGCAGGCTCAAGGCATTTCGCTACAGACTCCCGTGATCGTGAAATACCGGGACGAGAAGACCGACGCGGCGACGGCGCTCGAATTTTGGCTCCGCTGAAGGTGTCCGGCACGATTCGCGTGCCGGGCGACAAGTCAATCTCCCACCGCTCGCTCATCCTTGCATCGCTGGCGGACGGCGAGTCGCGCATTAGCGGGATTCTCGACTCGGAGGACGTGCGTGCCACCGCTGAAGCGCTTCGCTCCCTCGGAGCCGCGATTCCGCCGCTGGCGGGCGAGATTCGAGTGAAAGGCGCCGGGCTCCGTGGACTTCGGCCACCACGCCACGCGCTCGACTGTCGCAACAGCGGCACGACCACCCGACTCCTCGCCGGCGTGGTCGCCGCGAATCCCTTCTCGGCGCGCTTCGAGGGCGACGCGAGCCTGAGCAAGCGCCCGATGAAACGCGTTGCGGAGCCACTCACGTATATGGGGGCGCAGTTCGACTTCGAGAATGGCGATGGATTGCCGATGACGCTGCGGGGGGCCGACCTGAGAAGCATCGATTGGGATACTCGCGCATCGAGCGCACAGGTGAAGAGCGCCATTCTGCTCGCCGGGCTCGTAGCTGGGGTCGAAGTTCGCGTGACGGAAAAGTCTCCATCGCGCGACCACACCGAGCGAATGTTGCGCGCAATGGGCGCCGACGTGGAAACCGATGGGAATCAGATCTGCCTGAGGCCCGTGCGCCGACTCGCTCCGATCGAGATGAATGTGCCGGCGGATCCATCGTCGGCGGCGTTTTTCGTGGCACTCGCCTCGCTCGCGACCGAAGGAGAGCTGACGCTGACCGATGTCCTGCTCAATCCGACGCGCACCGGCTTCCTCGAGGCAATGACGCGAATGGGGGCGCAAGTCGACAAGACCGCGACCGCGAGCAGCGGGGGAGATGAGATCGGCTCGCTGCGCGTTCGCCCCGCGCGACTAAGGAGCACCAGAATCACGGAAACGGAGGTTCCCGCGCTCATCGACGAGCTGCCATTGCTCGCATGTGTCGCCGTAGGTGCGGGTGTCGAGCTCGAGATCACCGGCGCGGGCGAGCTGCGGGTAAAGGAGAGCGATCGCATCAGCGCGGTGGTGCAAAATCTTCGCGCAGTGGGGGCGGATGCGGAGGAGCTTCCCGATGGATTGCGCGTCCATGGATCGCGCCGTGAGCTGGCCGGCACGATCGATCCGAGGGGCGATCACCGCATCGCGATGGCTTTTGGCATTCTGTCCGCGGCTTCCGGAAATCACATCACGGTAACGAACCCGGAATGTGTTGCAGTCTCTTATCCCCACTTCTGGGAAGATCTTCGCCGAGTGTCGGCATGACCCGACGCACATTCGTAATTGCGATCGATGGTCCGGCCGCATCGGGAAAATCCTCTACCGCGCAGATCGTGGCGGAGAGGCTCGGCTATCTCCACGTTGACTCCGGCTCTCTTTATCGCGCGGCGACCGCGGCAATGCTACGCGCGGAGAGGGATCCTTCGAAGTGGACCGAGCAAGGCGTTCTCGATGCGGCACGACCCGTGGAGCTGCGCGCGGCCCGCACCTCCTTTTATCCGGTGCTCGAAGGCCGCGCGATCGAAGACGAGATTCGCGGAGCCGAGGTGACGGACAGCGTGTCGCGTGTCGCGAGGATGCCGCGGGTTCGCGAATGGGTGAACGAGAAAGTTCGGGACGCGGCGAAATCGAGGGACGTCGTCGTCGACGGGCGCGATATGGGCACCGTGGTCTTTCCCGACGCCGATCTCAAAATCTTTCTGGTCGCCGACTCACGTGAGCGTGCGGCAAGGCGCCTGCGCCAGCGGGGCACGCCCGCTTCGCAACAAGTCCTCGACGACGAGACCATTCGGATCAATGAGCGGGACGCGCGTGACGCCCTCCAGACCGTTCCGGCCAGAGACGCGGTCATAATTGACACGACCGGTTTAACCCAACAGGAGCAAGTGGAACAGATTGTGACTCTATCGAAGCAGCGCTCGGGATAGGGCCTGGCGCGAGGGGATGAAGCCGGAGGACGTTCTCAAGTGCGGCGTTTCACTGATCGTGGCGGGGTTGATTGGAGTGCGTTTGAAAGCATGCGGCCGGGCGGTCTTCCGGATCGCCGGTTGAAGCCCGCGAGTGTGACGGTCGCGTTCAAATGCGACGACGGCAGCGAAGTAGCGATGGATCTTCCGGTTGGTGCACTAGAGGGGCTCACCGACGAAGAATTGATTCTGCTGCTGACCAAGGGCCTCAACAAATAGTTTGGGGCGGGACCACAGCGGCGCGCGCAGCGTCCATGAACACGAGAGAAGGGACACCTAACCCAAGGGTGACATTCCTATTGGCTTAACATGGGTGACATTTCTAATGAACGTTGACAAGTGGGCATCGCCAAGTTGACCCGGCCGCGTGAACAACCTACATTTAAAGGCTTGATTCGAATGCACTCAACCCTTTAACCAGCAACATGATAGACTCCCCAAACCCAACACAAACCCAAACCGGCACGACGCTGACCGCGCGCGAAAAGCGTGATCTGCAGAAGGCGCAGCTGCGCCCGCTTGCCAACCTGAGACCCGAGCTTTACGACGAGGACGATTACTCGCAGGACGAGCTCGAGACAATGATGGAGATGTACAACGGGACGATGGCCTCGATCGAAGAAGGCGAGATCGTCAAATCCCGTGTGCTCGATATCCGTGACAACATGGTCGTCCTCGACATCGGCTTTAAGTCAGAAGGAACGATCCCGCTCGAAGAGTTCAAGGATCTCCCCGACCTCAAACCGGGAGACGAAGTCGAAGTTCTCCTCGAGCATCTGGAGGACCAGGAAGGGTCCGTTGTCCTGTCGAAGAAGAAAGCCGACTTCATGCGCGTATGGGAGCGCATTCGCGTCGCCTACGAGAACGATGAGCCAGTGCGCGGCGCCCTGATCAAGAAGATCAAGGGTGGCGTGGTCGTCGATCTCATGGGAGTCGATGCATTCCTCCCCGGCTCGCAGATCGCGCTCCGTCGCGTTCCGAACGTCGACGAGCTGCTCGGTCAGACCTTCGACTTCAAGATCATCAAGCTCAATAAGCGCCGCCGCAACATCGTCGTCTCACGCCGAGTGATCCTGGAGCAGGAGAGGGCGGGCAAGCGCGAGAAGCTGATGAAGGAGCTGCAGAAGGATCAGGTCCGCAAAGGTGTGGTCAAGAACATCACCGACTTCGGCGCATTCATCGATCTCGGTGGCGTCGACGGACTCCTTCACATCACCGACATGTCGTACGGGCGCATTCAGCATCCGTCCGAGATGGTGCACATCGGCCAGGAGCTCGAGGTCAAGGTTCTCGACATCGATTGGGATCGTGAGCGGATCTCGCTCGGCTTGAAGCAGCTCCAAAGCTATCCGTGGAAGGATGTCGCCGAGAAGTATCCGGTCGGCACGCGCGTCAGCGGCAAGGTGGTTTCGATCACCAACTACGGCGCATTCATCGAGCTCGAGCCCGGCATCGAAGGACTCGTTCACATCAGCGAGATGAGCTGGACGCGCAACGTCCGTCACCCGTCGAAGCTGGTGTCGATCGGTGAAGCGATCGAGGCCGTGGTGCTCAAGGTCGATCCGAACGAAGAGAAGATCTCCCTCGGCATGAAACAGACGGAGCAGGATCCGTGGATGATGCTGCCGGAGAAGTATCCGGTCGGCACACGTCTCAACGGCAAGGTCCGCAATCTCACCAGCTTTGGTGCGTTTGTAGAAATCGAGCCGGGGATCGACGGACTGATTCACATCTCCGACATGTCGTGGACCAAGCGCGTTCAGCATCCTTCGGAAGTCGTGAAGAAGGGTGACTCGGTTGACGTCGTCATATTGAACGTCGACGCCGAGAACAAGCGCATCTCCCTCGGCCTGAAGCAGGCGACCGAGGATCCGTGGCTCAGAATCGGCGAGACCTACCCTGTCGGCACCGAGCTGCGCGGAAAAGTCGTGAGACTGATGGACAAAGGCGTGGTCGTCGACATCGGCAACGACATCGAAGGCTTCGTTCCGGTGAGTCAGCTCAATTTCGGACAGCCGGTCAACAGCCCCGCGGACATCGTCTATGAGACGATGAACCTCGATCTCAGAGTTCTCGAGGTCGATCCGATTCATCGTCGCATCGTTCTCGCGGTAACCGGAATTCCGGCGGAGCAGCCACCTCGTCCTGAGACGCCGTCCAAGATCATCCCGATGGAATCCGACGATTACAACCTGTCGGATCCGATTCCGACGCCGCCCGACTCATTCGTAGAAGAGCCGGCGTAATTTGTTCAGCTCCTTCGAGTTGTAGAGCGGCCCACTCAGTTGTGAGTGGGCCGCTCTCGTTTCGTGCATGAGCATTCGTGGTCGGTGAAAACCCCGAATCAGAATGTGTGTCCGATTCTTCGCCGCACGCGTCTAATATGAGCGGGGCTTCTCTCTACCCAATCCCACTCGAATGTCGACGCTTCCGGTTCAAGGCACGCAATGAAAACGCGCACTTTGGTTACCGTTTGGACTGTCTGCGCTATCGCTTACGCGACCGGCTGTAACCGCGGTCCCGCATTTACCGCGTGGACGACCGGCGAACCAAACGCAGCGCCCGATGTCGCAACCGTCTACCGTGCGGTTCTGGACGAGATTTTCCCGCGCGGTCCGAATGGACCCGCGCTCATCGTCATCGGCCAGATGATCGAGCCAAGCGTGGTCGAGATAGATACGACGTCGAAATGGCCGCACCGGATACCTAACGGTGTGATCACCCCATTCAGCTATCGGATTCCGATCACCTTCGTCGACACGGCAAGCCTCCGTGATTTGTCGGTTCAGACTCGAAGGGCGGATTCGATAGCCTACACCGTTCCAATGACTGACATACGCTATCGTCAGGGGAGCGCGGCGCCCTTTCTCGAACGTTATCCGGGAGCGTGGGGGCGCGTCACGCTGAGTCGAGTCGTGTTCGGACCTCATCTACGCGACGCCGCCGTCGAGGTGCGGTATGCGTCAGTCGTGCCAGGCGCCAACTATGGGGACGAGATATTTCGACTCGTCCGAACCATGAATGAATGGAAGCTCGTGAAGCGCGTACCGCGCGACGAGGCGATCAAGCCGGAGCCAATCCCCACCGGGATGCTTCACGCCTGGGTCGATTCATCTTTGTTTCCTGCACCCAAACGAAGATTCGTTCGCGGAACAGTGAAGGACTCGGCTTCCGGGCGTCCGCTCTCCGGCATAGTGATCCGCATCAAGGCTGCGCCGCTCGGCAAACGGGGCCAGATACTCAGGGACAAATGGCCAGAGGAATGGGGTACCGTATTCACCGACGCAGCGGGCAAATACGTCGTTTCAAGCCCGCCGAGCGGCTATGCGTGGATCGAGGCGGAATGTCCTCCCAGTCGCGATGTGCGGGGAGCCGGGCTCGCGCCGGCGGTTCTCCAACCGGAGACCGGGCTCGATACTGTGATGGACTTTCGCGTGCGATTCGCGGCGTGCGCCGAGCTTGCACCGGTGATGGCTGCTGAGGCGAAGCGGCACCTCAAGGATGTGGAGCGGGCAAAGGTCGAAGCCGCCGCACGCGCAGTCCAGGGAAATATCTGGGGGACATTGCGTGACTCGCGAACGGGACGTCCCGTTTCGCGCGCATGGATACGAGTCGATGAGCGCGGTGGGCTCGGTGGCTCCGATTCCACTGGCCGTTTCTGGCTATGGGGCTTTGCACCGGGCAAGCACAGGATCATCATCTACTGTCCGCTCCGCCGTCAGTGGCTCGGCAAGGTGGCCACGACAGTGACTATACAGGCTCCGCCGGCGATGAAGGATACAATCGACATCCCCCTGGATACGCAGGGGTGTACCGATGTTCCCGTCGATACCGTGCGCGTCCGCACTCGAGGTGTCTTGAGCTCCGGCTTTGAGGACGGGTTTTTTACGCCGTGCAAACCTTTCGATCAGATCAAGCTTGGTGGCTACCGGGACTTTTCGGGACAAGCTTATTTAGGCTTTGCGAAGTCCGTCATTCAGCCTCGCGAAGGCTGGCCGACGGTCAAGCCGGATCATAGCTACACCCGAATTTTCCTTGATGTTGAAGGAGATCTGATTGGCCCCGGCTCTTACGGGCACATGGGAATTGCGACGTATGAACTCGTGGTTACAAGGGTGGTGAACGCCAAGGCCGCCTCGAAGACCAGTTGCGCCTCCTAGGGGTGGCAAAAAAGGGCACCCAGGCGTCTTCCTCCGATACTCAACCGCGACCCGGGTCGTCCTAATAGGTCGGCTTATTGTTCCTTTCCTCACTGCCTCAACGCATGAATGATTAGCTCCTCTGCCCCAGGCGAAGCGCTGTTGGTTCTCGACTCCCAGCTCAACGTACGCGCTGCCAATAAGGCGTTCTATACCATGTTTCGCCTGGCCCCCGCGGAATGCGTCGGCCACAAGGTCTATGAGCTCGGCGGAAGGGCGTGGGACGAAAAGCTGCGGCCCATGCTCGAGACCGTGCTCGGCGGTGAGCCGCAATCGGATCACTTTGATCTGGTCCACGACGACAAGGAAGGCGGCCGCGGAGTCCTCTGGCTGAGTGCACGCCTCGTTCCCTCCGCAAACCCCGCTGAAGCGACGGTGCTTCTGGCGATCGAGGACCTCACCGCGGGACGCCCGGTCGAGGAAACCCTCGCCGTCAGGACCCAGGAGCTCCACACCTTCGCCGACCTGGCGAGCCGCGGGGCGCACGAGCTGAACAATCTGCTCACCGTTATTCGCATGAACGCGGATCTGATCGAGTCGAGCCTTGGCGACGCGAAGCTCTCGACACAGGAAGCCGTCGACATTCGGCAAGCCGCCGAACGTGCGGAAGCGATCACCAAGAACCTGCTGTTGACGAGCCGCCGGGTTCTGCCGCAATCCACCGGCCTTGATCGAGGCACCAGCTCGGTTCCACTTCCGGGCTCTCCGCTGAAGGAATCCGGTGAGGAAACGGCCCAACGCGAATCAGCTGGAGCGAATTCGCGAAAGGTCAGACGCTTGAAGCACGGGAAGCCTACCGGCCGCGAGACAATTCTCCTTGTCGACGACGAGAAATCGCTGCGCAAGCTCGGGAAACGGGTGCTGACCGAAGCCGGTTACCATGTCCTCGAAGCATCGGATGGCGCCATGGCGCTCCGCATTGCCGCCGAACAAGTGGGGGAGATCGATCTCGTCCTCACCGACGTCGAGATGCCGACGCTGGGCGGACGAGGCATGGTCGACGAGCTCCACGAGCTCAGCCCGGGGCTGAGAGTGCTGTTCATGTCGGGATACACCGACAACGAGATACTGCGTCGAGGAATCCAGAAGTCAGAGACGGATTTTCTGCAGAAGCCGTTCACGGCCGAAGCGCTTCGTTCCGCCGTACGCGCGGTATTGAACAAGCCCTCGACGGCTTCCGCTTAAGTGCCGCGGACCAAGGTGTCGCGATTCAAGGTGCCAGCGCCCGACAAGCCAGGGCGCATCCTCATCATCGACGACCAGGAGGAGAACGTTAAACTCCTCGAGCGAATCCTCGCCAACGCCGGTTACGAGAATGTTGCGTCGACGACCAATTCCGTCGACGCCCACAGGCTCCAGACGGAATTCAAGCCCGATCTGGTTCTGTTAGACCTTCACATGAGCGGCAAGAACGGGTTCCAGGTTCTGGAAGAAATCGTCGTACACGCTGGCGGGGCGGAACACGTCCCCGTCCTCATGATTACGGCGGACGATAGCGCCGAGGTGAAGCGCCGCGCCCTTGCACTCGGAGCAAAGGATTTCGTCAGCAAGCCTTTCGACTCGGCGGAAGTCCTGCTGAGAATCCGCAATCTACTTGAAACCCGCTTCCTTTATCGGAAGCTTCACCGCCAGAACACCGAGCTGGAACTGAAGGTCAGTGAGCGGACGAAGGAGCTGGAGCAATCACAGCTCGAGATGCTGGAGAGGCTCGCCGCCGCCGTCGAATTCCGCGACGATGATACCGGCAATCACACCAAGAGAGTCGCGCAGGTCTCGGCACTCCTCGGAGAAGCGATCGGCCTCGAGGCTACGACGGTGGAGCTGATAAGGCGCGCTGCTCCGCTGCATGACATCGGCAAGGTCGGAATACCGGACAACATTCTTCTCAAGGCAGGTGCTCTCACCGGGGAAGAGTTCGAAATCATGAAGACCCACACCGTGATCGGATCGAGAATGCTCTCGAAGGGTCGCTCCGAGCTCGTTCGCTTCTCGCAGCGAGTCGCCCGCAGCCACCACGAATGGTGGGATGGATCGGGGTATCCCGACCGCGTCTCGGGCCAGGCGATCCCGCTCGAAGCGCGCATTGTTGCGGCGGCGGACTTTCTCGACGCGCTCACCCACGACCGTCCCTACCGGCCGGCGTGGGGAATCGACGACACTCTCGCGGAGATCAAGCGCAGGGCTGGGAGTCACTTCGATCCGACCGTTGCCAACGCCCTTCTCGGAATAGACTGGCGAGCGAGCTCGGTCCTGGTAGCGTAGCACCGCTGCGGGTTTCTTGCTTAGGCGTCCTCGGACAGCCGCAACTTCCCGCACTACCCTTTAGAGATACCTGGTGCGGAGGACATCGAGGTGGTGAAGCTCGTGTCCCGCGATGATGTAAGCGAGCGCCCTCACCGAAACTTCGGCGTTGTTAGCAATGCCGCGCCGAGTCCAGGCTTCCTCGTCCATGTGCCGGAAGAGGTACAGAGTCGACTGGCGCACCGTCTCGAGCTCTGAGGCGAGCTCAGAAAGCGGATACGCATCGAAGGCGGCATTGCGGACGTAGTCGTCCTGCTCGAAGCCGGGAATCGGCTGCGCATCATTCCGCCCAAACCTGAGCGCGCGTCCCGCGAAGATCCGCTCGCTGTCGATCATGTGTCCGACGACCTCGTTTACGCTCCATTTGTCCGGCGCGTAACGGTAGGTCGCGACTGACGCTGGAAGGGCGCGAAGAAGTGTCTGGGTTTCGGCCATCTGGCCGGTCAGCGTCGAGATCACATCACCGTCCGGAACGAGCGAGATGTACCTCTCGTAGTAGGGGAGGAATTCCGACTTGGCCGGCCGCGTCGCACTCGCTTTCACTGGTGTTGCGATACTACTCACTGTTGCCTCCTCGAGACGCTGACGTCCTCGCCACGAAATAAAACGCGGGGGAGCGCGCTGCGCTATGTCTGATAATTGATAGAGCCGTAACGATTCGATATCATCCGGCTTCCGTTACCAAGCCCGAGGAATGGCAGAGCGACACGATCCGTACGTATCACTGCGGAACCCCAACTTTCTTTGGTACGTTGCCAGCCTGGTGGCGCTAACGCTGGGCACTCAGATCCAGGCGACGGTCGTGGCGTGGCAGGTTTACGCCATCACGAAAGATCCGCTTTCGCTCGGATTGGTCGGGCTGGCCGAGGCGCTGCCTTTTATTACCGCGGCTCTTTACGCGGGACACATCGCGGACCGGCACGACCGGAAGCTGCTCGCGCTCATCGCGCTCGCGGTTCAGCTTGGCTGCGGCATGACGCTGCTCCTGCTAACTGTCTACGCGCGACGGCTTTTGTCTGTGACGATTCTCCCGATTTTCGTCGTCGTCGGTGTTAGCGGACTGGCGAGAAGCCTTCTTCAGCCGGCACGGACCGCACTTGGCGCCGAAATCGTGCCGCGTGAGACCTACACGAATGCCATCACGTGGCGGTCGTCTCTGTGGCAATTCGCAGCGGTGGTGGGGCCAGCGGCGGGAGGAATTATCTACGGATTCTCCGGCGCCCCTCTCGCTTACATAGTGGAAACGGTTCTCTGCGCGATCGCGTTGTTTCTATTCGCGCAGATTTCGTATAGACGCTTGCCGGCTGTGGTCACAGAGATGACTATTGGCGAGAATCTCACCGTCGGGATTCGTTTCCTCATGACGCAGCCGGAGCTGCTTGGGGCGCAGCTTCTCGACCTCTTCTCGGTATTGTTCGGCGGGGCGCCAGCGTTGCTTCCGATCTTCGCATCGGAGATTCTTCACGTTGGTCCGCAGGGACTGGGAATCCTGCGTGCCGCGCCCGCGGCCGGCGCGGTGCTCATTTCGGTGTTGCTCGTGCACCGTCGGATGCGGAAGGCCGGGCCGATGCTCTTCATCTGTGTGGCCGCCTTCGGCGCGTGCTGGATTCTGTTCGCGCTGTCGCGCTGGTTCTGGGTCTCGCTAGCGCTGTTGGTCATCAGCGGAATGCTCGACAACGTGAGCGTGGTGATACGATCCACACTATTGACGCTTCGCACACCGCCGCACCTCCTCGGGCGCGTGTCCGCGGTCAACCAGATCTTCATCGGCTCGTCGAACGAAATAGGATCCTTCGAGTCGGGTGTCGCGGCGAAGCTGCTCGGCACCGTTCGTTCCGTGATCTTCGGCGGGCTGATAACTCTCGGAGTAGTCGGAGTGACCGCGTGGAGAATCCCCTCGTTGCGCAGGCTCGACGAGCTTGACTGAGCTTGGAGGCAGGTAACGAAACTCCTTCTGTTCCGCCAGCGTAGACAATGCGACATTAGACCGTAGGCTGCGCCGGTTGTACGGCGCTCGCCAAGTGGGGTAATTCAGCACGCTGGAGATTGCATGGCGCCTATGATGTCAGCAACGGATCCCACGATTCTTGCCCCGACCTCAGCGGTTCCAGGTTGGACGGCGGAATACGCCGTTCCCCTTGGCGGGCCCGGCCATCTTCTGCTGGCGACGTTCGAGCAGGCGGCGATCGGCATCGCCCACCTGACTCTCGACGAACAGTGGATCTCCGTGAATCAGCGCTACTGCGAGATCACCGGTTATTCGCGCGAGGAAATCCTCAGCTTCAAGGTCGAGCACCTCACCCACCCGGACGATGTGCCGGCGAGCCTGGAGTTCATCCGGCGCATCCGATCGGGCGAGCTGCCCGAGTACAGGATGGAGAAGCGCTACGTTCGGAAGAACGGCGCTGTCATCTGGGTTCACCTCACGGTGTCGATCGTTCGTTCCGCGACTGGCGCGCCCTTGTATCTCGTCGCGTTCATCGAGGACATTACCCAGCGGCGCGAGGCCCAGAGCGAAGCGAGCAGGTCCCTGTCTCTGCTTCGCGCCACGCTCGAATCGACGGCCGACGGAATTCTGGTCGTCGATCTCAACGGAAAGATTCTGAGCTTCAATCAGAAGGTGGCCGACATGTGGGGGATTCCGGCCGAGGTTTACTCCTCAGGCGACGATCAGCGGGCGATCAAGACGGCGCTCGAGAAGCTCGTCAACCCCGACGACTTCCTGGCCAAGGTGATGGAGCTGAATCGCCATCCCGAAGAATCCAGCTACGACGTTCTCGAGCTGAAAGATGGGCGCACCTTCGAGCGGTACTCGCAGCCTCAGCTGATCGACGACGCGCCAGTGGGCCGGGTCTGGAGCTTCCGCGACGTCACTTCGCGCAGACGTGCGGAAGAACAGGAGATCGAGCTGGTTCAGGAGCAGGCAGCACGCGCCGAGGCGGAGAACTCGCAAAAGCGAGCCTCGTTGCTGGCGGAAGCGAGCCGCGTTCTCAGCGCCTCATTCGATTATCAGACGACGCTCGCTGCCCTGGTGCGGCTGGCCGTGCCGGCGCTCGCGGATTACTGCGCACTCGACATCGTCGAAGCCGAGGACACATTCGAGCGGATCGGCGAGGCCCACATCGATCCGGCCAAGTCGCAACTGCTGAGGGAGGTCGCGCGGTTTCCAAAAAGCGCGCTCACCGCCCGCCATCCGCTGATACGCGTCATGTCTACGGGCGCACCGGTCCTCGAGGCGGACATAACTCCCGCATTCATTCGTGCCTCGTTTGCAGAAGCGGAGCAGCGTCGCGTTGTTGAAGCACTGGAACCGCGATCACTCATCTGCGTGCCGCTGGTTACTTCCGGGAAGCCGCTCGGGGCGCTGACCTTGGTCACCTCAGGGTCTGGCCGGCGCTATGACATTGCCGATCTGTCCCTCGCAGCTGACCTCGCGAGGCGAGCCGCAATCGTCGTGGAGCACGCAAGGCTCTTCCACGAAGCGCAACAGGCCACCAGGGCGCGAGACGACGTCTTGGCGGTGGTCGCCCATGATCTGAGAAACCCGCTCAACACTGTGACGATGGCGGTGAGCCTGATGCTCGAGACCACCCCGCCTGAGCGTGTTGAGCAACGGAGACAGGTGGAAATCGTGCGACGCGCCGCCGACCGCATGAACCGGATGATCCAGGACCTGCTGGATGTGAAGCGAATGGAGTCGGGGCGACTGACGACCGACCTGAAGCCGGAGCTGCCCGCGTCGCTCATCAACGACACGATCGACATGCTGCGTCCGCTGGCGGCGGGCAGCACGATAAGACTCGAGGCAGACATCGAAGACGATCTGCCGCCCGTGCTGGCTGACGCAGCGAGAATTCAGCAGGTATTGTCGAATCTCGTCGGGAACGCGGTAAAGTTTACGCCGCGCTCCGGCCGCATCACCGTTTGTGCGGAACACATCGACGGGGAAGTGCGATTTGGTGTAATCGACACCGGGCCGGGTATTCCGGCGGAGCAGCTTCCGCACATTTTCGGGCGCTTCTGGCAGGCCAAGTCGGACCATCGAGGAATCGGGCTCGGGCTCGCGATCGCGAAGGGAATCGTCGAAGCGCACAACGGCCGGATCTGGGTCGAGAGCCACGTTGGCCTCGGCAGCACCTTCTACTTCACTCTGCCCACCGCAACGGACAAGACGCCTTAGGGCGCTCGTTGGAAGTTGGTGATCGCGACAATCGAGCCGGCATCAGGAATGGTCGAGTCGACCACGATCCGGGTTGGATA
>WNEZ01001039.1_pt1 | contig 22849 bp, 15 predicted proteins | sample 5400521 | NCBI WGS metagenome assembly WNEZ01 (sample SAMN13153339, study PRJNA577476) | soil metagenome | isolation source: 120 cm saprolite under Douglas fir tree site 2 hole 1 replicate 1 | place: USA:California | collected 2015-04-18 | reverse complement strand
AGGTGCGATTCCGGCAGCAGACGGTGATGCATGACTTCGTGCGGGATACGGTGCGGGCGGCGTTGATGAAGGCGCGTCCCGTGCCGCAGTTCACGAGGGAGATTCGGGCGCATGCGACGGCTTCGGCGGGGCTGACCCCGGGAGCAGAGTGGGAGCCGTCATCAGGTGCTGCGGGCGATGTTTCAAAGGCCCCACTTCTCGCAACAGACGCGAGAAATGGGGCACCCTATGCACCCTATGGCCCAGCGACTGGCGGGGGATTTGCTTTGCAGGCTCCGGTGGCGCCGGCGATGTCAGCGCGCTTTCAGTTCGAAGGAGGAATTGCGGTCGAGGGGAATGCTGCGATTCCGGTGGCGCGGGGGCTGGAGTCGATTCCTATCGGACCTGCGATTCCGGATAACGGGTGTGCACCGGCGTTGGACGTTCGTGACGAAGAGCCTACGCTGGCTTCGTTGACGACGCTCCGTCCGCTGGGGCAGATTCGGAATTCGTTCATCCTGGCGGTCAATGAGGATGGGCTGTGGATCATCGATCAACACGTGGCGCATGAACGCGTGCTCTTCGAGCGGGTGCTGAAACAGCGCGCCGTGCGGCGAGTGGAGAGTCAGCGGTTGCTAATGCCGATTGTGCTGGAACTTTCTCCGGCGCAGCAGGCGGTGTTTGCGGAGATTTCGGATGAGTTGCAGCACAACGGATTTGAAGCCGAACCATTTGGTGCGCGCAGTGTCGCTGTGAAAGTTGCGCCGGCTGGCGTGGACGCCGCCGCAGTCGAACACATGCTGCATGAGTTGCTTGATCAGATCTCGCGGGAGGAGCAGTCGCTGAATCTGGAAAAAATTCGGACGCGGATTGCGGCGTCAATCGCATGCCACGCCGCCATCAAGGTGAACATGCCGCTGGAGCAAAACAAGATGGAGTGGCTGCTGGCTGAACTCGCGAAAACCGATCATCCGATGTCTTGTCCGCATGGCAGGCCGGTGGTGCTGCGGTATTCTGTGAAGGATATTCAGAAGGCGTTTAAGAGAATCTAGTTGTCAGCTGTCAGCTATCAGCTATCAGCTCTCAGTGAAAGGCTCACTGGGTATTCGGGAGCTGATATTGGACGCGCCGGATTCTTCGCTCCGCCTGAAAGACGGCTGCGCTCAGAATGACGCCTTATGTTTGATGTGGCTGAGAGCTGATGGCTGAAAGTTGACAGCTGTTTTTTATGACCGATCAGGAACTTCAACAACAACGGCGCGAGAAGTGGCGGCTGAATGGCAAGGCCATTCGGACGATCGAGGAGTGTCGTGCCTTCATCGAAAGTGTCGGATTCTGCATGATGTATCCCTCACGCCCGGCGCTGCCTTTACCTACGTTCATGGGTGCGTTTGTGGGTTCGGAGGAGCGGCTTCCTACATGGCAGCATGCGTACTCGGATCCGCGGGCGGCTGAGGCTACGGGCCTGATGGTGCGTCTGTTGCGGGAACGGGCGGCTTACGAGGCGAATCTATTCGACGAGAACAATGCGTTTCTGGTGGCGGCTTCGGTGTTTCCTTACTTCTATGCGCTGGTCGGGGAGCGCAATCCGAAACTGGCGCCGAAGGCGGGGTCGCGATCCCAGTATTCTGCCCTGGCCTGCGATGCGTTCGAGCTGATCCGGCGGGACGGGCCTATTTCGAAGCAGAAGATGCAGGAAGCGCTGGGCGGAAGCGTTTCACTTGCGGCGTTGGACAAGGCGCTGGGTGAGTTGTGGTCGAAGCTGCGCATCACGCGGGTGGACTATAACGCGAGCGAGGGTTCGTATTGGGATGTGCTCTACCGCTGGGCGCCGGACGCGGTGAAAGAAGGCGTGGGGCTGTCGGTTCCGGAGGCGCTCACGGCGTTGATCTCGAAGTATTTGGACTGTGCGATTGCGGTCGAGCAGGGGGAACTGGAAGCGTTCTTCGGCAACTTCGTGGCGCGGTCGAAGGTGAAAGATGCGGTGAACGCGCTGCTGGCGGCGCGTGAGTTGAGCTTTGTGCATGTGGGTGGGAAGTCGATGCTGCAGATTACTCCGGCGAAGGTGGCTGTTGTTCCGACTGCGCGTCGGGCTGTTAGATGAAGGAGCCGGTTGCGTGAAAACTCTCTCTGACCGACTGCTACCTCAGCGGCTAAATCCGGATTGATTTTGCCGCGCTTGCGGCGCTGGCTCGAAGCCGCCCTTTCAAAGCAAATTTCGCCGCGCCTTTTCGCGATAACTTTCGCTGCATTATTTTAAGAGCTCTTTCGCCGTATCCTTTCAAAACAAATGGATCCAGCTCTTTCCCGACCTCTCAGTCTGCCAGTCTATCGTGGACGGCTTGCGCCGTCGCCGACTGGACTCTTGCATGTCGGGCATGCGCGGACGTTCTGGGTTGCGTTCCAGCGCGCTGGGCAAAATCGCGGACAACTGATTCTGCGGAATGAAGATTTGGATTCCCAACGTTGTCGGCCCGAATTTGTCGCGGCGATGCTGGAGGATTTGCGGTGGCTGGGACTTGCTTGGGATGAAGGGCCGGATTGCGGCGGGCGGTTTGGGCCTTACTCGCAGAGTGAACGTCGGGGCTACTATCTTGCGGCCTGGGAGAGGCTGCGGGATCTCGGGATGATTTATCCATGCACTTGTTCGCGCAAGGATGTGGCGCAGGCGGCATCCGCTCCGAACGATTTCGACGATGAGCCGGTTTATCCGGGGAGGTGCCGGCCGGAGAGCAAGGAGCGGAGCTTCGCTCCGCCTGGCCGGGTCGAAGACCCGGCCCCACACAAGCACGGCGAGGCGGCTGTCTCTACGTGGGCTGAGCCTACGGGGGTGAATTGGCGGTTTCGGGTTCCTGACGGAGAAGACGTGTGCTTTGACGATCTCCATCTTGGGCCACAGCGGATTACGGCTGGGCGGGATTTCGGCGACTTCATCGTTTGGCGGCGGGATGGTGTGCCGGCGTATCAGCTGGCCGTGGTAGTGGACGACGCGGCCATGCGGGTCACGGAAGTTGTGCGCGGGGCCGATCTGCTCAAATCCACAGCACGGCAGATACTGCTATTCCGGGCGCTGGAATTCCCCAGACCTGCGTATTATCACTGCGACCTGATACGCGATGAAGCTGGAGTGCGCCTGGCCAAAAGGCACCACTCGCTGAGCATCCGGAAGTTGCGGGCGTCTGGACGCTCGGCAGAAGAGGTGCGGGCAGGAGTTGCCTGCCCGCGTTAGCTGAGTCAGGTTCGGCCAATCACCGATGCCTGCGAATGTCTACAGCGATCGCAGGAAGTTCAGCAGATCCTGCTGATCGTGCGGCGACAGGTTCCGATAGTTCTCAACCACCTGGTTTGCCTCAGAGTCCGGATACTGTCCGTCTCCGCGGCTGCGATGGGAAGTAATCGCCTTCACCAGGTCCGCAGTTCTTCCGTCATGGAGGAGGAAGGTGCGCTGTCCCAGGCCCCAGAGCGGCGCCGTCCGGAATTCGTCGCCGGCGGCTGCGCCCTGGCTGATATTGTCGGCAAGCTTTGGTCCTATGTGATGAAGCAGGAGATCAGAAAAGAGGTTCACCGGAATGTTGCTGAGCGCTGTGACCGACGATTGCCCGGTTGTGAACGAGGGGGTGTGGCAAAGGGCACAACCAACCGTCTGAAAGATTTGCGCTCCGTGCCGTGTGGAGGAGTTCGACGGACCCGGTTGTGGCTGGTCGAGGAAACGCATGAAAGCGGTGAACTTCAAGACATCGCTGGAGAACCCTGGTCCGGGATCGTCAAAGTTCGTCGCGTCCTCCGGAGTGCCATTGACAACGCAGCCCGGTGTTTCGTCGCGTTCGTTGGGAAACAGCTCGTTGGTTACGCCCATTTCCACGTTGTAGGCTTCGCCGGCAAATATCTCCAGCGACTTGTTTTGCGCCTTCCAGCCGAATCGCGTGACGGTACCATCGTTTCCGCTGGTGTTGGCGCCGCCGCTAGGGCTAAGTCTGTTGGGACGACCGCGGACTCCGAGATTGCTCTTGCGGTCGGCGTTTGTGCTCACCTGCGCTAGGATGGCAGACTCGGGAATCGATTCGATCAAACCGCCGCCAAACACAGGAGTCGGAATGCGGAAGATGAGGTTTCCAGTGTTCGCCGCTCCTTGAAAGTCCGGTTGCGAAAGGTTGCAGCTCTTGGCGTCGCTGCGCCCGGAAATCGTGAACAACGCATGCACTCCCCCATCGGGGGTCCGCAGATCAGACCGATAGGGAAAACGCGCCTCACGCACAGGCCCGTTGCTGGTGATAAAGAACGGGACGCTATTGCTCGCGCCCTGATCGGTGGCGGCGGAGACCTGGGGGTTCGTGAACGGACTCGTGCCACCGGTCGCCGGCTGTGCGTGGCACTGACCGCAACTTTCTGCGTTAAATCTTGGTCCGAGTCCGTTCCCGGTGTCAGGCACCGAACCGGTAACCGACTGTATCTCCAAAAAGTCATCAAGACCCGAGATAAAGGAGGCTTTCTGGCCGTTAGTGAGACCAGCGATCGGCTTGCCGGCGCCAGGAGCGCCTCCACGGACACCAGGGTCGGTGGCAACAGACTGGGCCTTCCCCAGTCCGGTCCAGCCCAACATCGCGACGAAAAGCAAGGTTGAAAATCGGAATTGGTTGTTTGATGGGAGCTTCGCTACGCGGAGGGCCTTCATTTTCCAAAACATAAACTCTCCTTGGGGCCTTCGGCAGGTCCTGCTGGGAGGCATTTACCGGCCTCCCGCGGCTGATCGAGAAGCGGCGGGGTAGTGACGGCATTCTGGTACGTGCATGAAAATCCGGCTAGGTTCCCAAAGGACGGGTAAGTCCAGTCACAAGGCTTAGGTCTCGCAGTGCCCAGGTGGACGAGGTTCCGGCGTACTTAGCTCTATTGCCTATTGCCCTTTGAAGGCGGGTGTGCGGCGGTACGTCGATTTCTCTCGAAGTGTACAATCTCTTACTTCGTGATGAATGACCATTCCATCGGACACACTTCGCCAAGCAAACTGATTATTGCTATTGATGGGCCGGCGGGCGCGGGCAAGAGCACGATCGCCTCGCGGTTGGCGCGGAAGCTCGGGTATGTGAATCTCGAGAGTGGGGCGATGTACCGGGCTCTGGCGCTGAAGGCTATTGATCGCGACATTTCGTTTGACGAGGAGGCGGCGCTGGTGAAGCTGGCGCAGGGATCTCGGATTCAGCTCGAGCCGACGATTGGGGGCAACCGCACGCTGCTGGATGGGCATGATGTGTCCTCGCGCATCCGCGAGCGGGATGTGACGGAGGCGGCTTCGCGCGTGTCGGTGCATCCCGCAGTGCGGGAGTGGATGGTGGCGAAACAGCGGGAGATGGGAGCGGGTGGCGGGGTGGTGATGGAAGGGCGCGACATCGGAACGAAGGTCTTTCCGGATGCCGATTTGAAGTTCTTCCTCGATGCGGATCCGGTGGTGCGGGAGCAGCGGCGGATGCAGCAGCAGAAAATCAAGGGCGAGGTGGCCGCAAATCTGGCTGCGGAACTGCGAGAGCGCGACCGGCGGGATCGGACGCGGGCAGCGTCTCCGCTGGTCGCGGCGGGAGATGCGGTGGTCATCGATTCTACGCAGTTAAGCGAGGATGAGGTGCTGGCGCGGGTGGAGAAACTCGTAGCCGAGAAATTGCCGGGGTAGATGCCTCCGGACGTTGTTGGAAGACGGTAGGGATGCTTCGACTCCGCGGAGAGGATCGCTTTGCGCTCCTCTCCGCTGCGCTCAGCATGACAGTGCGAATCAATTCTCCGTGGGTTCGACTTTTTCTTTCGGGGCTGGCAGGGACTTGCCGGGCTTCCCTTGTTTCGGGCCTGGCACTCCGCCAGTGATGCCGCCGGGTATGCCTTCTTTCGGCCCGCCACTCGTAGGCGCCTTCCGAATCTCGATGCCGCCGTGCTCGTTGTTGATCACCAGGTGGGCGGTCGGGGTGCCGACTGAGCCGCTGGCGGTGCCTTCGCGATCGCTGTTGTTTACTTTTAACTCAGGGAAGTCGGACCGAATTTCTCCGTCGCGGGTCCGCGCGTCAATGCGGAAGCCGGGCTTGTCGGGGACTCCCAGTTGGATATCGCCATTGCGGTTTTCGATTTGCACGTTGCCGAGCGAGCGCAGGTTGACCTCGACAGCGCCATTTTGATCCTGCAGGCGCACGTCTCCAGAAACGCCGTCGAGGGTGATGTTCTTGGATCGGGTGGTCAGGCGCAGGGGGCCCGTGATTTGCGCGGCGCGGAGATCGTCGGAGTCGAGATTGAGCTCGCCATCGATCTTGGAGAACTCCATATCGGTGCGTGACGACTTGAAGGTTACGGTCTTGGCGATGCGGGCGAGTTTCACGCTTTCGGAGAATTCGCCGTCGAGCTGGACCGAACCTTTCACGTCGGTGACGGAAGCTTCGTTGAGGCGGCCCTCGACGTGCACGTCGCCGGTGACCTGTTCGATTTTGCCGGAACCCTTCTCAAGGTTGAGCTTGACGTTGCCGGTAATATCTTCGATCGACGCATCGCCGTGCTGGGTGGCGATGTCGACGTTATTGCCGCGGACGGCGATGGTCACATCGCCACGGCGGGAAATAATATTCACGGCGGCTTTGCGGGGAAGTGAGATGTCGAGATCGGTGATCACGGGATGGTCGCCGGCGGCACCGGTCTTGGCGTCGAGAGTGACCAGGCCGCCGATTGTGGTGAGGATAGCCTTGGTTTCTTCGTTGTACTTGTTGGCGTCGGTCTGATTGTCGGCGCCAATGCGTTTGCGGACGCTGACGGTGATCTTGTTGCTGTCGTCATTGCCGGCGTGAATGCTGACGGCTCCGTGCTCGTCGAGTACTTTCAGCGAGGCTCCGGCGGGAAAATCCTGTTCGAGGTGGTCGTCGAAGTTAAAGGACTCGCCGAAGAGGTTGTTGAAGTCCTCGTCGTCGATGTTGATCTGGTCGCGGAGGCCTGTCCAGTTGAAGCGGGAGGCCTGGGTCGCGATCAGACCGCAGACCACGACCACCACGACCAGGAAGATTCCTCCGGCGCCGATGCCGGGGGGATTCGTTCCTTCGCGCTGGGCCTGCTGGTATTCAACCAGCTTGATCACGCCCCACACGATCAGCAGCGCGGGCCAGTAGTGGGCGAACCACGTGCCCAGGCTCTTCCAGGCCAGCATATGCAGGTTGCCGAGGAGGAACACGACGCCGAGGATGATGAGCACCACCGGTCCGGCAAAAGAACGGCGGCGGTGCCGGCGCGGCGGCGGAGTTACGGGTGTCATGGGAGTGACGGGACTAGACATTGCGCACCTCCCCGGAAGACGGCTCGGCTGAAGGTGGAGGGGGAGTCTGTGGCGGAGTGGCCGTAGGTGGACCCGGCGGCAGCGGGCCAATGTGACCTTGCGAAGAAGCGGTGCTTTGCAAGAGCTTCACGATGCCGACGACCAGAAGCCAGGCAGGCCAGGTACGGCCGAGGTCGGCAATGTCCATGCTCGCGAGCAGAAAGAGAACGCCGGTCGTGAGCACCATGGCTGGACCCATGAGCCAGCGAGTGCGGCAGCGGCCGCAGACGCAGGTTTCGCTCGTTCGCTCCCAATGGCGGTAAAACATCCATGCGCCAAGGAAGATCAGAATCAGGGGCCAGTAGCGCTCGAAGCCATACTCCATGAAGCCCATGGTGTGGAGCAGGAATAGCACTCCCATGCCGATCAGGACTACGGCACCGACCGGGACTTTGCTGGGCTCGAATTTCTGGCCGGCTCCGAAGGTCTGACCGAGGCCGAGGGGATCGGGCGCGGGTTCGCCCATTTGAATAGCCTTGGCCGTCCGTACTGCGTCGATGATCTGGTAGACGTAGAAGAACGCGATACCAAAGCCGAAAATCCAGTCCCAGCTTCCGGCGTGATTAACGCCAAAGATCAGCAGTGCGAAAATTACGAGATGGGCAAGTCCCTTGGCGTATTGCGAGGTGTAGACCGCGCCCACACCGAAGGGGAAGAATCCGGCAAGAATTCCGGCGACAGCGGGGTTCGGGCCAGAGGCTGGGCCGGGTTGAACTTTCAGCCCCAGACCTTGATCCATGAATTGCTGGTAGCCGGTTTGTGGTGGTGTTGGCGGCACGAATCCCGCTGCCGGGGCTGTGCCTTCCATGCGTGCGGCGAGGCAGGCCTCGCAGTAGATCACTCCGCGCACGTCGCGGGTGCAGTTGGTGCACAGTGGCTTGCCGCAGGTGCGGCAGAAGGCCACTGCGGCAATCTCGTTATGAGTGGCGCAGTTCATACGAACCTCCTGTACGTGGTCACCGACACTACAGGTAGATCGTTCACAGACGGACCCAGAGGAGCGCAGGCCAGGATCAGATTGTTTTCCGTCTGGCTGTAATTGCGCTCCTGCTTCTGTTCGGGCTCTTGACTGGTGTCGTTCTTGCGGTCTTTTTGCTTGGCTGGTCCGGGCTCCGCGGGCGTCAGGTTGCGCTTGAATCCGCGCACGCGCGACTGCACCTCATAGACGAGCCGGATATTGTCGTAGTAGCGGACGACGCGGGCCTGGGTGCTGTAATACGTGCGCCGCAGGGCCGCGGGCCGCAGGCTGATCTGGCGCAGGTCGGAGGGTTTCACTCCGGCTACGCTCAAGGCCACTGACAGCGAAAAGAAAGCCATGCCGAACGACATGGCAAACCTTGGCTGCCTGACGGTGGCCCAGATCGGTTGCATCGCGTCTGAGAACCAGGCCTGCACCTTCTCCGGCCACGAGACACGTGGTTGAGTCGAACGTGCAGGGGCACGCAGACGATCGCTTGCGATCCCCGTTGTCGACGCCAGAATGTTCTCGACCAGGCCGGCTGGAGGCTCCACCTCCGTGAGACCCTTCAGCCAGTTGCGGCCCGCCACAGATTCGGCGAACAGCGGCCCGCACGCGGGACATGCCCGGGAGTGAGCCTGGAAGCGGTCGAGTTTTGCGCCGCTCAGGAGGCCGTCTAAGGCGTCCGTGAGCAGGCCGTCAAACTCATGACACTGCATTCCGTTGCTGGTCTGTTCTGGCATCACATCACCTGCCTATAGGTACGTTGCAGAAGGCGAGCTAGTTCCGCCCGGCCTCGATTTATTCGACTTTTCACAGTACCCTCCGGTACCTTCAAAACGGTAGCGATTTCGCGGTAGTCCATATCCTGTAAGTCCCTTAGAATCAATGCTTCACGCAGCTCTGGCGACAGTTTGCCGAGCGCCGCGTGGACGGTCTCCCCGACCTCCCGGCTGCGTACGTGGGCGTCGGGCGGCGCAGATTGGTCCTGGATTTGCTCAGAGAGGGGTTGGGCGTCCTCATGCTCGGAGGTGGCGCCGTCGATGGAGTCGGTCATTCGATCCTGTTTCGTCTTGCGGAAATGGTCGACCAGCAGGTTCCGCGTGATGGTGGTGACCCAGGTGAAGAAGGCGCCCTTTGTGTGGTCGTAGCTGGGCAGCGTGCGGTACATCTTGATGAAAACTTCCTGGGTGAGGTCTTCGGCATCGTCGCCGGATCCGGCGAAGCGATAGCAGATGTTGTAGATACGGCGGTTGTAGGTCTGAACGATTTCCTCCCAGGCGGCGGCGTCGCCGGCAATACAGCGTCGGACTAGCATCGCAACGACCTGGACGTCTTCCAACCCGTGCTCCCCGGAAATGCTGGTGATCACCGCCGACAGGGGCCGACGTGGGACACAATCCGACGAGAACCTCGTCCCCGCTTCGACCCCACAAGACAATACGGCGATGTGGAGGGTAAAGTTCTCGGCTGCAAGTTTATGTAAAACATGGAATTGTAGCAGCGGGGAGCGGAAGCGATTTCGGAGGACTTGTTTTCTTACGCTGCCGGCGAAAATCTTGAATCGCAGAGAGCGCTAAGAAAGGCCGCAGAGATCGCGGAGAAAAGCTGTCAAACGAGCTGAAGGCAACTGCAGCTGAAGAACGGCTGCGCTCAGGATGAAGCCGTGTTTCTGGTTTCAGGTCTCATGTTCGCGCTTCGTTCTCGCCATTGGACTCCGGTCATTGAAACGCGTTCACGAATCACTGCGCCCGAGTTGGCTCCATGATTCGGAGGACCGGGTGGCCGTCGAGGTTCTGCAGGGGGAAGTAGACGAGGTGAGTCTCGGGATCGACGGAGACAGTGTGACCGTGGGGCAGGAAGAGCTTGCCGACCAGCGTTAGAGATTTTCCGTTTTCGCGAAACACGGTTACGTTTCCTGATTCGGCCGAGACATAGAGTTGCTTGAGGCCGGGGTCGAAGGCGAGGACGTCGGGGTCTTCGCCTACGTCGTGCACAGAGAGTACTTTCATCGTGGTGAGATCGACGACGGCCAGCTTATGGTTTTCCTCTCCGGCAACGAAGGCGAGGCGGTTCGCAGGATCGAGAGCGATGCCGTGCGGGCTCTCGACTCCTGGCAGTGGATATCGAGCGATGATCTTTGCGGTTGCTGGGTCAATTGCCACCAGTTCGTTTTTCTCGTGAACGGCAACCAGGATGTGGCCTGAGCCGGAGTCGTAGACGGTATTCCCGACACCGCCTCCGAGAGGAATCGTCGTAATGAGCTTGTTGGTCGTGGTGTCAATGACAGCATCGGCGTTGCCGTGTTCGTCGGAGACGAAGACGCGCTTTGCGGAGGGGGCATACGCGATTCCGTCGGGATAATTGATCGGGCCGACGCGGGCGATGGTTTTCAGTGTCTTCATGTCGACAACGGCGAGTTGGTGTTCTCCGGTCGCGGAGGCATACACCCGGCCCAGTTCGGGCACTGCCCATACTCCGTGCACACTGGGAAAGCCGTCGAGGTTTGCGATTACTTCGCGCTTCTTCGTGCCGAACACGACCAGTTGGTTGGCGTTCATGTGGGCGATGTAGAGGCGGCCTTGCGAGGCGTCGAGGCTCTGATAATCGAAGCGGACCGGGGCGCCGGGGAGTGGAACATCCGCCACACGGTGCAAGGGGTTGTGATCTGCGCTCTGCGGAAGGGCAACGGCCACCAGGGCCGCGAACAGTAACGTTTCTGCTCTTAATGCATTCCTGATGCGCATTTAGCCTCCTTCAGCTGTTATCCATCAGGATAACTTAGCCATATGAATTAGGAGCGTCCACACCGACTACTGTAGTCTCATACTCAACCGGTGACGGATTGCAGAAGCAACTAAAGACCCGGCGGGCTCGTCTGACAATGAGGGGCAGTTTTCCGGGAGCCCCTCAAAGCAGCGCGTCCTGGATTCGTCAAATGACAGGAAACGGGCGGAAGAGATGCCCGCATGTCTGGAGAAGGCGAGGTGAGTTGCATGAGTCATAAATTGAGAAGGACTCTAACCGGGATGGGCGCGCTTTTGGCGACTGCGCTTCTGGCGGTGACGATGCCGACATTGGTATCGGCGCAGTATCGGGATGGGGATGATCCGCCCGACCGCGCTGCGCGGCTAGGGCACGTGGAAGGTTCCGTTTCCTTCCAACCCGCCGGCGAGTCGGAATGGGTCGAGGCAGTGCCGAACCGTCCACTGACCATCGACGACAAACTGTGGGCCGATCGTGACTCGCGGGCAGCTGTGGAACTGGGTTCAGCGTCGATCTACCTGAGCAGCAACACCGGAATTTCGTTTCTCAATCTGGACGATCGCACGGTGCAGGTCCAGCTCAGTTCGGGAAACATCAACGTGCACGTGCGCCGTTTGAGCCGCGACGGAGTGTTTGAGATTGACACGCCCAATCAGGCGTTCTCCGTGTATCAGCCGGGGAACTACCGGCTTGAGGCCAGTGAGAACGGAGACTACACGGTCGTGACCGTGCGCGAGGGCGAAGGCGAATCCAGCGGAAACGGTCAGAGCTACACGATCCATGCCGGGCAACGAGCCACTCTCAGCGGCTCGAATCAGTTGAATGTCGACGTCACTGAGATTGGGCGGCCCGATGACTTCGACAACTGGAGTTATGGACGGGATCGCCGTTTCGACGAGTCGCGCTCGGCGAGATATGTCTCGCATGACATGGTGGGCTATGAAGATCTCGATGAGTACGGTGACTGGCAACCGCAATCGGAGTACGGCAATGTATGGTACCCGAGAGTGGCCGTGGGCTGGGCGCCTTATCACGACGGGCACTGGGCATGGATCGATCCCTGGGGATGGACATGGGTCGATGACAACCCGTGGGGCTATGCGCCATTCCACTATGGACGTTGGGCTGTGTTTGGCGGGCGCTGGGGATGGGTTCCGGGACCCGTTGCGGTAGTGCCGGTTTACGCTCCCGCGCTGGTTGTGTTTGTGGGCGGAGGCGGGTTTGTGGCCGGCGGGAATGTTGCCTGGTTTCCGCTGGGGCCAAGGGAAGTTTATGTTCCGTCCTATCGTGTCAGTCCTGCGTACGTGAACCGGGTGAACATCAGTAACACGACGGTCAATCAGACGACGATCACGAATGTGTACAACACGACGATCGTCAACAACAACACCAACATTACGAATGTGAATTACGTGAACCGCAATGTGAATGGAGCGGTGACCGCGGTTCCGCAGCGGGCATTTGTCACGGCACAGCCGGTAAACCGCGTAGCCGTGCGCGTGGATCCGCGGCAACTGGCGTCGGCGCAGATGAGTTCGCGAGTGGCGGTTGCGCCCGCACGGGAGGCAGTGCTTGGAGCCCGCTCCAACACGGCAGGGCGCGTCGCTGCTCCTCCGCCAGCAGTGGCGAACCGGCAGGTGATTGCGAGGACGGCTCCCCCACCACCGCCGCCGTCGTTCGAAGCGAGGCAGCAGGCGCTGGCGCAGCATCCGGGGCAGTCCGTGCCACGGCAGGAGATGCAGAGACTGCGGCCAGCCAGCGCGCCCGGCCCACAGGCGCCGGTGCGGGTGGTGACGGCGAGCAAGCCGGCGGCCTTGCCTCCGGCCCGTCCTGCAAATCAGCCGGTGAATGTACCGCCTCCGAACCAGCCGGGAAATCAGCCGGGAAATCAGCCGGGAAATCAGCCGGGAAACCGTCCAGGAAATCCGCCGGCCGCGAATGAACGTCCGGGGATGAATCCGGGGCAACCGAATAATCCGGCGAACCGGCCGCAGCCGAATCAACCGGCACCGGGCCAGCCGCCAGCGAATAATCGTCCGGAACCGTCGGCGCAGCCGAATACTCCTCCGGCAAACCGGCCACAGCCGAATCAACCGCCGGCGAATAATCGTCCGGAACCGAATCGGCCGAACGAGCCGCCGGCGCGGAACGATCGTCCACCGGCGGCGCAGCCGAATACTCCTCCGACAAACCGGCCACAGCCGAATCAACCGCCGGCGAACAATCGTCCGGAGCCGAACCGGCCGAACGAGCCGCCGCCGCGGAATGATCGTCCGCCAGCGCAGCCGAATAATCCGCCGAACCGGCCGGAACAGAATGGGCCTCCGTCCAACAACCGGCCTGAGGCGAATCGTCCAGAAGCGAATCGGGCGGAGCCAGCGAACCGTCCTGCGCCGAGTACTCGTCCGGAGCCGCAGCGCAACGAGGCTTCGCCCCGGCCGCAGAATCCTCCGCCGAGCGAGCGTCCGCAGCCGCAGCGTACGCCTCCGCCGGAGACGAGGCCTGCGCCACAGCAGCAGCGTCCGCCCGCCGCACAGCAGACGCCGGAAGAAAAAAGGCGGCAGGAGGAGCAGCGGAAGCAGGATCAGAAGCCGCAGCCCCCGGGCTAGAGGGACATACCGAGTAGGATTTTTCTGGGCACCCGCTGCGGGTGCCCACGTTTTTTGGGAAGATGCAGATTAAGAGATGGCTGAATCCTTGCTTGCCGACCGGAGTTGCCTCAGTGGCTAAAGCCGCAGCGTTTTGCGGCACTGACGGCGCGGCTTGAAGCCGCGCCCCTTCAAATCAGGAACCGCCGGGCCTTTCAAATCAGGAACCGCCGCGCCTTTCAAATCAGGAACCGCCGTGCTCCTTCAAATCCGAAACCGCCCATGCCTTTTCAAATCAGGAACCGCCGCGTCGTGTCAAATCAGGGTGTCGCTGCATCGGGTGCTCGCAACTGTCACTGTTCTCGCCTTCGCGGCAAGTGACGACCTCAAGGCTGATGAATTTGTTCCCGCGGCATCCGTACGGACGCGGCGGTGATTACGGTGAAGGGGGTGTGCCCGACGCCGCTTGGCTTCGCCATGGCGGGACAGCCGAGGCGGCTGTCTCTACGTGAGCACCTTCACAACCACGGGTACGGGAACTGATGTTCGCTCTTTCACGATCATGATCCGCGCGACGACTTGAGCTTTTCTTCGGGGCAGGCAGCAGACTGGATTCACGGTCATGATCTCGCGAATTTTCATTTGCCCCCCGGTTTGTTTCAATTTCGGGTTTGGGCGCCAGTCGATGCGCTGGATCGATTCAGTGACTCAGCATGTCAACATCAGGCCGCGGCCCGCTCGCGGCACAGACCTGGAACGACATCAGGAGCGTTATAGAATTGATGCTCAATTCTCCTTCGTTGTCGGTCTTCCAAGGCTTCGTTCAGGCGCTGAACGAGTTCGATTAGTCTTTCGGGATCTTGTTCCTTGGATGCTTGCTCACAAAGGACGCGCCAGTCGACATCATTCCGCGTGGAGTTATCCATGTTGCCCTCCTCAAATGGTTTCGTTCTACGAGGAACGGCGTGGCGACCGATAGAAGGGCAAGTGCCGGGCCAAAGACGGATTGAGGACCAACTTGTGGAATTTCAAGAACTTCGGCGATCAGGCCCCTGGCATCGCCGAAAGGCGAACGTGAAATATCTTCGGAGCAGGCGGTTATTCTTTCGCAGTTAAACCGGTTTTCATACAGTCTGGGCTGTAGAACCAGCGTGTTTCATCCCGGTGAACTAGCAAAGGAGCCCGAGCCCACGTCTAAGTCAGGTGAACATCGAATAGTGCCAGCCAATACTGAAACGATTGCAAAGCAAAACCGCAAAGAATGAGTCCAATGCCGAATACGCCGAGTCGTCGCTCGGGAAGATTGTCAGCGTAATATTCGATGTAAGGATTGACCGTCGCCCCAATGCCAGTGACAATCCCTGTCACGAAACCTACGCGAATCGCAAATAACCAGGCGTGGTCCACGTGACGGATGAAGGTACTACAGATAAGCGCTGTGGCAATGTAGCCGGCCGTACGGACGACAGTTCCCCAAAACTGGCGACGCGTAAGCCGGGGACGGCGAGACGCTTCGTAATCGAGTGCAGGCCGCATGCCGCGGGAGTAGGCGAATACCTGGCCGACTGTGATGAGACTGGCAAATGCGATTGCGAATCCGAAGCCCAAAGTCCGGTACAGTCCGGCTCCGAACGCAAAGCCGCGGATGGCCGAAAACAGTGCCTCCCACGGCAACGAGTAATGATTCAACCCACGAGCTGCTCGACTAAATTCGATCGCCAGAGTAATACCGGTCGCAATACCCGCGGCTAATCCAAAGAAGAGACCTAGGCCGAGGCCGTACCCGATGCCGAAGACAACGGAGTACGTTACTGCGCGAGTCAGCAGCCGCAAAGGACCATGTTGTCCACCCAACAGGTCGTAGGCTAGATAGAGACTACCCACCACATCAAGACAGGTACCCGTAATGCTGACAGCTGCGACTGTATGGTGGTCCATTGAACGATTGTAGAGTTAACACTTCGGTGATTGTGTCCGGATGACTAGCCATTAGAAAACAAACCTACTACTTACTCGCTGGTGAAGTAGTCCACGGTCACCGGGTTCTCGAACAATGAGTAATCGCGGGTCACGACGGTGATGCCGCTTTCGGTGACGAAGTAGCGCTGGCGGTCGGCTTCGACGTCGTAGCCGATAGTCGTGCCCTCCGGTACATGCACGTCGCGGTCGAGGATGGAGCGGCGGATGCGGCAGCGGCGTCCTACGCTGACGTGAGAGAAGAGGATTGAGTCATCCACTTCGCTGTAGGAGTTCACACGCACGTCGGGGGAAAGAATGCAGTTCTTCACCGAACCGCCGGAGACGATGCATCCGTTGGAGACGATGGAATCGAGGGCGGTGCCGGTGCGTCCGGTCTCGGCGAAGACGAACTTCGCGGGCGGATACTGGCGCTGGTGGGTGCGAATGGGCCACTCTTCGTCGTAGAGGTTGAAGATGGGCGACACGGAGACAATGTCCATGTTGGCCTCGTAGTAGGCCTCGAGCGTGCCCACATCGCGCCAGTAGTGAGCTTCTTTCTTGTTCTCATCGACGAAGTCGTAGGCGAAGACGCGGTAGTCGTCGACCATCCTGGGCAGAATGTCTTTGCCGAAATCGTGGCTGGAGTTGGGGTCCTCGGCGTCTTTCAGCAGGACGGGGATGAGCACATCCGCATTGAAGAGATAGACGCCCATCGAGCCCGCGACCTTGGCAGGATTCAACGGCGAACGCAGTTTGGTTTCCTTGGGTTTTTCCTCGAAGCCGTTGATGCGGCCGTCGTGATCGACGTCGACCACGCCGAAGCGGAAGGTTTCTTCGGGATCGATCTGGATGGTAGCGAGAGTGATGTCGGCGGCGGAATCGAGGTGCTGCTTCATCATCTTGCCGTAATCCATCTTGTAGATATGGTCGCCGGAGAGGATGAGCACGTGCTTGGGCTGCTCGGAGCCGATGGAATAGATGTTCTGGTAAACCGCGTCGGCAGTGCCTTGATACCACTGATCGCTGACGCGCTTCATCGGGGGCAGCACTTCAATGAACTCTCCCATTTCGCGGGCCACGATGTTCCATCCCTCGCGGATGTGGCGATTGAGCGAGAGGGCCTTGTACTGGGTAAGGATGTAGACCTTGCGCAGGTCGGAGTTGATGCAGTTGGAGAGCGTTATGTCGATGATGCGATAGATTCCGCCGAAGGTTACGGCGGGTTTGGCGCGATCACGAGTGAGAGGGTAGAGGCGCTCTCCGGCGCCGCCTGCCAGCAGGACTCCGAGAGTATCTTTCATCGCAATGCCTCTGACTTCCGAAGAGACTGCGTTCGGTCCTGATTGTCGCCGTCGGCGTGAACGCTACTACGTTCACCCCGGGCCAAGTACCACGGAAAACAGTAGATGGTAGCACAGGGAGGGCAGGTTGCCGTGGCTTTGGGAGAGTTCTCGCAAAGTCCTAATACTGCGGGATCATTCTGAAGCGCTGGGGGCATGCGTATCTTAGTCCAGCGCCGGGATTTTTCTTCGGGAAGGGTGGCAAGCCCGCGCCCGGTGAAGTGTTGCGCGCGGCTCCGTTTGGAAGGATCGCGTTCGCGAACGCGGATCTCTCAGGGGTGATGGATCATCGATATTCGATCCTGGAGGCGAATCGTGCAGTAGGACAGTTGCTGGATCAAGTGCTGTCGGAATGAGCCAGTGAATTACTGGTTCACTGTTTTTCTTCTTCAATCTTGATGCGGAGAGATTTGAGGAACTTCAGGTCCTGATCGTTGATCTTGAATTCGGGATTGGTGGTCAGCGTGGTCACGAGGGAGGTCTTGTCAGTCGGCTTTTCTCCCTGTTTGCTGACGCCGATGGTGGCTTCGAGGACCAGGAAAATATCGTATCCGCCTTCCTTGATGCGCGATACGACTTCGGCGATCGCTTCCGAATCGGATAGCGACTCGTTGATGGCTTCGCCAAGCTCTTTCATGAGTTGTTTTAATTGCTGATCCACAGGGTCCCCCATAAAAAACTTCTTCGATGGCTCAGGCGCGAATCGCCTGAACCTCCAGGTACTCGGCATCCACGCAGGTGGTACCGTCGGTCGCAGTGTTCTGTTCCGCCATCATCGCTTCCAGTTGTTCCGCCAGCGCGGCCTGACCGGCGGAGTCTAATCGGGCAAATGTGGCCTGCGTCGGCCCAAAATATTGACGAAAAAATGCCACGTTTTCTTTAGGGCTGAACGGATACTGCATCCGCGCCATGCGGCGCGTCAGGTTTAATTTCGACGTGTAGGGAGAAAGTCTTTGGCGAACTGTTGCCTCATCTCCCCACAGCGTCGGCGCCGGAATCCCGGGCGGAGGCGGAACCATTTTGGCGGTCACACGGAAAAACTTACCCACATATCCGTCCGGAGTCCAATTGGCCATGGCAATGAGGCCTCCGGGCTTGCACACGCGGGCGAGTTCGGAAGCTACACGGTCGGGCCGGGGGGCGAACATTGCCCCGTACATTGTGAGCACGACATCAAACGAGCAGTCGGGATAGGGGAGTTCTTCGGCGTCTCCCTCCTCGAAATGCACGTTCAGTTGCTCGGCGGCAGCGCGCTGCCTGGCTTGCTCCAGCAGGTTGGGGGCGATGTCGACTCCGGTGACGGCTGCGCCGGTGCGGGCTGCGGGAATCGCGGTGTTTCCAGTGCCGCAGGCAACGTCCAATAGCCGAGTATTAGAGTGGATTCCGAGCCGCTCTACAAATCGATCGGCTTCCGGGGCCGTGTATTTCCCGATCTGGCCGAAGTCGCCGGCGATCCAGGCCGCTTTGAGGCCGGACTTCAGTTGTCCGAGATCGGGCGCGGTTGTTGACATATCCCCCCGTAAATTAGATGCCAGGGTCAACGGAACGGTTCGTTGCCCGTTTCTGTTGCGTCGATTGTAGCCCCAGAGACTGTTAAAATCGAGGGCGTGAACAAGCTTTCCACGGCACGCAAGTTCGGGGTAGTAGCTCGCGTGGCAACGCAAATGGCCACGCAGAGCGCCAAACGGAGCCGAACGCTGGGCGCGGCCATGAGCGCTCTTAAGGCGACGGCGCGGTCCTTTGGCCATGTACTCCACACGTTGTGGCTGGAAGTAATTGGTACGTTGTTTCTGGGCATGGCGGGAATCGGGGGCGTTGCCCTGGTGCGGGAGTATGTGAAGTATCAGGGACATCGGGTGACGGCGGGACGCGTGGCCGTTGCAGTTTTGTTCACACTGACTTTTGCGTGGTTTGGTGTGAGTTCGTTCTGGAGAGTGCGGCAGAAGGGGCGAGGGACGCGGTGATCACTGCCAGGGTTAGGACGCTGCCGGCGACAGCAGATTCCTCTCCTTCGCTCTGCTCCGGGTCGGAATGACAAAACGTATGGTGGAAAGGGTTAAAGCCGCCGATGTTCCACAATCTTCCGAAGTAGAAACCTCGTCCCATATTCCGGTGAAGCCGCTCTACACGCCTACCGATCTCAAGGGCTCGGATTACGAGAGCGAGGTCGGGTATCCGAGTGAATATCCCTTCACGCGCGGTGTGCAGGCGACGATGTACCGCGGGCGGCTGTGGACCATGCGGCAGTATGCGGGCATGGGCGATGCTGAGGAATCGAACAAGCGCTACAAATATCTGCTGGCAAACGGGACGACGGGACTGTCGGTCGCGTTTGATTTGCCTACTCAGATCGGTCTGGACTCCGATCATCAGCTGGCGACTGGGGAGGTCGGCAAGGTTGGCGTCGCCATCGACTCGATCGAGGACATGCAGCGGCTCTTCGATGGCATCGATCTGACCAAGATTTCTACGTCAATGACGATTAACGCGACAGCGTCGATCTTGTTGGCGCTGTACGTGGCGGTGGCGCGGCGGCAGGGAGCGGACGTCCGCAAACTCTCAGGCACGGTACAGAATGACGTGCTGAAGGAGTACATCGCGCGCGGAACTTATATTTATCCGCCGCAGCAGGCGATGCGCGTGATCACCGACATGTTCGCGTGGACGAATGAGAACGTGCCGGAGTGGAACACGATTTCGATCTCCGGGTACCACATGCGCGAGGCGGGCTCGACCGCGGTGCAGGAAGTCGCGTTTACGCTCGGCAACGGGATGGCGTATGTGCAGGCTGCGCTCAACGCGAGGCTCGATATCGACAAGTTCGCGCCACGAATCTCGTTCTTCTTTAACGCCCACAGCAACTTTCTGGAGGAAGTGGCGAAGTTCCGCGCCGCCCGGCGCATGTGGGCGCGGATCATGCGGGAGCACTTCAAGGCAAGGAATCCGAAGTCGTGGATGCTGCGCTTTCACACACAGACGGCGGGCTCGACACTGACGGCACAGCAGCCTGAGAACAATATCGTGCGGACGGCGATCCAGGCTATGGCCGCGGTTCTCGGCGGGACGCAGTCTCTGCATACGAATTCTTACGACGAAGCACTGGCTCTGCCTACGGAGCAAGCGGCACGCATCGCTCTGCGGACGCAGCAGATTATTGCCTATGAATCGGGAGCACCGCAGACAGTTGACCCGCTGGCGGGTTCGTACTACATCGAGACGCTGACCAATGAAATTGAGAGGCGCGCGGCGGAGTACCTGGGCAAGATTGAGGTGCTGGGCGGAATGCTGAAGGCGATCGAGCGTGGCTTCGTGCAGCAGGAGATTCAGAACGCGGCTTATGAATACCAGCAGGCGGTCGATCAGGAGCAGGCGATCGTAGTCGGAGTGAATCGCTTTGAGGTGGAAGAAGAGAAGCCGATCCCGATCCAGCAGATTGATGCCGCGCTCGAGGCGAGGCAGGTGGAGAGGCTGCGCGCTCTTCGCGCGAAGCGCGCCGCAGGGCCGTGGCAAGCGGCGGTGAAAGGTGTTGAAGACGCCGCACGTTCCGGCGCTAACCTTATGCCGCGGATTCTTACGGCAGTTGAGACATCCGCCACGGTGGGCGAGATTTCGGACGCTATGCGAAGGGTCTTCGGCGAGTATCGGGAAGCGGTTGTGATCTAGTAATTTCTCCTCTCGCCCTCGGCCGGAAGGACCGTGGTTCGTCCGTCACAAATAGCTCAGCCACCAATCACTGCGTCGCTGCTTGAGTTCCGCCCACCAGCGGCACGGGTAGTAGAGAAGGACGACGGCAGTGATCCACATCAAATAAATGAACGGCAAATTGTGGCCGTACCCCTCCGGGATGTCGTTGAGGAAAAATCCACCGTGCAGCAGCCATGCGATGGGTTGATGAAAAAACGCGGCCGCCACGACGGCCATCGCGTGAATCAAATAGAGGTGGAGGACATAAAAGAACAATGGCACCCGGCCGAAGGTCAAGAGGGCAGAGGTCAGCCAGGAAGTCGCGGGTCGATTCGATGTTCTCTTATCCAGCCACGCCAGCAGCAGAAGAGACGGGCCAAGCGTCATGAACAGGAATTGAAGGGACGGTGGATATTTCTCGACGTCGAGAAACAGGATCACCGTTTTTTCAAGCGTGGGCTGAATGTGCCAGTCGCCCTGTGAGACGCCTCCCTGCCCGGCGGGGGGATTGCCATAGAGATTGGTCAGGCGGAGCAGTACAAAAGCGAGTGTGAGAGCAATGCCCAGACGAAAGATGATCTTGCGGCGGCGTTCGGGCTCAAGGGTATAGACCGTGCCAAAGGCGTATCCCGCACCCATTACGCCAACCCAGGGGATGATCTGGAAGAGAACGAACTGGGGAATTTGGAAGGGCAGAAGAGCGAATCCGCGTGCGTGCAGGATCGTCCAGAGCCAGGCGAGCGAGCCGAATTGGCGGGGACGGATACTGTCAAAAAGATTGTGGCCTACGATCATCAGCACTGACAGCGCGCCCAGCCAGCGTACGGGGAGCCGCACGGCTGCGGCCATGAGGACCATCGACGCACCCAGCGCCCAAATCACTCCGAAAAAACCGAAGGGGATTTGAAAAGTCCAGGCGGTGCCGACAATGGTGAATTCCAAAACGATCAGCCAGAGTCCGCGCGTCCACAGGTAGCGGCTGAGTTCCCCGCGCGTGCGGCGGCGCCCGTAGAAAAATGCGCCTGTGCCCGCCAGGAAGAAAAACAGAGGAGCGCAAAAATGCGTGACCCAACGGGTGAAGAAGAGAGCGTAATAGGTTTGGGCCAGGGTTTCCGGTTCGAAGCGAAGATGACTGAAGAAGTCGCGAGTGTGGTCAAGGGCCATGATGACCATGACCAAGCCGCGCAATATATCGATGGAATCAATGCGGCCAAGGCGGGGAACTTCGTGACCGCTCATGGCGGCTGGGATTGCCGGCAGGGTCGAGGCCATGGCTCCTCCGCAACGGTTCTCTACCGTCGATGTGACGATGTGACGGTATGACGCTTGGAATGTTAGCAGGAGTCCCCGGTTTGGCTAGACGGAACGTGCGGAAACGCTAGTCAGAAGTTTTGTAATCGCAGGCGTTACGGCAGGGCTCGCAGTACATCAGGCCGTCGGCGCAAATGCGGACTTCGAGCACGGTCTGGCAAAGACAGCAGTATTTCTCGCACTCGCACTGGGTCTCCAGTTGTTCGCACTGGGCGCAGCGGTATTTGGCAGGACCAGTTCCGGTGGCCATAAAGTCACTGTAGCGCGTTGCGAAAAGGGTGGAAACGTGACGTTGGTAATGGCTTATGTCATTTGTTTTGCTGCACGTGGCCAGTCCGACGCGGCGGGCGCCATTCTCTGTGCCATATAATTCTCTGCAATGACCTTCCAACAGCTGCTGGATGGAGCGGAGATCCTCGCGCAAAGCGGAGACCCGGGCATCAGCGGTGTGGAATACGATTCGCGACGAGTGAAGCCGGGGTCGGTCTTCGTGGCCATGCATGGCGAGACCTCGGACGGAAACCGGTTTATCGATCAGGCGATCCAGGGTGGCGCGGTGGCGGTGGTCACGGATTCCGCAGCGGAGAAGCCTCGCGACGGGGTGGCCTGGGCATTGGTGCCCCAAGGGCGCCGCGCGCTGGCGCGCCTGAGTGCAAACTTTTACAAGAAGCCGGCCGAAAAAATCAGCATCACGGGGATTACCGGAACGAATGGGAAGAGCACGACGGCATTTCTGCTTGAGGCCATTCTGACCGCGGCGCGGCGAAAGAGCACGCTGATCGGCACCATCGAATACCACGTTGCGGGAAAGGTTCTGCCAGCGCCGCACACGACTCCGGAAGCGTTGGAGTTGAATCGACTCTTGAATGAGGCCTTGGGTCAGGGAGCGAGCGAGGCCGTTATGGAGGTTTCCTCGCATGCGCTGGCGCAGGAA
>WNEZ01002473.1_pt1 | contig 22856 bp, 21 predicted proteins | sample 5400521 | NCBI WGS metagenome assembly WNEZ01 (sample SAMN13153339, study PRJNA577476) | soil metagenome | isolation source: 120 cm saprolite under Douglas fir tree site 2 hole 1 replicate 1 | place: USA:California | collected 2015-04-18 | reverse complement strand
CGAACGGGCTGATACCGCCGACATGATATCCGGTCAGCCGTTCGGCATCGGCCGGCCGCATCATGTTCGCGGCCTTGCCGGCAAACGCCGCCGCGAGTTTCTTCATGCTGACTTCGCGATCCGACGGCACCACGACGCAGATCGGCTTGCCGTCGACCTCCGCCATCAACGTCTTCAGCATGCGTCGCGGTTCAACGCCAAGTGCCTCGGCGGCCTGAAGGCCGATGCGGTCGGCGTCAGGGTCATAGTCGTAAGTGTGCAGCGCGAATTTGACGCCCAGCCTGGCGAGCGCCAATGTCGCGCGGGTGGTTTTCGACATTAGTTATCAGCCCATTGCTACGTTCCGCCGGAGCTTGACGATAGCAATTTCGAAGGCCGGCCGTCACGCCCGCCGGCGAGGTTTTGTCTCGAGTGCTCGGCATCAGATCAGCCCAAACCAATTCGCCACGAAGAGAGAAAAATGGCGTATGGGCGGAGCAGAGCGGAGACCTCCGACGACGCCGAGACCAAAAAAGGCAGCGGACGTCGCGCGGACATCACGTTTCTGCAGCCGGCCCGCGCCAGCTGGTCGGAGATGGCTACCTGGATGGCACGGCGGGGTGGCGTGTCGCTAAACTATCATCAGTGTCGCTTTGAGGTCGGCTCGCGTGCCATGCTTTAAGAGCTGCGCTCTCTTCATCGGCTGTGAGACCGGTGACCGGTCCGCCGGCGGTGCGCGCCCAGAGCAAAGTGTCGCGGGCGGTCTCCGAAAGTGTTCGCACCGTCAAACCGGAATCGCGCGCCGGTGACGTGTCGCGGGTGTTGAAGCCCGCGTAGTCTGGTAGCGGGAGCCACAACGGCAGCGAGCGCGGGCCAGACCAGCGCCTAATGTCGTGTCTCTCCAGAAATGCGCGGTCGACCCATGTGAACGTGCAGGACGAGCCAAGGGCGTCCGCGCATTCTGCCAAGAACCGGCCGCGCGTGTACGATGGCCCAATACCATCAAAATAACGGACAAGACGGGTTTGCGCGGCATGCACGATCCACTGGGCGAGATCGCGCACGTCGATGAGCTGGACCGCATCATCCGGCGTTCCAGGCACGAGCACCTCGCCGCCTCGATCAAGCCGCGTGGGCCAATAGGTGAACCGCCCCGTTGGGTCCTCCGGACCTACAATCAGTCCGGCCCTGCAAATAAAGGCGTTTTCACCTATCGCCTGCTCACAGGCGACCTTGGCCGCGCCATAGGTCTCCTCGGTGCTGTGCTCGATCTCCAGTGCTGTGGGCCCCCGGAGTGGAGCGGCATCTGCCCGCTGCCCGGTCGTGCGGTTGTCGGCATATACAGTCACCGTCGATACAAAGGTCCAATGCTCGACGCGCTGCTTGAGTGCCGCGACTGCGCGACGCACTTGGCCGGGATGACGCGACACGTCAACGAGGGCATCGAACTCCTCGTCGGCAAGTAGCGCGAGGCCGTCCGGTTCGTCGCGGTCCACATGGATGAAGCGAGCGCCGTACGGAACCTTTCCGGCGAGGCCTCGTGCGGCGCACGTTACGTCATGGCCCATCGTGTAGGCGTGGGCAGCAATTGCGCGCCCGAGAAACTGCGTGCCGCCAAGGATTAACAGGCGCATTCGTACACACTCGGATGAATCTGATCGAGCAATGTTATCAGCGGTCCCCAGCTCTGCAGCTATGACTGCGAACCCAAGGACGTCTAAGCTAACATCGCAACCGCAATCAATCCAGCCTCAGGTGGTCCAAATGCGAGGAGCTTTGTCCGCTGATGGTCCAGGAACAGACTTGGCGTGGATACCTTCGGCATGTGGCTGAATGACCCATTGCGGAATTCGAAACGCCGCCCTGGATCGGGAAAATTTGACATGCGCGATCTCGGCGCTGTTTTGGAGCACGAAGAACCGTTGCCGCATCGCAGCGAGGATCAGGAGCAGTGAGAAAGTGCCAGTGAGAAAGTGCCGCTGGGTACGATTTGGACGTTGCTTCCTCGAAAGCGCGGGACTTAGATGACTGTCCAAGTCGCTTACCCAAGGAGGCAACCATGAGCTCAACAGGAGCAGTGGCGCGAGCAAATTTTCAGATTGCAGGAATCTCACTCTGGTTCGCTCCAAGCAGCATCATGATGCGTAAATTGCTTCGTCAGGTGACGATCGTAGCTTTTACGTCGCTGTCCCTTGTCTCGGCAAGCTTGGCCGATAATACGAAGGCGCAGCGTTCTGCAAAAGCGCATCCTGCAAAAAGCGCACATCTCCCGGCAGGCTTGGCAGATAAAACGAAAGCGCAACGTCCTGCAAAAGCGCACCGCTTGGTCATTCAGGTCGATCAGAATGATCCGGCTGTCATGAACCTCGCGCTGAATAACGCCACTAACGTCATCGATTATTATCGCGCCAAGGGCGAAGACGTAAATGTGGATGTCGTCACCTATGGCCCCGGCTTGCACATGCTGCGCGCCGACACATCACCGGTACAGGATCGCATCAAGAATTTGAAGGATTATGCATTTCCCAGCAAGATCCAGTTCTCTGCATGCGGCAACACTAAGGAAGGCATGGAGAAAAAAGAGGGCCACCCGATCACTGTGCTGTCTGAGGCCGTCGTCGTTCCGTCGGGCGTCGTTCGGTTGATGGAACTGCAGGAGAAGGGCTGGAGTTACGTCCGGCCGTAACAAGCTTGCTTACCGTGACGCCGAAAAAGCTGAGTTCGACCATCCGGGTCTATCGTTTTCCCGATGACACTTTGTCCGCTGCTGTCGTCCATTTACATGGCACTGCAATTCTTTTCCGGACGGCATCCAATCCGGCGAGCTGGAACGTCGCTTCGTGACCGGGGCCCGCTCTATCGAGCACGTTGATTTTCAGTCGCGCGCCTTCTGGTAGCGACTGAAGAAACCCGACGGCATCGTTGGTGTAACTGGCTGTCTTTCCATCTGCGGACGTAATCCACTGTAGCCTAACGAGGGGTTGGTCGTTGATCTGATAGTCGACTTGAACTGTGTTGGAACGAGATGCGCGCCAGGTTCCTTGCGTGCGAAGCAGGACTTCGGTGCGCGGTCCAAGGCATCGAATGACCAGGGTGTTTGGTGCATCTTGCAAGCCGGTCGTTGAGCGGATCACCGCCGTGATGAGAGGGCTATAATCCACGGGTGACGTTGTTTCACTTACGATCCAATTTGTATCCTGTGGCTTTGCAGGGATATCAACGCCCCTCGCGGGTGCGCCGGGCGAGGCGGTAGCCGTCGTCATCTCTGGCGAGACGGTTGCAGTGGGCGTTTCTGCTGGAGAAGTTCCGGGAGGCGTTTCTTGCGAGCTGGTGGGCTCGCCTTTGGCCACGGTTCCAATAGGCGTCCCTGGTGAAACGGACCCAGCAGGCACTTCCGGCGAACCGGTAACAGTGGGCATCTCTGGCGAAACGGATCCAGCAGACCGTCCTGGGAAAACGCGCTCCAGGCATTCGAGCTGTGCCATGCTTGCCTTTTGACGGCAGTCCAGGCGCTCAGCCGTACCATTTTTCGCGTCGGAGCACATCGCGTCTGCGGCGCGGGCCAATTGAAAGCAAGTGTCTAACATTTTGGAGCCCTCGTCCGCAGGCTGAGCGCAAACAGCACGGCCAACACTGGAGAGAACGATGGCGATCAGCGGCGCGCGCTTCACGGATGCCCACTTTGCTTGCTGGGACTGGCTCGATCAAGCCACTCTTGAGCGGCCTGAAAACGCTCCAAGCCCGGTACCTTTGTGCTCAGATTGACGTCCTTCCATTTCGGGTCGAAGCCGGGCGTCTTTAGTTTGTCCACTCCGCCGTAGAGCTCGTCGACAAAGCGCGCTACCCGACGATAGCGTTCCGTTCCAGGACGCCAATTGAATGCCGCGAGGATCGTGGGTACGGCAATCGTCGCAACCCGTTCGCTTTTAGCCACCAGGTTTGGATAATCAGTCGAGTCAAGGAACGATGGGAGATAATAATCTTCGAATTTAGAGTCATACTCGACGGGTAGGAATTTGAAACCACCCTCCCATTTTCCCCTCGCGAACGCATCGACCGGCTTCGAAGTCACAAAAACGACGCTGGCAATTTCTCCTCGTCGCATTTGCTCCAGAGCCACGGGATGCGGGATAAACATCTTTTCGACGTTTATGCCGAGCCGACTGAATATAAGAGGACCGGTGTAAGCGGCGGCGGTACCCTGCGTATTGAAATTGACCTTCTTGCCGGCCAAGTCCTGGAGCGATTGAATTTCTGGACGAACAAAGATGTGCAATTCAGAGGGAAACAAGCTTAGCAGATAAGTAATGCGCTGCTGAATTTGCGGTACTTGAGATTTGTACTCTTCAAGAGAGTCGCCGTTGATGATTGCCGCATCAATCCCCTTAAGATACAGCAGATCATTTACGTTTTCGGTGGGACCACTGGTTACGATCGGGAGAATATGTACTGCGCCGCTGTCGTTCACGACTCGAGCGATGTCTGTCGCGAAATGGATGGGTGCACCCTCCAGAAGGCCACCGGCTAAACCTACAGTCCCGGCATTGAGCCGCTCTCTTATCTGCCTCTCGGCCAGGATGGCTGATGGAGGCCGCGAGTCATTCTGCGTTCGCCGGAATTGCGCGGTACTTGAATCGCAGAGCGCAATCGAAGCGATCAGAAGGGCTGCAAGTCTTGTTACAAGAAGCCTTGTTACAGGAAGTCTTGTTACAGGAAGTCTTGTTACAGGAAGTCTTGTTACAAATGTCATTGAAATCTCCATCCAATGAAGATTTGTACTTTGCGCAGATCAAGGGGCGGTCTTCTGTTTTGAGGCGCGGATTAGCCGCCCATTTTTCCGCTGACTGGAGGGGTCTCCCAAAGGTAAGGGGGACATCATAACACTACTTTGCCGATAAGATCAGATGGAACTTTTGGGAACCGAGAGCTGCCTCATCCGACAAAATCTGGCCGCCTGGAATTGATCGTCAAAGTGGCTCGGCGTTCGGAGAAGACCTTCCGGAACTCGGGGAGTTGATGGGCTCGCCCGCACCCACTCGGTCGTTCCTCTGGCGCTTTTCGGACCTGGCTCGATGTCCGAGTTGAGGCTGTAATGCTTGGCAAAGCGGACATTCACCAATGCGAGATCACAGGTCACCCAGCGCAAGGCGCTGAATGCGCAGCTATCGGCTGTCGCTTACGCATTGGTCCACGATTTTCTTGTCCGCAGCGGACAATTGTCCGTACTCTGGCGCCTCCTTTTCTTGATTGACGATTGAGGCGTAGCTGCGAAAATAAATGTTCACATATCGCATCGACAGCAGCCAGTGCTTGTTTGAACTGGCTCATGTCTTCCAATTCCTGGAGTGACTGCTGAGATAACGCACCGGAAGAGATGACGACGGCAAGAATAACAATACCAGCAAACCATCCAGACATCTTTTGCCCTTCCGCTCAGTAACTTGCACCCCGGTATATTCAGCAACATCGCTGCAGCGAAAGAGACCGCCAACCGAGGCGTTGAATGTCTGTTCATACCACAAAAGAGAAAGCTGGAATAACGGCCGGGGCAGTCAGGGCTATCGCCTGTCGCTCCGGGCACGGCGTCTGGATCCCGGCGTTCGCAGGGACGACCCGCTGAAGCGGCATTCATCGTGCTGATCGCAATGACGATGTAAATTCGTCATTGCCGGGCGTAGCAGTCTGCCTTGCGCAGACTGCGTAAACTTGTCTGCGCTCCCGGCAATCCATCCTCTTTGAAGAATGATGGATGCCCGGATCAAGTCCGGGCATGACGATGTGTGGTTGGCGAGCGACCTGAAGCTATAGTATGATTGTCATCGATTTAAAATCGATAACGGCAGTTTCGATCGTCATTGCCTTCGCGCTCAGACATAACCGAGCCAGCGCCAATAGGTCGTGCCAAGCAGCATGACCAGGGCCAGCGCGATCACGGTCAGCACCAGGCCGGTGCGCACGAAATCCTTCGCCTCAAACGTCTCGGTGCCGTAGGCTAGCATGTTCTGCGGCGCGTTCACCACCAGGATGAAACCAAAGCTGACCACGAATTGCAGCAGCATCGTCATTCCGACGATGTTGATGCCGGGCGTCGCGACGCCCTGCAGCACCGCGATGACAATCGGGATCATCGCGGACGCCAGCGCAGTGGCGCTGGCGAAGCCGAGATGAATCAAGGTGAGAAACAGGGTCAGCACCGCCAGGACGAACAGCGCGGTTACGTTCTTGAGGCCGAATTCGACGACCGCAAGGTCGGCGAGCCATGAGGCGCCCTTGGTCTGCAGCAACGCCGTTCCGACGCTGATGCCGATGCCGAACAGCACCACGGTGCCCCAGGGAATCCTGGGTTGCGCCTCCTTCCAGGTCATGATGCCGATGCCCGGCAAAAACATCAGCGCGACGGCGGCGATGGTGGTCGAGGAGGTGTCGAAACTGTGCAGGACGCCCTCGGTGGCCCAGAACAGCAGCAGGGTCAGCGAAATCGCCAGCAGCTTCTTTTCCGAGGTCTTCATCGGCCCGAGTTCGGCCAGCGATTTCTCGATCTGTTCGCGTCCGCCGGAAATTTCCCGCACTTCCGCCGGCATCATCCGCGTCATCACAAAGTAAAGCGCGATCGACATCAGGATGCCGAATGGCGCCGCGGCGATGAACCATTCCAGCCAGGTGACGGATTTTTGCAGGGTCTTTTCGATGAAGCCGACCGCCACCATGTTCTGCGCGGCGGCGGTCTTGATGCCGACGTTCCAGATGCTGGCGGTCTGCACCGTGGTGATCATCAACATGCCGGCAAAGGCGCCTCTTTTATTGACGCCGAACGCCGAGATGATGCCGAGCGTGATCGGCACCAGGCAGGCGACCCGCGCCGTGGTCGAGGGCACCAGGAACGCCATCACGAAGCCGACCAGGATGGCGCCAACAACAACATGATGCACTTCGGCGCCGACCCGCGAAAGGATCGCCAGCGCAATGCGCTTGTCGAGCCCGGTCGCGGTCATGGCGGCGGCGAGAAACAGCGCCGAGGCCACCAGCGCCAGTGCGGTATTGGCGAAGCCGCTGAAGGCCAGAGCGAGGCCTGCGTTGGTGCCGAGCAGAACTTTTGGGTTCGCTGGATTGGGCGAAAGCCCGAGCAAGAACGCCATCAGCGTGGCGATGACGATCGCCGAGACGGCGTAATCAAGCGCCTCGGTCATCCAGACGATGACGGCAAAGGCGAGGATCGCGAGCATCCGCTGGCCGGCGATGGAAAGGCCCTCCGGCGTCGGCAGCCATAACACCGCGACCAGGGCTGCGACCGCCAGCAACACGCCCCAATTCGATCGCAACCAAGTCGGCTTCGGCGCGGATGCGACCTTGGGGCCCGTGGGTAAGGCGTCGATGGTGGCCATGGAATTCCTCTTCGCTGCACCAATTTGATGGGCAGTCGATCAGCTTTGGAACATCGGCCTATTGAGCAGGATCAAATGCAGCGGCGCGTGCGTCTGCGTTTGCAACTCAGGCGTCCGCTCGCAGGGCAGCGCGGGCGGCCCAGCCGCCGCCCAGGATCGCGCCTGTAAAGCCGCCGCCGCCGGTGAAGGCAGAGGCTAGGTACAGTCCGTTGATCGCGGTCGCGGCCAATGGCATGAATCCCCGCGATTCCGGAGCGAAACCGTAGAGCGATCCGCCGGGCGTGTTGAGGTAGTGCTGGAACGTCTCCGACGTCGACATCTCGCGATGGACGATGGCACCGGCAATGCCGGGGAATTGCCGGTCGAGATCGGCAACGATGCGATCCATCCAGCGCTGCTTGCGCGCGTGCTTCGCCTCGGAGGTGAGGCCGGTCCAGTTCTGAACCCGATCGAGGCCGACCAGTGCCGCAAGGTAGGGGCCATCCGCATTCAGTCCGGAATCGATCTGATCGTAGGCGACGAAACCATACGGTGTGATCCGGTCTTCCGAATCCTCGCCCAGGATAGCGGCGGCCTCGCGAAAGCCTGACAGGGTCGTGAGCCATGACGGCAGGATGCTGGTTGAGTAATGCGCACCCCGAAGTCGTGCGAATGCCGGTTCAGTCCGAGCGACATGGTCCACAGCGAGATCGATGGACGCCGCCCCTGGTAACGCGACAGGAACGTGGTGCGCTTGTCGACCGGCAGCATTGCCGCCAGAACGGTTGGCGCTGCGTTTCCGAACACGATCGGCGCGAGCTCTTCCCCGACGTCGCCGGTCTTGTGCGCACGGTGCCGCACGCCGCGCGTGCGGTCGCCATCCAGCAGGATGGTCTCGACCTCGCGGCCGGCCTCGACCGCGCCGCCGGCCTCGCGAATGATGGCCACCAGCCGGTCGCTCAGCACCTGAGAGCCACCGCGGATATAGTGGCCGCCGCCGGTCAGATACGACGCCTGCGGGACGGCGAAATGGATAAAGGGCATCGTATCGGGATCGTCGGTATAGTATCCAAGGTTCGACGCCATGGCGAGCTTGACCGCTTCGTCGTTGCCGAACAGCCGGCCGAACACCTCGCTGAGCGTCGCGTGGCGGTCGCGGATCAGCGGCCACAGCCGCCATGGCAAGGTCGGTGCATTCCAGAGCCACCAGCTGCGATCATCCTGATGCTCGCTCATCATCGCGACGGCCTGGCGAACCGCATCGATGCGCTCGAAATATTGCTCAACGCCCCTGGCCGATTGCGGAAAGTGCGCCTTGCTCGCGCTGCGCGCGGCATCGAACCCGTGCGGCATCACGAACGGCGCATCGAACAACGGGCTTCGCACCTCATGCAGGTCACCGACATCGACGAACGGAATATCGCGATCGATGCCAAGCGCGCGCAGGATCGGCGCCTTGGGGTCGCTGGCGTCGAGACCGTCGATCTCGTGCAGCGACGCCTCGATGGCAAGCGCGCCGTGATGATAGACCGTGGCGGCCCCGCCAAAACTCTGGTTGCGTTCGAGCACCAGAACCTTGTGGCCGGCGCGGGCAAACAGCGCCGCCGCGGTCAGGCCGCCTAATCCTGAGCCGATCGCGATGGCATCGAAGTTTCGGGACATGCGGTCTTCTCCATGCGCAGCTTCGCTAGCACCGCATCGATAGTATCGGTGTACGGCGGCCGTGGCGTCTTGACTTGCATCAAGCGAGGGTTGGGAAGGGATCGACGGTTCATCGCCGAGGGTCGATCCGTACCGCCAGCGGCTTCAACAGTTCGGCACAGACAAGATAAGCCACAACGAGCAGGCCGATCGCCGCGAGACGGCCTCTGACAGATTCCGGGTCTTTGATCTGCCGCAACGCCTAACCTTGGAATGATGATGTTTGTTATTGGCCGCTACCAAGGAGGTGCCTCGTGTCGCTGGCCAAGACCATACAAAATCGCTCATGAATGTCTTCTCGAAGCCGATCAAGGAGACCAATCGCATTGGCGCGGAATCAGCCGCCCATGACGGTTTGCTCGCGACAATCAGCCGACTTCAGCCCAACGAAGCCTGTGCGAAACTGGTTTCCACTTTAGAAGGCCTGTCACAGACGGAGGCCGACGCGCGCCTGAAGAAATTCGGGCCTAATATTGTTGCCCGGGAACGCAAGGCGACAGTCCTCGAGGAACTTTGGAGCCGTGCCCGCAATCCATTGAACGCATTGCTCCTGACCCTGGCGACCACGTCCTATTTTTTGGGAGACGTCCGTGCCGCCATCGTGATCGCGGTAATGGTAATCCTCGCGATCACGACAGCCTTTGTCCAGGAACACCGGTCAAATGAGGCCGCTGCCCAGCTGCGCGCCATGGTCCACACCACCGCAAGCGTCAGGCGCAACCCCAGTCGTTCAGAGGATCCATTCTCCGAAATCCCGATCGAGCGGCTCGTGCCGGGCGACGTCGTGCGGCTTTCAGCAGGAGATATGATACCTGGCGACCTCCGCTTGCTGGAAGCCAAGGATCTCTTCATCAATCAATCTGCTCTTACCGGCGAGTCCATGCCCGCGGAAAGGCATGCTCCGGCATGCGATGGCGGCTCAGAGGGTGCGTTCGCCTTGTCAAACCTCTGCTTCATGGGCGCGAACGTCGTATCCGGCTATGGGACCGGGGTAATCGTGCAAACAGGCTCGAAAACTTTTTTTGGGCAGCTTGCTCACGAGATTGCAGGACGACGCGTTCCGACAGCCTTCGATCAGGGTATCAACAAGTTCACCTGGTTGATGATCCGCTTCATCTTGGTCATGGTCCCCGCAGTTTTCCTCATCAACGGCGTAACAAAACACGATTGGCTAGAGGCTCTATTGTTCGCCGTTGCGGTAGCAGTCGGTCTCACGCCCGAGATGTTACCGATGATTGTTACGGTGAACTTGGCCAAGGGCGCGATGGCAATGTCGCGCAAGAAGGTCATCGTCAAGCGGCTCAACGCGATTCAGAACTTCGGAGCGATGGACGTCCTGTGCACGGACAAGACCGGCACCCTGACGCAAGACCGGATCATCCTGAAGCGGCACCTCGACATCCAGGGCAACGACTCCGAACGGGTGCTTCAATATGCCTTTCTGAACAGCCACTTCCAGTCAGGGCTGAAGAACCTGCTCGATAAAGCGGTTTTGGCTCACGTCGAACTCAAAGACACCTTGAGGATCGGCGCCGGATATTCAAAACTCGATGAAATCCCATTCGATTTCTCGCGTCGCCGTCTATCGGTTGTCGTCGCGCGAGACGACGGCAAGCACATTCTCATTTGCAAAGGCGCCGTCGAAGAGATATTCGCCGTTTGTTCGAAATATTCCTTGGACGCGGAGACAGGTCTACTCGACGAAAGTCATTTTGAGACGGCCAAACAGCAAACGTTCGCGCTTAACTCCGACGGTTTTCGTGTTGTCGCGGTTGCCTATAAGGAGATGGATCCGTCGAAGACAACATACTCGATCGAAGACGAGGTCGATCTCACGCTGCTGGGCTACATTGCCTTTCTCGATCCGCCGAAAGAAAGCGCCCGTGAGGCGATCGCGGCGCTGGCGCGCAAGGGCGTTAAGGTAAAGGTCCTCACAGGCGACAATGAAATCATTACGCGCAAGATTTGTCATGAGGTTCAATTGTACCCTGGCGAAATCCTGCTCGGTAGCAAGATCGCCTCGATGAGTGACGGCGAACTCGCTGAGATTGCCGATCGCACAGCAGTCTTCGCAAAGTTAACTCCGGCGCAGAAAGAACGCGTCGTACGGGCTCTTCACGCCAAGGGGCACGTGGTCGGATTCCTTGGCGACGGAATCAACGATAGTCCCGCCTTGAAGGTAGCTGATGTTGGAATCTCGGTGGATACGGCGGTCGACATTGCCAAGGAGTCCGCCGACATCATCCTGCTCGAAAAAAGCCTGCTTGTCCTTCAGGAAGGGGTGACGGAAGGCCGCAAGGTGTTTGCGAACATCACAAAATACATCAAGATGGGCGCGAGCTCGAATTTCGGGAACATGTTCAGCGTGATTGGGGCGAGCATATTCCTGCCGTTCCTGCCGATGGCGCCGATTCAGGTCCTGACCAACAACCTGCTCTACGATTTCTCGCAGACAACGATTCCGACCGACAATGTCGACGAGGAGTATCTGGCGTCACCGCGAAAATGGGATATCGGCAACATATTCAAATTCATGATCTTTATCGGACCGATCAGCTCGATCTTCGATTACGCGACCTACGGCATGATGCTCTATGTCTTCGATGCCTGGAACAATCCGTCGCTGTTCCAAACCGGATGGTTTGTCGAATCCCTTCTGACCCAAACTCTCATCATCCACATCATCAGAACGGCGAGGATCCCCTTCATCGAGAGCCATGCAAGCCCCGCGCTCATTGCGACGACGGTGATCATCTGCACGATCGGGATGACGTTGCCCTTCACCTGGGCGGGTTCGGCGTTAGGTTTCGAGCCGCTTCCCCGGCTCTACTGGCCGCTGGTCGCGGCCATGCTGGTAACATACGCCGTACTCACTCACCTCGTGAAAGTCTGGTTCATTCGCAGGTGGGGGCTTTGACCCGCGGAACAGTGCGCTCGGTCGCGGCGGCGCACGGGCATTTCTCGACCGTCGGCCGGTCGGGGCCGCTTCGCCCGCCGTGAACGCATTGCATTCGAGGCGCGCCGTTGCTCGGATCATCGAGGTGATTGACGGCCGCATCCAGTGCTAAATTGCGCCGCCGGGAACCCAAAGTGGTATGTTGAAAAGCTGTGGACACCAATCCGGCCCGGGTTCTGGCCCAATGCTGCCGCACCCTTGCCGCTTGGCTTGAATTTTCAGGGGATATCAATGGGTTGGAGGTCTCCTAACCCGGTTCCGAAATCCCGTTCTTGCTTGCGTCGATAGCCCGCTTCCGTTATCCGGTGGGGTGCCTCGCGTGCGAGCGGCCCCGGCCGTGTTTTTTGGCTGGGCGTCGAGATAGTTGCAGAGGGAACACCTGCGAATGGCCAATGTCGTTGTGGTCGGCGCCCAGTGGGGCGACGAAGGGAAGGGCAAGATCGTCGATTGGTTGTCGGAGCAAGCCGACATCGTCGTGCGCTTCCAGGGCGGCCACAATGCCGGTCACACTTTGGTCATCAATGGCGAAACCTACAAGCTGGCGCTGCTGCCCTCCGGCGTGCTGCGGCCTTCGAAGCTCGCGGTCATCGGCAACGGCGTGGTGGTCGATCCGCAGGCGTTCCTCGAGGAAATAGCAAAATTGCGGGCGCAGGGCGTCGCGATCAGCCCGGAAAATCTGCGGGTCGCCGAAAACGTCACGCTGATCCTCCCCTTGCATCGCGAACTCGACGCGCTCAGGGAATCGTCCAATGCGATCACCGCGATCGGCACCACGCGGCGCGGCATCGGCCCTGCCTACGAGGACAAGGTCGGCCGCCGCGCGATCCGGCTGATGGATCTCGCCGATCTTCCCACGCTGCCGCACAAGATCGACCGTCTGCTGTCGCATCACAATGCGCTGCGCCGCGGGCTTAATCTGGAAGAAATCGACGGCGCGGGAATTCTGAAGGAACTGACCGCGCTGGCGCCAAAACTTCTGCCTTACGCGGAAACGGTGTGGCGGCTGCTCGATCAAAAACGCCGCGAGGGCAAGCGCATTCTGTTCGAGGGCGCGCAGGGCGCGCTGCTCGATGTCGATCACGGCACCTATCCTTACGTCACCTCGTCCAACACCGTGGCGGCGCAGGCGGCGACCGGCACCGGCATGGGCCCGGGAGCGGTCGGCTATGTCTTGGGCATCTGCAAGGCTTATACGACGAGGGTCGGGCAGGGGCCGTTTCCGACCGAACTGCATGACGAGATCGGCGAGGAGATCGGCCGCCGCGGCAAGGAATTCGGCGTCAACACCGGGCGCAAGCGGCGCTGCGGCTGGTTCGACGCGGTGCTGGTGCGCCAGACGGTGCGGACCTGCGGCATCAACGGCCTGGCGCTGACCAAGCTCGACATTCTCGATGGCTTCGACAAGATCGAGGTCTGCACCGGCTATACGCTGGACGGCAAGGAAATCGACCATCTGCCGGCAGGCGAGGGCGCGCAGGCCCGAATCAAGCCGATATATGAGACTATCGAAGGCTGGAAGAAGCCGACCGCCAATGCCCGTTCGTGGGCGGATCTACCGGCGCAGGCCATCAAATATGTCCGTCGCGTGGAGGAACTGGTGGGCTGCCCAATCGCTCTGCTTTCCACCAGCCCCGAACGCGAGGATACTATCCTGGTCCAGAACCCGTTCGAGGCTTAACGAGATTCCATCGGAAAGCCCGCAATGTTGAAAAGATATGGCTGATTACTATCCGCTGATCGCCCGCGCCATTTCCGGACTGGACCCCAGTGCTCCCGGTGAGAGCCGCCGCGCGCTGTACGAGCGGGCGCGCGCCGCGCTGATCGCGCAGCTTCGCAGCGTGCAGCCGCCTTTGAGCGAATCCGAAATCACCCGCGAGCGGCTGTCGCTGGAAGAAGCCGTGCGCAAGGTCGAGTCCGAGGCCGCCCAGCGCGCCCGGGACGCGTCGCGTCCCGGCGGAGACGCGACGCGTTCGGCGGACGGCACGCGCGCCGGCGGCGATCGCCCCCGCGCCGGCGATTCGTTCCGCGCCAACATCCGCCCCACGCCGCGGCCGGGCGAGCCGCCGCCGCCTTCGCTATTACAGAATTCGCTATCGCCGTCTTCGGCATCGCAGCCCTCGACGTCGTTGCCTTCGCCGCCGCCGCGCCCGCGTCCGCCATCGACGCTGCAGCCGCGCAATGAGCGTCCGCCGCTCGGACTGGAACAGGAACGACCAGACCCGCGCCAGCAGCGCAACCTTCGCGCCGACGCGCCGCCATTGCCGCGGCCGCAACCGCCGCTGTCCCAGCCGCAGATTTCGATGCAGGACCCGCAGCTGCCGCCGACCCGCGAACGCGCCGGCGCGCCGCGCCGCGGCCCCGACAACGGCGCCCCGCAGGCGCCGGGGATGCGCGGTTTTCGCGATATCGCCGCCGACGCCGACGATCTCGGCCGCGCCGCGGCGCAAGCCAGTCGCTCCGCGCGAAAAACCTATGCCAATGTGCCGTCGCCCTCGCCGGAATTCGACCGGCTCGAGCCCAGCATGGAAAACCGCGGCGCTGATCCCGATGCGCCCTATTCGTATGACGAATCCGCCGAGGAGGCCGAGGGCTACGACGCGCCGCCGCCATTGCCGTCGCGTCCGCGCCCGACGCCGGAGCGGGACCGCGGGCCGAAGAAGGCCGGCCGCGCCGGGGCGTTGTTTCCGTTCAAGAGCGCGATCGCGGTCGGCATCGTGCTGATCCTGGTCGGCGCCGGGATCCTGTGGGGCAAGTCGGTGGTGACCGGCGTCAGCGGCCTGTTCAAGTCCTCGACCGCAGTGGTGGAGGCGCCAAAGGACGCGTCGACGCCGCTGTCGAAGCCGAAGATTGCCGATCGCGTCGGGCAGCCGTCGTCGACCGATCAGGTCGCGCCGGTGGCGCAGCGCGTGGTGCTGTATGACGAGGATCCGTCAGACCCCAAGGGCAAGCAGTATGTCGGCTCGGTGATCTGGCGCACCGAACAGATCAAGGCCGCCAACAGCCAGACCGCCGATATCGCCGTGCGCGCCGACATCGAAATTCCCGACCGCAAGTTCAAGATGACGATGTCGTTCCGCCGCAACACCGACACCTCCTTGCCGGCGAGCCACACCGCGGAGCTGACCTTCATCCTGCCGCCGGATTTCGTCGGCGGCGGCGTCGGCAACGTGCCGGGCATTCTGATGAAATCCAACGAGCAGGCGCGCGGCACGCCGCTGGCGGGGCTCGCGGTCAAGGTCACCGACGGCTTCTTCCTGGTCGGCCTGTCGAATGTCGATTCCGACCGCGCCCGCAATTTGCAGCTTCTGAAGGAGCGCTCGTGGTTCGACGTCCCGCTGGTCTACGTCAACCAGCGCCGCGCCATCATCGCCATCGAAAAAGGCGCCCCCGGCGAACGCGCATTTAATGACGCGTTCGCGACCTGGGGGGAATAGGGGCGGGACGGAGTTTTTACGTTGTCCATCATTGCGAGATGGTCAGCTGATGACCGCCGTCTCAGTCCTTGCGATAGGCGCGAACGATCACCCGGCGATATTCGTCAGGGGAAAGGCCCTTGCTGCTGGCATCTGCCGCACGCTTTTTCATGGCCGGCTTCAATCGAATGCCTTCAACCGCGCTGATTTTCGCAAAGCCGGCTTGGCCAAGGACGAAGCCCTTTTTGCTTTTTCCGGTCGAGCGCTTTTGCTTTGGCATACTTGGAATCTATCATATTTTCCTCTTTGCCATGCCATCCCGGACGTAGGTAGCCACCGACGATGCGTCCGAAGAGGCCCTGGGGTCAGCGCAGACAGTTGACGCAATTCCCGCAATCGCGAAACTGCCAACCGGGCAAAACGCGAGGTGGGCCATGAAACGGTATCTGATTTTCGCAGCGCTGGGGCCGCCGCTCGGCGGGTTCTGGTTTTTGCTGACCGCCTCCGTGATGTCCAGCTACTGGAGCCATCCGCCCAGCGTTTCGGAGGCGGCAAAGCTGTTCGCGGTGTTCGCCAAGACGGTGCAATACAGTTATCTGTTCGGCATTTTGCCGGCGCTGATGCTCGGCGCGCTGGATGATATTCTGTTCCACGTCAAACGAATTGGCTGGGGCGTCCGGCTGCTGATCGTCGGCGCGGTCGCGTTCATCATGGCCGAGTTGCTCTACGGCTCCCAGGGCCCGGACAGCGGGGTTGTTCAGTTCATTATGTACGGCCTGGTGGGCTTTATCCCCGGGACGATCTCGTCGTGGCTCTCGCGTGAGACGGTGGAGCAACCGGCGGCGGCGTGAGTGGCCGGCCAGCCGCCCCTGCCAACGACGATCCGGAAGAAGGCGCGCAATAACTCGCCTGCGTCGTCCCGGCGAAGGCCGGGACCCATAATCCCTGGCGCTGCTGTTGCGTCGTGCGCACGCAAAGCAAGGCAACGGCCGCTGCCTTTCTCATGATCGGCACGGATTATGGGTCCCGGCCTTCGCCGGGACGACGATGCGCTGTCGACGCAAAAAACGGCGGACCTTTCGGCCCGCCGCGTATGGCGCAGCAGCGTTACGTGATCGAAAAGCCTAGCGGCCGTTGCCGCGGCAGCCGCCATAGGGGCCGATGTGAAAGCCGCGCGGGCAGGCATGCGCGGCGGGGTTGGCGAAGTTGCGCAGGCATCCGCCATAGGGCCCGCGATGCCAGCCCGGGCCGCATCCGCCGGCGACTTCGATGACATCGGCGCCCGGTGCCGGCGCCAGTGGCGCCAACGGCATCGCGCTGGCTAATCCTGTGCCCATCAGCGTGCTGACAAGGAAGGCGGCTGCGATCAGCCTGTTCATGAGCTGTCTCCTTTAAATGGTTTGAATGAAAGGCGTGGCCGCGTCAGCCGCCGGCGAACGCGATGCCGGCGCGGACTTCCCCGATCGCCTGGTCGATCAGGCCCATGGCGCGTTCGCGATGGCCGCCCTTGTTCGGCGTTGCCGCCTGCAGTTCGCCGCGTGCCGATTGCAGCAAGGCGATGCTTTCGTTCATGTGCGGCTGCGCACCGATCGCGTAGCCGACGCCGAAGCTGGCGGCGATAGTAGCGCCAAGCAGCAGGGTGCGGACGGAAGAGGTCGTCATGTCGTTTCTCCTTTGACGGGATTTTTGAAAAAAACAGGCAATCCCGGTTGCGAGAGCGCGCCGCCGAATCTGACGCAGCTTTGCTGATTCCTGCCCGATTCCAGCGGCCGTTCCCGCCGCATCGGTAAGCCGGCGTTTGGCCGTCGTCTTGGACTGGCGGGCGTCCGGGACACGCGGATTTGGACTGTCCGGCGCTGTTTCATTCGCGGCCAAGTGTTGGTAGGTAAGTCTTGCTAGTTAAGTGTTGCCCGTTTGTGTTGCTCGTTTTGCAAAATTCTTCAGCCCGCGTTCATTCCACGGCCGGCAGGCTGCCAGCGTCGCTTCCAGGTCTTTCGCTCCCGAGCCTTTCCCCATCCCTGAGTCTTTCCACTCCCGATGTCCGTCATCAAGAAAATGCTGTCGACCGACATGCTGCCGCAGGGTCTGGATGACCGGCAGCGCTTTCTTTCCTTTGCCGAACTGTTCGAGCATTTTTCCAATACCGGCGAGCTCGATCCGGCCTCCGACGTGCCGTTCCGCGCCGCGATGAATTCCATCCACATCGGCACCACCATGCTCGGCCGCTGCGACGGCACCTTCACCACGGTGCGGCGCGAACGCCGCCAGGTGCTGGAGACCAATGACGACCGCTATTGCCTCGCGCGCAACACCGGCGACCGCGAAGCCCTGGTGATCCATCGCGGCCGCGAATTCACCCTGCGGCCGGGCGCGATGGTGCTCTTGAAACTCGAAGAGCCGTTCTTTTGCGCCGATGGCGCCAGCCACAAGCGTTTTACCAACGTGCACCTGCCGATGGCGACGCTGAAGGCGATGGTCGCCGGCGTCGATGACCTGGTCGGGCGCGAGCTTGGGCCCGGCGGTGCGCTGTCGCTGGCGATGGATTACAGCGATTTGCTGCTGCGGCATCCCGGCGCGGTCGACGAAGCCGGGATGGCGATCGCGGCGCATCTGACCGATCTCGCAGCCCTCGGCCTCGGCGCCCGCGGCGATCTGGCGCTCGCGGCCCAGCGCGGCGGCCTGCGCGCCGTTCGGCTGAAGGCGGTGCTGATGATCCTGGAGAAGCGTTTTACCGAGCCGGATTTTTCCGCGCAAAAACTCGCCGCCGCGGCCGGATTGTCGGAGCGCTATGTCAACGAATTGCTCTACGAGGCCGGCGCCAGTTTCACCATGCGGCTGAATGAACTGCGGCTGCGCAAGGCGGCGGAGTTGCTGACGCGTGGCGGCGAGGGCCGGATCAGCGACATCGCATTCGATTGCGGTTTTAACGACCTGTCCTATTTCAACCGCTGCTTTCGCCGCCGTTTCGGGCTGACACCCTCGGCGGCGCGGGGGCGATAGCAAGGGGATAAAGCGGGATGGATAACCCCTCAACGTCGTCCCGGCGAAGGCCGGGACCCATAATCCCTGGCGTCAATTGTTGCAGAAGGCATCGACCACACTGCGCATGACGTGAGTCCGCGCCGTATGGGTCCCGGCCTTCGCCGGGACGACGTGGGCGAATGTAGGTTCGCCGGGACGACATGGGGAGTGACGGCGTGACGCAACTTGCGCCGGTCTCGCGCGTTACCATCTGATGCCCATGACAAACGAACAGATTTTTTCACCCGGGCCGGCGCGGCCGCAACGGCCGTTTCGCGGCTCGGAGGCGCGCGGGCCCATCATCGATCAGGATGGCAACGAAATCCGCGGCGAGACGCTGGGCCCGCAGGCGCGCGGCTTCCGGTTCGACTTCGGCAATGCAAACGCCAATCCGTTCGCCAATCTCACCCGCGAGCAGCGGCTGGCGCGGCTCGATGCGGTGGCGAAGCTTCTGGACATTGCCTTCATCCTGCCCGGCACCAACATCCGCTACGGCATCGACGGCATCATCGGGTTGATCCCGGTGGTCGGCGATATCATTGCGACCGCGCTCTCGCTGTGGCTGGTGCGCGAGGCCCGCGCGCTCGGCGCGCCCTGGCACGTCACCGCGCGGATGCTCGGCAATGTCGCGGTGCAAGGCGTGATCGGAACGGTGCCGGTCGCCGGCGACGCCTTCGACGTGCTGTTCCGCGCCAACATGCGCAACGCGCGGCTGCTGCGACGCTGGATGGACAGGCAGCCGCGTTAGCCTGCGCGACACTGCGCGCAAATGGAAACCGCGCAAACAAATGCCCCCGGACTTGATCCGAGGGCATTCACTTGATGTGAGAGACTACGCGGCGTCCGCGTCGGCGTCGTTGCTGGCAGGCGCGGGCTCGGGCGCACGGGGGCGGCGCGGCAGCGGAAAATCCTGGCTTTCATAGAGCGTCCGGATGCCGCTTTGATCGAAGCGGGCTTCGTCGACCTGCAGATAGGCGCCGTTCAGCGAATCCGCCGGCAATTCCTCGATCGCGAACTGCACCGCGGCGGCTGCGGTGTCGAAGCGGCGATAGGCGAAACCCGCCCGCTTCTTCTTGCGGATCGCAGCGGGGAACAGTTCGGCGGCGGTGTTGTAGCTGAAGGAAGCCATGGTCAGTGACCTTTATTTTTTGGCGCTAACGCAAGCGGACGACGATGGGAGGGCGCTGACCCGCCATTCGGCGGCGCGCCGGTTCGCATCATTTCAGGACAGACCCTAATATAAGCTCGTTTGACAGAAATGCGACTCCTGTCGAGCCTGATAATGAATCCGCGCGCCCCGCCAGGCGTCGCGGAATATGTCCTGTTATTTCAATGGCTTGAGTGGTCTAGAGCTTGCCAAGCAGCAGCAGGATGAGCAGCACTACCAGAATAACGCCGAAAAGGCCCATTCCGGAGTGGCCGTAGCCGTAGCCGTAGCCGCCGAACCGGCCGCTGAAGCCGCCCAGCAGGAAAATAATCAGGATGATGACGAGTATCAATCCAAGCGACATGGCACTCTCCCCAACGGGCGGCCAGCGAATGGTCATCCGCCGTCCCGCCACCCCGAACAAAGCATAACTCGGAGTTTGGTTCCATCGGAGGAACCCGGGAAGGCCGTTTCATACACCGCGATCCCGGGCTACGAAGCTTTACCCCGGCCTACGGAGTTGCGCGCAACGGCGAATTTGTTGAAGCGGATCAATCTGATTCCACCAGTCCAGTCCTGAATGCAAAAATATTCCTGTTTTCGTACCCCCCAAATCACCTCTAGAACTTTGGCCATCCCGTCCCACACAGAGGGGCGTATCATGATCGTCACGAACGCGGGATGGGATGCGGTGGACGCGGCAGCGTTTTGCGCGCGATGGGATCGCAGGGCAGGTCGAAAGATTTGTGAGCGATTACCGGCATGCTGACGAGAGATGTTGCTGCGGACGGCAAAATCGTGTGGTCCTGACGCCCCGACGCTGGCGTCAAGTTCGCGGAGTTGCGTCGGCCCGACCGGGCTTAGACAAAACATATCCGCGGACGACGGTGGCAAAAGAGCCCGGTCACCGGGGAGAGCGCGACATACGCCGTTAAAACCATTGCGTGCGGGAATGCCGGGCGATTCCGGTGTACTCGTTGTTACTCGTGTGCGTTCTACCAATACAAAGTGCGCACGAGGCCGCGGGTGCAACGGGCACCCGGCATTCCCCACGCCCTCTATTGGGGCGGAAGATAAATGCACGACTCGGGCGCATCGCGCCGCGGGGTCGTGAAGTCGCGTCTTGAATTTAGAGCAGGAATGAGGATGCGTGCCCCGGATGCTGCGCAGCGCGCCGCACTTGCGGCGTGGTGCGCTGCTGATCCGGGGCCCATTTTGCACTCCGCGTCGCCTTGGGTCCCGGCTCTGCGGTGCATCGTGAAGAACGCTGCACCGCGTCCGGGACACGAGAGGACGGTACCGCAAGTATCAAGTATTCGGAGTCACGCGGGGCGAAGCCTAAACGATCGCTCTATTTCGGCTGCAGTTTCAGCGCCGCCGAATTGATGCAGTAACGCAGTCCGGTCGGGCCGGGGCCGTCCTCGAACACGTGGCCGAGATGGCCGTTGCACTTCGTGCACAGCACTTCGGTCCGGATCATGCCGTGGCTGATGTCGCGCTCCTCGTCGACATGGCTCTCGACCGCGGGTGCGGTAAAGCTTGGCCAGCCGCAGCCGGAATCGAATTTCGCGTCGGATTCGAACAGCGTCTGGCCGCAGCCGGCGCAGGTGTAGGTGCCCGGCGTTTGCTCGTGCTCGTATTCGCCGGAGAATGGCCGCTCGGTCGCCTTCTCGCGCAGCACCGCGTACTGCATCGGCGTCAACTCCTTGCGCCACTCGGCCTCGCTCTTTTCGATCTTGTCGACCTTGCCGGGCATCGTCTTGGAAAGGGACATGAAACCTCCTTGCAAACGTTGCGTGTTTTCACGCGAAAGCCTGCCCCGGACTTGATCCGGGGCGGATACCGCTTCGCGTGAAGAAAACACGGTCAACTCGTTGAAATCGCCGTCAGTTGGTAACCTTCGCGCTGCTGACCAGCGTCGGCTTCTCGGTGTAGTTTTCCGCAAAGATCTTCTTCAGGTTCTCGACCTTCGGAAGATCATTATAAGCAATATAGGGCTGGTTCGGGTGCAGCGTCAGGTAGTCCTGGTGATAGGCCTCGGCCGGATAAAACCCTTCCAGCGGCCCGACCTTGGTCACGATCGGCTTCCGGTAGACCTTGGCGGCGTTGAGCTGCGCGATATAGGCATCCGCGACTTTCTTCTGCTCGTCGCTGGTGGTGAAGATCGCCGAGCGATATTGCGTGCCCGAGTCCGGACCCTGGCGGTTCAATTGGGTCGGATCGTGCGCGACCGAGAAGAAGATCTGCAGGATCTTGCCGTAGCTGATCTTCTTCGGGTCGTATTTGATCTCGACGGACTCGGCATGGCCGGTCGATCCGCTCGAGACCGTGTTGTAGTCGGCGGTAGCCTTGCTGCCGCCGGCATAACCGGACATCGCGTTGACGACGCCTGACGTATGCTGGAACACGCCCTGCACCCCCCAGAAACATCCGCCGGCGATCACGGCGGTCTGGATGCCGTCGGACGCCTGGGCGTCCACGGCAGGCGCGGGGATGATCACGGCGTCTTCCGCCGCGCGCGAGGGGGCTACCGCGAAAGCAGTGATCGCCAGCGCGCCGATCGCGGCGGCGCAGAGCGAAAGGCGGCTGAATTGGCTACGGAACATGGGGGCTTCCTCTGGGGTGGCCGGATTTGGCAGCAGTTTTAGGGCGGAAGCCACCATTCGCAATCGCAGGCGGCCCTGCCCGATGCCCCAAGATACGCGGCGAGGCGGGCATTGTTACAGCGTGACGCACACGAGTTCGTGAATAAAACGGAGCGTTTACGGGATGTTAGGGAACATTTTTATTTCGTTGCGGGAAAGTGATCTCGTGTCCCGGACGCGGTGCAGCGCCTCTTGGCGGTGCGCCGCAGAGCCGGGACCCATGGCCACGGCGGGTGAACCGTGGACCCCGGACCAGCAGCGCACCACGCCGCAAGACAGAGCGCGTCGAGACGCGCGTGAACGCGCTTATGGCGCTGCGCAGCATCCGGGGAACGCCGTGCTACACCACCACGCTCAGCCGCTTCGCGGCGCGCGTAATGCCGGTATAGAGCCACCTGGCGCGGCTGTCCTGGAACGCAAAGCTCTCGTCGAACAGCACCACGTCGTCCCACTGCGAGCCCTGCGATTTATGCACCGTGAGCACATAGCCGTAGTCGAACTCGTCATAGGGCTTGCGCTGCTCCCACGGGATGGTCTCGATGGCGCCGCCGAAACAGTCGCCGCGGACCGAGACCTTTGTCACCTTGTGGCCAAAATCCTCGTCGGGCGACAGCCGCATGGTGATGATCTTCG
>WNEZ01002878.1_pt1 | contig 22867 bp, 19 predicted proteins | sample 5400521 | NCBI WGS metagenome assembly WNEZ01 (sample SAMN13153339, study PRJNA577476) | soil metagenome | isolation source: 120 cm saprolite under Douglas fir tree site 2 hole 1 replicate 1 | place: USA:California | collected 2015-04-18 | reverse complement strand
TGGCTCATCTGCATGCGCAATCCCTTGGCAAACCCACCCGTCCTGTGCGCGCGAAATCACCATTCGCTCGCTTGCAGCACCAGGAGGTAACTTGATGTCCAGACATCTTTACATAATTTCCCAACAGAGTCATTTATCGTGCACATCGCCGATTTATCGGCCCTCTCGGTGGATGTGATGATGTCCGCATTTAAAAGTTACTCTACATTATCGTGCACCCGATTTATCGCGCCCACAGCCGATAATGAACTGTAACGACCAAAGCCGGCCATTTCGTAGGTGCCGATAATGATTTTTAACAAGCAAGATCGGTCGGGCGTTGTCACCCTGAGCGGAGCGAAGGGTCTATCTGGATGGGCGCACAGATGCTTCGCTGCGCTCAGCATGACAGTACCGGTTTTGGTCGTTACAGTTCATTATCGGCCAATGGCCCATCGATGCGCTCCCCAGGCCGATAAATCGGCGGTGCGCCAATAAATTGTGCGCCTACGGGGCATGACCGATGTTGCTTGTTAAAATTCATTATCGGCCCTTGATTCATCGAAAGGAGCAGTCCATAACATCTACAGAGAAGACAGCAACCCCACGGCTGGTACTCATCATCGGCGGCGCTCGCAGCGGAAAAAGCAGCTTCGCGGAACAATTGGCTGCAAGCAGCGAGCGGCCTGTTGCATTCATCGCTACGGCCACGGCAGGCGATGATGAGATGCGCGAGCGGATCGCCCGTCATCGTGCGTCTCGTCGCAGGCAATGGCATACGCTTGAAGAACCGCTCGACCTGTCCGGAGCTGCACGCCGGGCGAGTGAACTTGCAGATGTGCTGCTGCTGGACTGCGTGACACTCTGGTTAGGGAATGTATTGTCGCAAGCATCTAAGCAGCATGAATCGGCACCAATCCATCCCGCCAACGCCGCTTCGCTGGCACTTATCCGTCTCACCAACGCTGCTGCGCAGCTACCCTCCGGGTCAGGTGAGACGCAAGGAGAGCTAGTGCTTCGCACTCAGGCGGGATGCAAGGAGAAGGACGATAAGGAAGAAGAAGTAGAAGAGCTTTCTCTACCTGGCAGGCTTTTTGACGAAAGTGCCTTAAAAGAGATAGAGGCCCTGCTCACCGTGGTGAAGGAACTGGCTCCAGGCAAAACGCTCATCGTGGTGACTAACGAGGTTGGACTGGGCATCGTTCCTGCCTATCCTCTCGGTCGGCTCTATCGCGACACACTCGGATATGTCAACCAGCAACTTGCACGCGCAGCCGACCGTGTGTACTTGATGGTCGCAGGGATCGCCGTAGATATCAAGCGCTTGAATGAGGAGACTTCGTTATAGATTCGTTTGACATCCCAAACCGCCAACGCATATACTACACCTATCACTATTGTTCTCATTGGGTGGCCAGTAACTCCCCGATTTATCGTGGGAGAGGCAGAATAGGGAAGCCGGTGCGAATCCGGCGCAGTCTCACGCGCTACTGTAACTGGTGAGCAACTCATCCTCTCGCATGCAGAGAGTCAGCCACTGTTCCGCATTGAATGGGAAGGCGAATTGAGAAGCGTTTGCAGCCAGGAGTCAGGAGACCTGCCCGATGAGCCATGCTCACGATCCTTCGCGTAAGAGGAGCGAGCTGCCGAGACATCGACGCTCAAGGTGAAGCAAGGCATCGCTTCACAAATTGCGTCAAAAGCTGTCCTGGTTGGCCTCCATTGCACGCGAGGAGACAACGAGCGTTGTAAAGATTTGGAGGTTACAACCCGATGTTCTCCCGTGTCAGTCCTGTTCGATTCTCTCTTGTCCTGTTCCTGTCGTTCGTCGTATTGTTCACCGCATGTGGGCAAAACTCATCAACAACGACCGGCTCACAGCCGGCTCCCACCCCCACGGTAGCACGCGATGTCTATGGTACACCCATAGTTTTCCCGGCAAGCGCCCCACAGCGCATCGTTTCACTCACCCCGAGCATGAGTGAGATTCTTGGGGCCTTACAACTACAGGGCAGAGTCGTTGCTGTAGATTACTACACGACCTACCCGGCCGAAATGGCATCCCTCCCAAAGATTTCAGACGCAAACGGGAAGTACAATCTTGAGCAGATCGTGGCGCTGAAACCCGACCTCGTGCTAAGCGATGGCGGATTGACGCAAACGTATGATAGCCAGCTCAAAAACCTGGGCTTGCACGTTGTCGATCTTCCAAGCGCCACTCTCTCACAGATACTCCAGCAAATAGTGCTGGTAGGACAACTGACATTTACCGGGGACACCGCAAAAACGCTGGTGAACCAACTGCAGCAGCAAATCAATGCTATCAAGTCAGCAGTGAAGGGCACACCTGCCCCCAGGGTGTTGCTCGAAGTAGACGATAGTACACCAGGAAAACCATATGTCTTTGGCGGTGGCTCTTTCGGCGATGAACTGCTGCAGGATGCGAACGGCATCAATATCTTCCACGCCAACACCAGCAACGGCGGCTATCCGCAGGTCACCGACGAAGCGATCATCGCCGCCAACCCGCAGTTCGTCATCCTGACCGAAGACCCGGTCTATGGTGGGAATCCTACCCTGGTGTATAAGCGCCCCAATTGGAGCAGCATCGAGGCGCTCCAATTGCGCCAGGTATACCACCTCAACGTCAACATCATCCAGCACCCAAGCCAGCGCCTGGTAGATGGGCTACGCTGCCTGGCACAGCTCATTCATCCCGCCAGGTTCTCTGGTGCGCTCCCCGCTTACTGTTCCGGGACGGCATAAGGGTCTCCGTCCTTGCGGGGGAATGTATCCGCTTACACAGGTAGGTTTTTGGAAACGTGCTCGTCCGTCCGTAGGGGCGAGGGAGGTGAGCATTGACTCCAACAAAATCAAAAAAGCCCATCAATTACCCAGCTTTCTTCGTCTTGGGCCTGGGCCCTGGCGCGCATTTGCGCTGGGCGTAGCGCACGGTGTCGCGTGGCTGCAACGCCTCCGGTGGCGCTGGCGTGATCCAGGTGGCGTCCACAAACGGCACCTGCACCTTGATGCGCGTACTGGGCCGAATGAGGCCCACCTCGCGCCCCACCCGTCCCAGGAAAGGCAAGGGAGCGATACCACGCTGCAGCAGCCGCGGCACGACTTCCACCAGCAAGTCGATGGAGACCTCGAACGGGTCCACGCCCTCTTGCGCGGCCAGTTGCACCTGCAAGCCATGAAACACCTGGGCTAAGAGCAACGCGCACCAGATCTGTACCTGCACGACCTCCCATTTGGCACTCCACAACTGACTCACCTGCAGATGCTCTTTGAGCAGGCAGAAGGCCAGTTCGATATCCCACCGCCGCGCATACAACCGCGCAATGTCGGCCAGGGAGAGCTGCTGCGGATCGAGCACATTGGTCAAGTAGCGATGCAGCCGCCCGTGCTGGTAGAACTGCACCAGCCGCACCGCATACCGGGCGCGGTCGGCGCGGTAGATCCCCAGCCACACAATGGCATCCAGGACGCCATCCCCTTGATAGAGGATGTGGCGCACCTGCATCGTCGCGTGATTGGCATAGCGGCTGATCCACCACAGGTTGCGCTCGGTCAGTTCGTCAAACCAGGGAAAGCTGAGGTAGCCCCGATCAAAGAGCAAGAGGGTCCCCTGCTGCAGTCCCTCCAGCAGGAGCCGGGCCTGCTGCTTGCAATTGGCGACCGCCTCCTGCCACAGTTCCACGCGCACCCATTGTTGCCGCCGCAGGTCAAACAAGGCGCTGATGCGCCCGGAAAGCCTGCGCGGGTCGCCCGGCAGCACCCGGCGTAACTCGGGTAGCCAGCGCCCTACTGCATCCAGCGTACTCTCATCCAACGCCAGCACCTGCGTCGCCCAGGGGGCCAGCGTGCGATCTTCCAGCCCCACCAACTGCTCGCCCATCCAGCCGCTGACCTGCTCAAAGAACGCGCGCATCGCTCCTGCGGCACGCGCCAAGCGGTTGTAGACGGCCTGATCCACCACGCACACCGGCGCAAAGGGCCCGATCGGTTCCAGACAGAACCGCCGCCACAGCTTGAGTTGCGACCCAAAGCCCTCTAAGCCACACAGCACGATCCCCAGACACAAATGCAGCGCGGTCAGCGTCGCCGGTTTGCCGCGCCGCCGCCCGACCGGCACCAGCGCCTGGCTCTGGTGCAGCACATACTCCTCGACTTGGTGCAGGCTGGGCATCGGCAGTTGCCTCGCCTGTTCGTTTGCGCTATCATGGGTCATCAGAAGGAACTCCTTTCGGCTTTGCAAAGATCTTTTGAAAGGATTGTCCTTCTTTTTTGCTCCTTTGGCAACCCCCTTTCCTATTTTGTTGGAGTCAATGGGGTGGTGAGGAGCGGCGGGGAGGGCCTTTATGGTCGCCCGCGTCCTGTTCCCTGTGCTCACCTGTGGGGCAACGCGATCACATCCCCAGCACCGGGCGACCATCAAGGACTGTGTTGGCGAATGCTACAAAACGTGGATTGTGGCAGGGCGACCGCAAGGGATCGCCCCTCCTCTAGACGGATGAACCGGCTTGCCAGGCCCGTGTATAGTAGGGGCGGGGCTTGCCCCCGCCCTGGAACGGTCGCCTTGCGTGCAGCATAGGTGAGTAGTTCTCGCATCCGCCAACACAGTCCTTTATGGTCGCCCGCGTTGCTCTTTCCCCTCAAAGGATGTAGGCCCCCGGTATAATAAGAGATTGACACGACTATCGCTGCCGTCTGCGCAGGGAGTATGTCAGCAACGAAACGCTGTAAGTGTCTGGTAGATAGTACCCTCTATGAATCCTACTGCCCAGACCCTCCTCGTAGCAGGCACGCGAGCCGCTGCAACCAGGTCACTCGCTAGCGAGCCAGGACTGGGGCTGTTGACCACCGTCCACGCGCTGCCGTTCCAGTGTTCGATCAAAGTAAAGTAGGGACCCATAGGATCAATGCCGCTTCTGTAATCCCCCACCACCCAGATGTTTCTTGAGGAGACCGCCGCTATGCCGTTTAGAAGGTCCGAGGTTCCCTGCAGTGGGCTGGTCACAACGCTCCAGCTTGATCCGTTCCAGTGTTCGATAAGCGGATTGAACTCGGCAGAGGGGGCAGAGCTATTGGTATCTTCGCCCACGGCCCAGACATTGTGCGCGGAAATGGCGGCCACACCATTCAGCCTGTTGATTGCCAGCCCTGGACCGGAACTCGTGACCACACTCCATGCGCTGCCGTTCCAGTGTTCGGTGAGGATCTGAATATCGTTGGTGCTGGAAACCCAGCCTACGGCCCAGGCATCGTTTGGCCCAACTGCTGCTACACTAAAAAGTCGACCCGAAATAGCCGGGCTGCTGCTAGTGCTCCACTGTGTGCCGTTCCAATGTTCGATCAGCGGTTGATAGCCACTCGTGCTGCTCGCGCTTGTGGTCGTGCCGACCGCCCAGATATCCTTCGCTGTAACAACTGAAATGGCGGCCAAAGTATTCCCCGACGGTGCAAAATTTGGGCTGGAAATGATACTCCATGCTTTGCCATTCCAGTGTTCGACCAGGGTCTCCTGCATATTGGAGCTATCGTTTTCTCCCACCGCCCAGATATTGTTGGCTGCTATCGCTGCGATGCCTGCGAGCGACCCGGCGATATTGGGGCTGGAGACCACCGTCCATTTGGATTTGCTCCAGTGTTCAATAAGCGGCGAGCTGCCATTGCCATTGCCGTACGCTCCAACCGCCCAGGCGTTGTGCGTGGAGATGGCCGCTACTCCATTCAAAACATTGTAGCTCGTACCCACGTTGGGGCTGGCGACCTGGCTCCATGCCCCGCAGGAACTGGCGTTGTGTGTATGCTGCGTGGGGATCGCTGCAGCTGCTCCCGTCCATCCTGTTAGGAAGAGGGTTGCAAGCGCTACAACGGTGATGCAGGGTGCGATGACGATCTTCAGACGCTTCATCAAATCCTCCCCTGGTTGTTTTTTGCTCCAATGGAAGCATACCTTTCATAATTTAGGGAACGCAAGAGCTTTGATAAACAGTGCATTTTTCGGGGACAGAACTATTACTCCTCCTTGTGGCTCCGCAAGGGGACCTCTTTGAGGAAACACACCACAATGAAGGTAAAGATCATCAAGCCCAGGCTCAGCAGGATCGCGCCGTGGATGCTTTCCGCCAGGCCAAGTTTCACGGCATTGAGCACCACATTGAAGGCAGCGTGGCCCTGCGCCCCATAACGCTCAAAGCCCGCGCGGATGGGAGCCATGATAGCTGGCGAGGTGAGTACCAGCGGGTTTTCGAAAGCCTTGATGAGCTGAGACGGCATGACCTGCCTGAGCGCAGCCGGCAGAGCTTTATGGAATGCCGGTATATAGGAGGCAGTCACGACGGCCCCGATGGCGACCAGGCCGATGCTCTGACCGAGTTGGCGGAAGAAAACCACTGCCGAAGTGGCCTGTCCTACCTTACCCGGCATGGCGTTCTGGACGGTGATAGTGTAGAGCGACAGCCCGGAGCCGACACCCGGCCCTAATACCAGCAGAGCGACCACTATGTCCAGGCTGGTAGAGTGAATGTCCAGGCGCAGCAACAGCAGCAGACCCGCGATCATGATGGCCGCGCTGGCCAGCGCAATCCACCAGTAGCGGCCCGTCTTCGTGATTAACTGACCGCCGATTACCGCGCCCGCGATAGAAGCCAGCGCCAGAGGCATCAGCGCCAGGCCGCTACCGGTGGCCGAGACGCCCGTCACGCTCTGCAAAAAAACCGGCAGGAAGTAGACACTACCCAGCAGGACAATACTGATGAGCATCGATGCCAGCAGTGAAACGCTGAAGACGCGCACATTCTTGAACATACTCGGCTCCACAATCGGTTCACGTCCCAGACGTTCCTGGCGGGCACTGTAGATGACCAGCAGCGCCAGCAGGATCAGGGAACTCCCGAACAGGCCAAGGCTCTGCCATGAAAGCCAGGCGAATGCATCACCTGCCCAGGAGAAGGCAAGCAGCAGGGGCAGCGTTGCCAGCACGACCAGCAGCGAGCCAACGTAGTCGATGATGATGCGCTTATTGGGCGTGCGCAGCGTGGGCATTAAGAAGGCCAGCACGAACAGTGCAATGAGCCCGATTGGCAGGTTGATGTAGAAGACCCAGCGCCAGGAAATGTGATCGGTGAGCAGGCCCCCCAGGAGCGGGCCGGCAATCGACGCAAGCGCATACGAACTGCTGGTAATGCCGATCCACTTGCCACGTTCCCGTGGTGGGAAGAGATCACCGACAACGGCGATGGCAATAGATTCGAGCCCACCTGCGCCGATACCCTGAAGCGCACGGAAAGTGATGAGCTGTGTCATGCTCTGAGCAAGGCCGCTCAGCGCAGAACCTGTCAGGAAGACGACAAGACAGCCGAGAAAGATCGGCTTGCGCCCAAACAGATCGGAGAGCTTGCCATAAATGGGAATAGTGACGGTCATGGTCAACAGGTAGATGGCGGTGACCCAGGCGATCTGGTCAAACCCTTGTAGATCGGCGCCAATACGCGGCAGGGCAGTGCCCACGATGGTCTGATCCAGGGTGGCAATAAACGTCACAAGCATGGTACCCATCAGGGTATAAGCGATCGTGCGCCTGGAAAACTGGCGCGTCCCGGTCTCAGCATCTGGTGAGAGAGATGTCTCTACGCCACTGTTAAGCGATGAGTCGTGTTGCATAGTTTCCTTCCTTCTTCGCGCAGCAAGCGCGCACGATATGACCCGACATCAGAACAACAGGACATACTTTTGTCAGTCTGCCAATAGAAGAGAGCATAATAGATCTTATACGGGTATAGTGGCTCGCTGCTCAGGCTTTGAGAATCTTCAGCACGATCTCAGGATCGGGTGGCCCATCAATGCCAAGTGTGCGAGGCAGGTGCAGAACCCCGGAACTGAGTCCCTGGATACACGCCGCAAACGCCAGGGTCAGCATAGCAGGGTCACCCTGAACCACTTCCCCGGCTTCCTGCCCCTCGACAATCAATTGCCTGTACAGTTGCAGCGTGAGCTTCGACTGTTCAAATGTCAGTTCACGTACCTCCTGAGGAGTGGCCTCGCTATTGAGCGCATTCAGGATCACCAGGGCGTATTCTGGCTTGTACCACATATTGAGCGCATTCAGGATCACCAGGGCGTATTCTGGCTTGTACCACATACCTGGCAGATAGATCTGCAAGAGCCAGCGCAGTTTCTCCAGCGGCGAACAGGGCTGTAGTAACGCCGCCTGCGCGAGACTAGTTGCTGACTGCAGCGCTTTCTCGACGACCGCTGCAAAGACCTCTTCCTTGCTGGCAAAGTAGCGGAAAATGAGGCCCTGGCTCATCTCTCCGGCAGCGGCGATATCGGCAATGCGCGCACCCGCCAGTCCCTTGCGGGCAAACACCCGGGCCGCAGCATCGAGAATCTGCCCTCTGCGCTCCTCCCGTATACGCTGGTTTGCCTCTTCCGTCCGTGGCATATATTCCCTCTTCTCCTATTTTGAATGAGTGTGTATTCATTCAATAGAAATATGAACGATAACCGCTGTCTTGTCAAGGGGGAAACGAACATCTTCCATTCTATTCTTACCCTTCTTCGTCGTCTATCTTTTAATGAGGGTCTTATAACCACCTACAACACAGCGAACAAGCAAAGTTTGCTTGATTCCAGCTAGCGCCAGGCGAGGAAGAAGAGAAAGGACTAAACTCAGTGAAATATATGCAACGCTTTCTACAACAAATTCGAGGAGTAACCTCTACATGGTCGCGTGTTCTCGTCCTCATCTGGAAAACCAATCCCTGGTATGTCACGTGGTTGCTTGTTTTCACCTTCCTCGGCGGCCTTGTTCCTTCGTTCCAAATACAGATCACCAGCCAGATCATTCAAAATGCCGCTGAAGCTATTCAGGGAGGGCATGCACCACAACTTGTCCACCTCGCCATTCTCTTCGGGTTCTTACAAGGGGGATTGATGCTTGTCTCCTCAGTATTGGGCATTGGTCAGCAGCAATTACAATCGCTTCTCCAGACAAAACTGGCCAACGCCATTGCTATTCAAATTATGGAGAAAGCGATAGAACTGGATGTACAGCACTTTGAAGATGATGAGTTTTACGACAAATTACAGCGAGCCAATCGCGAGAGCTCGTATCGCCCCTACCAAATTTTCTGGCAAATGGTCACCATCGGGTCCGAATGTGTGACACTTGTCTCTGTCGTCGCCGTACTGCTCTATTGGAACTGGTGGCTGGGCTTACTGATCCTGCTTGCTCCACTGCCATCAGTTGCTTCGCAGATTTTCTACGGCCATCAGAGCTACAAGATCGAGCGAGAGCGTACACAACAGAGGCGGCGCCTCTCCTATTTTCAGTATCTTACGACGAATGCGCACTCGGTCAAAGAGATTCGTCTCTTCCGCCTTGGCGATTACTTCTTAAGCCGGTATAAGCAGCTCTACAACGATTTCTATAAGGTAGATAGCGACCTGGTGAAAAGGGAAACGCGAGCGCTTGTGCCTTTCACGATTCTGACAAACATCGCCTCGGCAGGGGCGCAAATCTATGCGATTAGCATTACGATCACAAGCGGGCATATTGGCTTTCTCGCTGGTTATATGCAAGCCATCGCTGTGGTACAGCACACGGTAGAATCGCTCTTATGGGGAGTCAGCCAACTCTATCAGAACAACCTCTTCGTCAGCAACCTCTTCGAATTTCTCGATGTGGCTCCTCACAAGATCGCGTATGGAAAACGCGCCGTTCCAGAGCGGCTACAAAGTGGGATCGAGTTTCGCGGTGTGAGTTTCTGTTATCCGGGCACCACCGAGCTGGTGCTACAAGACCTCAACCTCTTTCTCAAAGCAGGCGAATGTGTCGCGCTGGTTGGTCACAATGGCGCGGGAAAAACGACGCTGGTGAAATTGCTGACGCGCCTCTACGAACCAACTGCAGGTCAAATATTCCTCGATGGTGTGCCGTTGGAAGAATACGATACCCTGGATGTACGCAGGCATATGAGCGTCATCTTCCAGGATTTCGTGCGCTATGAAATGGCTGTACGCGAGAACGTAGGGTTCGGATATGTCGAGGAACTTGACAACGATGAACGCATACGCCTGGCAACTGCACAAAGCGGGGCAGCTCCGATTATAGAGGGTCTCCCGCAGCAGTACGAGACGACCTTAGGGCGTATGTTTGAGAAAGGGCATGAGCTCTCGATTGGGGAGTGGCAAAAGATGGCACTTGCTCGTGCGTTTATGCGTCGTGCGCCTGTCGTTGTCCTGGATGAGCCTACATCATCGATTGATGCCGAGTCCGAAGCAGAAATCTTTAGCCGCCTTCAGCAGATCGCCGCTGGTGCCACAACCCTGCTTATTGCGCATCGCTTCTCTACAGTGCGCATGGCCGACCGCATCATTGTGATCAAGCAGGGCAAAATCATTGAGGATGGGACGCACCAGGCGCTTTTGGCCGCCGGTGGCACCTATGCACATCTGTTCAGGCTGCAAGCGGCTGGGTATGTGAATCCTTAGGCAAGGTTCAATTGTGAAGAAGAGTCCTTGACCGTTTGAACAGTCACACAGTGTCACCCTGAGCGTAGCGAAGGGTCTGTCGCGAGCGGCAGCGAGATGCTTCGCTGCGCTCAGCATGACAGGGCTGGACCTTGTTGTTGCTGCGGAACTGTCACGTGCATTTGAACCTTGCCTGAGAAAAATAAACATGTGTTAACGAAGATCAGACACCTCTACAACCCGAACAATGTCTTTATAGCCTATAAAGTGCTCGTCATTCTTGCTATGCTCCTGATCTATAATCCACAGTATGACATAACCAGCATCTTTTACTATAGCTTCCATCTCTCTACATTGCTCTTTGTTGTAGTAGATTAGCCTTGTCCCAATGGGTAACGGTCTCTGACTTTGTGTTATCATCTGGTTGTGCTCCTCCACAAGTGCTATAGCAAACTTCTATAGTAATTAATCTATAGCAAAATTGCTGGCTTTGTCAACCATAGTAGTTACGCTATACTTAGGAGCATGTTGAAACTGAGAGTGAAAGAGTTAGCCATATCAAAGGGCTTTAACCAAAGTACGCTAAGCCGTGCTAGCGATGTACCGCTAGACACAATCAGAAGGATATGGCGTAATCCTTACTATGAAGTACGTTTATCTACCCTTAACAAAATTGCCGAAGCTTTAGAGGTTCCACCAACAGATTTATTTGAAGACGACAGAAACACACTGTAGCTGTAAAAGGGAAAAACCAGTATAGCGAAGGGGAGCATTGGACAAAGGACTACGAGATTTAACGCTGACGGCGGGACTCGAACCCAAGACTTGTAGGAATCAAAACGTCCCCGACAGGAATTGAACCTGCGCGACTGGTTCCGGAGACCAGTGCTCTATCCACTGAGCTACGGGGACTTCATCAGAAATGATACCATACTCGTCAACCGCTCTCAAGGCACCATCCAGGGCTTCAGACCTTTGGAGATAAGGAAAGTTGGCACTTTGTACTTGCATCAAGCAATCTATGCGCGCGTGCATGGACCAGCGGCTTACGCGCTCCTTTTTCCCACTTTCTTGTTTGCATGATCGTCACTCTCGACTTGCGTTTACCTCCTCATAGTTAAAACTTAGTAGCCAGCACAGTGTCCAATTACTTCTCTTCACATGGGCCGCAAATCACTGATGAGTTTATATAGCAGGTCTATACTGACAATGTAGATACGCTACTACCTATGCCGGTCGCTCTCGAAATAGGCGAGAGGCTGGTTTGCAGCGTTCTACACTCTACTGCTGGCTTCATGCACCCCTCATGAATGGTTTTCCTAACAAGAAGTAAATCTCTGCACCAAAAAAAGATTCATGAAGCGTCCATCAGGTGTACTAATTAATTGAGTCAGATGTCTTTACAACCGATGAAAGCGAGGTTATATAGTATGCCAATTGACGCAGCCCAATTGATGAAGATGTCACAGGCTCAACTCGATGGACTGTTCCGCGCGAGCCCAGCAGGTGATATTCCCAGGGGAGAAGCGGTAGGCACTGTGATTATCGATCCTGGCACTGCACTTTCAGAGATTGCCGCAAAGTTTGTTCACTTCTTTGTGTGGAAAGGTAAAGTCTTTGACGCGGAAACTGGCCAGCTACGCAATGAAATTTTACCTATAGGAATGAAGACAATCGTCGCCAAAGTCTACAAGGACAAGAGTTGGTTCGATGAGAAAGAATGTATTGCCCTGGATTACTCTCAAACCTCGCTCATTGCCCATTGGATAAGAGATGAAATCCGCGAAGTAGCCCCTGGACTGTATCTTGGCATTGTGTTTTGGGACAAAACCAAATTGATCAACTTTGCCCTGGCTTTTCCCAAAGCATAAAAGCTGATCAGGAACCAGCTAGCAATAAATCATAAAAGGGATGCAGGAAATCATCGTTATCCCTTTGAAAGTATGGTCTCTGCATTACTATTGCTTCAAGGGAGTGCAGTTTATGACGCATCAGGTAGCACTGACGATAATCACCAGGATTAAACCCGGGGAGACGGAAGATATCAAGCAACTGCTCAAGGCGATGGGCAATAACGCCGCGCAGAATGATCTCATTCCTTTCGGCAAGTTCTCCACGGTTCATTTCGCACGATTTGTGATGCTTGATGAATCGATTGATTTGCACGGCACGGTAATTTCTCCTAGACTCGTCTTCATGGCCGAATGTGATGCTCCGCTGCTTCGTCTCTTCAATGAACTAGCGGATATGGCAGGAGATGGGCTAGACAAGATTTACAGCCACTGTGAAGGCTACCCGATTGGTAGCGCAATAACCTCCGCAAGACGGCTAGCATACTTGCAAGCCAACATGGTAAAGGTTCAGGCATTTTATGTCAATACGGTTGGCCGTATGGTACAACAAATTCGCCAGGAATCACAGCTCAGGAATGCTATTCAAGATTTTCTGGATCATGCTCAGCAGGATTGGTCGAGCCACTCTTCCCTGGAAGTTCGGGCAAAAATCCTGGCATATATCCGAAGCGAGCGGGCACTAAGCTGGGCCAGCACTCCTCCGGCACAACCGGGCCTTGTTTTCGAGCTGAAGGAAACACTGCACATGGTTGGAATGCCGCTACTCCTGCTCATTCTCTTACCCATCCTCATACTGGCGCTTCCTATATGGCTACTCCTACTGCGCATCCATGAACTAAACGATGCCGCGTCAGATATTAAGCCGGATGATGCACACGTCCGAGAACTTGAAAATCTTGAGGACTTTGTAGCGCAAAACCAGTTCAACGCCGTTGGCTATATCAAGCCGGGATGGTTTCGGCGACTAACGGTGCAGTGTATCCTTATGGCTATAGATTACGGCACTCGCCACATTTTCAACAAGGAAAATCTTGCCGGAGTGAAGACCATCCACTTTGCCCGCTGGGTCGTTATTGATGAACTGCGCCGCGTGATCTTTGCTAGCAACTACGATGGCAGCTTGGAAAGCTACATGGATGATTTCATCGACAAAGTTGCCTGGGGTTTAAACGCAGTGTTCAGTAACGGCGTTGGCTATCCAAAAACCAGCTGGCTGATTTTTAACGGCGCGAAAGATGAGCAGGCCTTCAAAGATTATATTCGTGTACATCAGATACCTTCTCAGGTCTGGTACTCAGCTTACGATCATCTTACCGCCTTGAATATTGCTAATAATGCCAAAATCCGCGCAGGTCTTTACCGCAACCTGAGCGAGACCGAAGCCGAGGAGTGGCTTCGGCTATTGTAGAAAGGGATGTGCATATGGCAGACGCTCTCGATCTTCAAGACATCCAGGGGCTTATCATACGAGGTTATGGCGCTCTCAAAGCTGCCTGTTACATTTTGCTCGAAATCAATGCACCTCAGCCTGCTAAAAAATGGCTGAGCATACTGGTTGACACGCTCACCACTGGCCAGATCAGGCCAGTGGAGACAGCCCTCAATATCGCTTTCACGTATGCAGGCATCAAAAAGCTTGGCCTGGAACCGGCGATCCAGGCAATGTTCTCCAAAGAATTTATTGATGGTATGACTACCCCACACAAAAGCCTTCTCCTGGGTGACGTAGAAGAAAGCTCTCCCGCCCATTGGATGTGGGGCGGATCAGACACCCGGCCAATCGACATGGTACTCATGATGTTTGCCGTGGATAATCACGAGCTATCAAATGTATACAATGCCTACGCGCAAACGTTCGCTGCTCATGGATTACTGGAAGTGCTGAAGCTGGACACCGTCGATCTTGGCAACAAGGAGCATTTTGGTTTTCACGATGGCGTCTCGCAACCCATGATAGAAGGATTGCGCGAGGCTGGGACCTCCCTGAATACGATTAAAGCGGGAGAGCTTCTCCTAGGATATCCAAACGAATATGGTCTATATACAGATAGGCCACTGCTCAAGCCCGCATTGGATCCGCAGGGCGTCCTTCCTCGCGATAGCGGCGGATCTGGTAACGCGGACCTTGGACGCAATGGCAGCTACCTGGTTTTTCGACAACTGCGCCAGGATGTGCGCGGCTTCTGGCAGTTTCTTGACGGAGCCACTAAAAGCCCGGATGGCAGCAGCAACCCCATCGCTCGCCTTAAACTTGCCTCGCAGATGGTTGGACGCTGGCCCAGTGGCGCTCCACTGTTGAAAACTCCGGATCACGATGACCCGCAACTGGCGAATATGAATGACTTCACCTACTACCAGGCCGACCCTTATGGTTTCAACTGTCCAATAGGTGCTCATGTTCGTCGCGTCAATCCCCGTGATTCTCTGGACCCAGAACCGGGTTCTGAGCAATCCATTGCTGTCGGCAAGCGGCATCGCATTTTACGCCGGGGACGCGAGTATGGACCACCAGTCGACCCGATGGAGTTGCTGAGCGTCGAGAAGACCATGGCTGAGAACCAGGATCGGGGACTGCACTTCCTTTGTCTCAATGCCAACATCTCTCGTCAATTTGAATTCATTCAGCAGACGTGGGTCGACAATCCACACTTCAATGGACTCTATGACGATGCCGACCCAATCGTAGGTACCCATTGCCCCGACGGTGATACGTTTACCATTCAGGCAAAACCTGTTCGCAAGCGGCTAACCAGCCTTCCGCGTTTTGTCACCGTGGTAGGGGGAGCATACTTTTTCATGCCAGGTATCAGGGCTATCCGCTACCTGGCAAGCCTTTAACATAAGGAGATGTAAATGTCTGCTAATCTTGAGCACTGCCGTGATTATGCACGTGTTCTGCTTGCCGGCATTCGGCTGTTTAACGGAGCCGCCGCCCTTTTCACCCCCAAATTACTGGCACGCCAGTTCGGGGACAATCCCAATAGTGCTGTCATCTACGCACTGCGGCTCTTTGGCGTACGTACCATCATCGTGGGTATCGAGCTGCTTGTACCAGATGAAGGATTACGTGCCAGCGCCTTGCGCTACGCCATTCCCATTCATGCTTCCGATACGCTCTCGGCAGCACTGGCAGGTATGCAGGGACAACTTCCTTCGCGTACCTCCATTATGCTCACGGCGATCTCGGGAATCAACACCACCCTGGCCATTCTGGCACAACCACATAGAGCCTCGAGGATTCAAAGCGAAAGGTGAAGAAGGTGAAATCAACAAAGCGTGTACCGTTGGTATTACTTGCACTCGCGGCACTGATATCAGGCATAGTAGCACTGGTGCTGCGCCAACGCGTTGCTATTGAACAGGTTACTAGCGGGCAGATGACACAGACGGGATCGGCAGTCCAGGCTGGCTACCGCCAGACGCCCTTCTGGCGCATCTACGACTCGCTTGCAGAGACGCTGGATCATGCTGTCGGCTGGGATAAAGTTCCTCTGCCGCTGGGATTGCTCATCCTGATCGGGCTGCGCAACATTCTGCGTCAACAAAACCTGCATGACACAACACACCAGCCAGCTATCAATCAACCCGCCATTGAAGCAATGCAGGCGAACTATCTTACAGCACGCACATCGGATGGCACCTATAACGATCTGAAAAACCCGGCCATGGGCATGGCTGGCTCGCGCTTCGGTCGCAACATACCCATCGAGTACACGTTCCCAGAACCAGAGCCCGCCATACTCACGCCTAACCCACGCGTTGTGAGCCTCGAACTGATGACACGCGAAAAGTTCCAGCCCGCGACAACGGTCAATATGCTGGCAGCAGCCTGGATTCAATTCATGGTGCGCGATTGGTTCAGGCACGGCAAGAGCCCAAAGGAGAATCCCTGGCAAATCGAACTGCGCGCTGATGATCCCTGGCCTGAACACCCTATGAAAATCTTACGCGTACCGCCTGATCCAACACGCCCGGCCACCTCTAGCAACTTGCCGCCAACCTATATCAATACCGAGACGCACTGGTGGGACGCCTCTCAGATCTATGGCAGCAGCAAAGAGCAACAGGCTTTGAGACGTTCAGGACGAGATGGCAAACTCATCATTGGTAGCAACGGCCTTTTGCAACTGCCCTCTGACCCCAACCTCAATCCGGCTATGGTGCCCGGTTGGTGGCTCGGTTTGGAGATGATGGAAACGCTGTTTACGCTGGAACACAACGCCATCTGTGATCGCCTGCACACCGAGTACCCCTATTGGTCAGACGACGACATTTTTGAGCGTGCCCGGCTCATCAACGCAGCTTTGACGGCAAAAATTCACACAGTCGAGTGGACGCCAGCTATTATCAGCCATCCCACCTCACAGTTTGCCCTGAAAGCCAACTGGTGGGGCATCGAAATGGAGCAACTGAATCGAATATTCGGTCGCCTGAGCAGCAGCGAGATTATCAGCGGCATACCTGGCTCGGAAACCGATCACTTTGGTGTACCGTATTGCCTGACCGAAGAGTTTACTATTGTGTATCGTATGCACCCGCTTATTCCAGACGACTACAGCTTCCGCTCAGCAGTTGATGGCCGGTCTCTATTAGATCGCACCTTCCGCGAAATCGCCGGACCGCATGCGGAGGAAGTCTTGCAGGAAATCTCAATGACCGACGCCTTCTATACGTTCGGCATCTCCTATCCGGGAGCCATCATCCTGAATAACTTCCCACGTTTCCTGCAGCATTTCGAGCGGCCCGATGGCTACTTCATGGATCTGGCGGCAACGGATATTATGCGAACGAGGGAGCTGGGCGTACCGCGCTATAACCAGTTCCGCAAATTGCTGCACCTTTCCCCTGCCAGCAGTTTTGAAGAACTGGCCGGTGACCCGGCCCTGGCAGAGAAATTACGGCGTGTGTACCATAATGATATTGACCGCGTTGATCTGATCGTCGGCATGTTCGCCGAAAAACGTCCGCAGGGTTTTGCCTTCAGCGAGACCGCCTTCCGCATCTTCATACTGATGGCCTCGCGTCGACTAAACAGCGATCGCTTCTTGACTGTGGACTTCAAGCCACAGGTCTACACCCAGGTCGGCATGGATTGGATTCGCGACAATTCAATGTCAACGGTGCTGCTACGTCACTACCCGCACCTGCGTTCAGCCCTGCGCAGCGTCGATAACGCCTTCACGCCCTGGGCCAGGGCGACAATGTAAGGAGATTTAGAGTCTGAATTTCTGAGCCAAAAGGCGAGGAGGATGGATATGATAACTCTGACGAGGAGCCAAGCTCTTACCTCGCTGATCGGGGTTCGCTTCATTATAGGCGCGATCAGTTGGTTTCTGCCCGGCGCGATGGCCAGATTGATGCAAATTGACGTCAAGGCCAACCCAGCACTGCCATACGCTCTACGACTCTTTGGCGTACGCGATGTGCTCATGGGAATGTTGATACTGGCCCCCCAAGGAAAGCCTCTCAACCAGCAACTGTCCATTGGCGTCGCCATCGACCTTATCGATTTCACCGCCTCGGCAATCGCTGGTTTCACAGGTCAAACATCGAAACGAGCTGCCATTGTCTGCTGTAGTGCAAGTTTGATCGGAGCATCGCTGGGCACAGCTTCCTTAGGCAAGGGACCACTGTCTCGAAAAGCGGTAGCGTATTGAGTAAGGCTATTGATAGTCAAGAGTTTCTTTGCGGGTAAGAAGTCGATTTTGCAGTTCTGGTTGTGACTGACTTAATGTAGAGCATCGTTCCATCCCATGGAGCAGCGACTATGAGTATTAAAAAACGCATCCATGATTTATTCCTCGCGCTCATCTATTTTGAGCGTCGGATCGATCCCTATTACCGGGACACCTTTGATAAAATTTTCAGGGAACCAATCTCTGCGCTCGTACAGGCTCTTATCAATGTAAAGAGAAAAGACGACCATCTACAGATATGCGAAGAAAAGCTCTTGCCCGATGAAAAAGAAATTACTGGCTCGATTATAAAGCAGATGACTATGTTCACTCACAAACACTATGAACATAGCTTTGCTCTGCGTGCTGGAAATACTAAAACGTATGGCGTTGTAAAAGGAGAATTTGAGATTCTGCCCAATCTCGCCGAAAACTTGCGGCAAGGCGTTTTTAGATATCCCAAAACATATCCCGCCTGGGTAAGATTCGCTGGACCAGGTCCGTTAGCGCCTGCGGATATGAAGGATAACGGAGTACTGAGTATAGGAATAAAACTCATGGGCGTAGAAGGCGAGAAACTCCTCGACGAAAAATGGACCCAGGATTTCACAGGTATCAGCGCGCCAACCTTTACTACTCCAAACATCATAGAGAATCTCAAATTGCAGAAGCAGGTTTACGAGGGAACGCCACTTTTTTACTTTATCAACCCCTTTGATTCTCATTTACTAGATGGAATCATGCAAGGTCTGTTTTCAAGAACTCAAACCAGCCCGCTAGAAGTGCAATATTATAGCTGCGTGGCCTACCTGTTTGGCGAAGGGAAGGCTGTTCACTACTCGATCAAACCTTGTTCAGATGAACAAACGAAGATACCCAGAAAACCCTCGGCCAACTATCTCAGAGAAGCGATGGCGAAAACTCTGAGCAAAAAAGAAGTTACTTTCGATTTCATGATTCAATTCCAGACCGATGCCTACAGAATGCCCATTGAAAATGCATCTGTTGAGTGGCCGGAAAAGCTGTCACCATTCATTCCTGTAGCAAGATTACATCTACCGGTTCAGAAATTCGATTCCCGAAGTCAAATGGCTTTCGCTGAGAACTTATCATACAATCCCTGGCATTGCATAGCAGACCATCGTCCATTAGGGAACCAGAATAGAGCCAGGAAAGCCATTTATTTCGCATTGTCAGAACTCCGGCTGACCATGAACGGAGAAGCAAGGATAGAACCAACCGGTGCCGAGATGTTTGATGATTAATAGAGTCCTCTATCATTGCCATCTTCTATTAGAAAGCACGAATTAGCTGCACTGGCGTATAAAGCGAGCATCTACTTTTTATCGCCTGGATCGGACAGCCATAGGCCAACAGCGTCACCACGATCACAATCAACGTCTTCGGTTTGCGCAATCCCTCAAACATCGTGCCTGCCTGCGCGCTAAACGTCTTCCCACAGGTCTTGCAGCGATACCGCGGACGGGCCTTCCCATGACTCACAATATTGCCTTGCCCCACTTGTCCTCTTGCCTTGCAGTTCTCATTGGGGCAAAATACCTGTGAGGCATCCATCTGTTCTGTGCTTGTTTCTTTCATAGACACAGCTTACAGATTGATGCTTGTTTTTTCCACTCTCCCTGACTTCTCTCCACCAGTTAGTGGAGTCCTACCAGAAATGCTTTGGTCGCTATGTCTTCTCACTCGCTGATGGAGAAATCAACATGTCCCCCTTGCGTTCCTTCGTTTTCCTTACGGATTCAAGGAGAGCCGGTAGACTGGTTCGCCGCTGAACACCGTTTCCGTTGGTCGAAATCCTGCACGAGTGTAGAGGTGCTGGGCATGTGTATTTTCTGGATGGACGGTGAGATGGAGCGCCTGGCACTGCGGATGATGGCCCCTGATGAACTGAAGAATCAAGAGACCAGTTCGGCAATGAGAAGCGTTCCCCGCATATCTCCCCTGATGCTGCACGAGCTTACACAGCGATACAACAGACACAAGTGATACAACAGATACAAATGACACAAATGACACAAACCTCATTGAAGACACACTACCCGAATATCCGCCGGTAGTGCTCGGCAACGAGCTCGGCGGGGAAGAAACGAAGCAAGGAAACGACCGCAAGCGCGAACGCTACCCAATCGAACCCTGCATCGAGCGGTACACCGAGCACCGTACCTACAAGGGGGAAGACCGTGCTCAAAACCACCTCGTTGAGCGCGTCAGGGAAGAGCAGAACGATGAGCAACGCGCCGATGGAGCCAAAGAAGAGCGCTTTTCGCCACAAAGCCACACGACGATCAGTCGTCAGTGCTTTAATCAGCCTGCCTGTTTTGGCCGCATGCCAGAAGATATCGAAGCGCCTCGGGCGAGCACGCTTTCCATTAAAAACCGGTGGTATTCCCGGCGAAGATGTATCTAAAGGCTGACGAGCTGAGTAGTTGTCTCTCTGTTGTCGCATCGAACCAGACGATTTCATGGAAATGCCTCCTTTATATTACAGTAGTTATTACGCAACAAATACCTTGCAGGTTATACCTGGTGCAAAATCAATTGACCTCTTGGGTAATCCGGTGTAGAGTGTCTCCTGTGAAGGGGCGTGTGGAGTTGTGTGGAACTGGTTGGCCTCACCCCCTAGCCCCCTCTCCATCTTTGATGGAGAGGGGGAAAAGATGACTGCTCGATCCGCTTTGAGGATACTGCAACGAACGAAAGTACCATTTCTCACAAATCATTGACAGCCCCCTCTCCTACCTGCTATCCTCTCCGCATCGCTATGTAGGAGGGACCGAGGCAATGGGACAAGAATCAGCATTCCACAGTTTCACCATACAACCGTTAGAGGTACAGCAGCAGCCCCCGCAACAGCAACCGTTACCCGATTTCAGCGCTACATCTGAGCTGGCTGACGATGGCGCTCCTGCTGCTCCCCCGAAACCTCCTTTCAAGAGAAAATTAACGCGCATTATTGCCATCGCGCTAGCCCTTGCCCTGGCTATTGCGCTCTACCTGATCTGGCACTCGTCCGCACCCACAGGCATCTCTCCAGGGATCACCCAGCAGAACTTCGGTGGAACTTCCGCAAATACCGGTAGCAGCACAGCCAATCCCTCGACTTCGAGCGGGGACATCCAGGTCTACGTCGTCGGAGCAGTCAGACACCCGGGTGTATACACCCTGCCCGCTGGCGCGCGCGTCTACCAGTTATTGCAAGCAGCAGGTGGCCCCCTACCAGATGCCAATCTCGTCGCGCTCAACCTGGCGGCCCCGCTAAACGATGGGGAGGAAGTATACGTCGTAGCTAACGGAGAAATCCCACCGGCCTACCTGGGAGGAGTGCCCGGACCCGGCGTAAACAGTACCGCTACTACAGGCCAGCTTGTCAACATCAATACCGCGAGCGTCGATGAAATGCGCCAGGCCTTTCATCTCAGCAGTACCACGGCGCAAAATATCATCAATTACCGCCTGCAACACGGCCCATACACCTCTATCGACCAACTGAAGCAGGTCGTTAGTACATCAACCTATGACAAAATAAAAAACCTGGTCACAATCTAACATCCAGAACCTTGGCAACGAAAAACGTGCCAAACTTAGGCCCAAACTTATACATTTAGGGTTATCAAGTGAAAAAGTATTTCAAAGTACTGCCAGGCGCACGCGGGTATATTCTAGTTGTAGTGACGCTGGCATGGATGACGGGCATCCTGCTCGATTCCTGGGCACTTTTGCCTTCACTCGCCCTATTGATTGGCGCTGCCATAGCCCTGTTATGTGTTATCTTGCTCTGGCGCAACAGCAAAGGAATGCTCGCCTCGCTCGCCATACTCTGGTTGTTGCTCGGCGCCTGGCGATTTGCCAGCGTTTCGCCCTCTGGCGATCCCCAGGCGATCAGCGCATTTATCGGCTCCGGCAAGGTTGAGCTACGAGGGACAGTAGCAGACGAACCCAAATTTCTAGATCGCAGTATCTTGCTGCTGGTAGCGGTCAGCAGTACCAGCACCAATCATGGATCATCCTGGCGAGACGCACATGGTCAAATTGAAGTCCCGCTACCAGAAGCACCCCTCAACAATCCATACGGGCCGAACTACGGTGACAACGTAGAACTACAGGGCAAAGTTCAGGCTCCCTTTTCACATCATTCACCCGAGGTCTTAGCAAGTATGACCTTCCCGCTTTTGAGCGTAACCGGTTCGGGAGGCAACCCTATCCTTGCGGCGCTCTTTCACCTGCGCATAGCGCTGGCAATCATTATCACACAATCCCTACCCCAACCTTTGGCCGCGCTGCTCATCGCCATTCTGCTAAGCCTGCTGTAACGTGAGACTTTGCATTGCACTGATTGCGGTGATGTTTTGCACTGAGTTATGGATCTAGCATAGAAGCGTCTCTACAAGATTTAATAGCAAATCATTTTTGTGACACGCAAAAGATCCAGGGAGCAACAGCCAGGGGAGTTTCACCAAGGCGATATGTATGCTCTCAGGTTCCCCAAGAGGACGTTTGATGTCACACGAGCCGAGCGGCTTTTTGAGTATCTTCAGCAGCCTGAGCGGGCGTTGGCAGCCTTTGTTTTCTCATGTCTGAATAATCACTTCGTTGGTGTTGGTTTGAGCTGTCTCCCAATCCAGCACATCAGCCAGTTCCTCCTGGAACATTACGAAATCTTGCTTGCGCGTGGTCTCATCTGGCATCTCGGTCGTTTTCCAGATAAGCAAGATCTGCAAAGTCTTAAGCGTCGCATCACCTTTGACGACATAGCGAGCAACCGTTCCCGGGAAGGTATGTTGGTCTAGCTTCTGAATCGCCTTCAATTTCTCCACCAACCTTGCCTGCTGACCCAGACGTACCTGTACATGAATGTCG
>WNEZ01005598.1_pt1 | contig 22884 bp, 16 predicted proteins | sample 5400521 | NCBI WGS metagenome assembly WNEZ01 (sample SAMN13153339, study PRJNA577476) | soil metagenome | isolation source: 120 cm saprolite under Douglas fir tree site 2 hole 1 replicate 1 | place: USA:California | collected 2015-04-18 | reverse complement strand
TGGCGACCGCCGTCGCCGGCGGCGACCTCTCGCGCAAGATCACCGTCGACGTGCGCGGCGAAATCCTTCAGCTGAAGGAAACGCTCAACACCATGGTGGACCAGCTCAACCGGTTCGCCGGCGAGGTGACGCGCGTCGCGCGCGAAGTGGGCACCGAAGGGCGCCTCGGCGGCCAAGCCAACGTGCCGGGCGTCGCCGGCACCTGGAAGGACCTGACCGACTCGGTCAACTCGATGGCCGGCAACCTCACGGCGCAGGTGCGCAACATCGCCGAGGTGACGACCGCGGTCGCCCGCGGCGACCTCTCGCGCAAGATCACCGTGGACGTGAAAGGCGAAATTCTCGAGCTCAAGAACACCATCAACACCATGGTGGACCAGCTCAACGCCTTCGCCTCCGAAGTGGCGCGCGTCGCGCGCGAAGTCGGCACCGAAGGCAAGCTCGGCGGCCAGGCGCAGGTGCCCGAAGTCGCCGGCACCTGGAAGGACCTCACCGACAACGTGAACTTCATGGCGTCGAACCTCACGGCGCAGGTGCGCAACATCGCCGAGGTGGCGACCGCCATCGCGAGCGGCGACCTGTCGAAGAAGATCACCGTGGACGTGCGCGGCGAGGTGCTGCTGCTGAAAGAAACGCTCAACACCATGGTGGAGCAGCTGCGCTCCTTCGCGGCCGAAGTGACGCGCGTCGCGCGCGAGGTCGGCACCGACGGCCGCCTCGGCGGCCAGGCGGTGGTGCCGGGCGTCGCCGGCACCTGGAAAGACCTGACCGACAACGTGAACCTGCTTGCCGCGAACCTCACCACGCAGGTGCGCAACATCGCCGAGGTGACGACCGCGGTCGCCCGCGGCGATCTTTCGCGCAAGATCACCGTGGACGTGCGCGGCGAGATTCTCGAGCTCAAGAACACCATCAACACCATGGTGGACCAGCTCAACGCCTTCGCGTCGGAAGTGACGCGCGTCGCGCGCGAAGTGGGCACCGAAGGCAAGCTCGGCGGCCAGGCCGAGGTGCCCGGCGTCGCCGGCACCTGGAAGGACCTCACCGACACCGTGAACGTCATGGCGGCCAACCTCACCGAGCAGGTGCGCGGCATCGTGAAGGTGGTGACCGCGGTCGCGAACGGCGACCTCAAGCAGAACCTGACGGTGAAATCGAAGGGCGAGGTCGCGGCGCTCGCCGAGACGATCAACAACATGACCGATACGCTCGCGACCTTCGCGGATCAGGTCACGACCGTCGCCCGCGAGGTGGGCGTCGAAGGCCGTCTGGGCGGCCAAGCCAACGTGCCCGGCGCCGCCGGCACCTGGAAGGACCTCACCGGCAACGTGAACCTGTTGGCCGCGAACCTCACCACGCAGGTGCGCGCGATCGCCGAGGTGGCGACCGCCGTGACCAAGGGCGACCTCACCCGTTCGATTCAGGTCGATGCGCGCGGCGAGGTGGCCGAGCTCAAAGACAACATCAATACGATGATCGACAACCTGCGGCTCACCACCGACCGCAACACGGAGCAGGACTGGCTCAAGACCAACCTCGCCAAGTTCACCAACATGTTGCAGGGCCAGCGCGACCTCTCGACCGTCGGCCGGCTCCTCCTCACCGAGCTCACGCCGCTGGTCAACGCCCAGCTCGGCGTCATCTATCAAGTGGAGAGCGAGGACTCACCCGTCCTGCGCCTGCTCGCCGCCTACGCGGACGACGCCACGGGCGGGCATCCGCAGCAGATCAAGATCGGCGACGGCCTGATCGGCCAGTGCGCGTCCGACAAGCGCCGCATCCTGATCACGGAGCTGCCGACGCACGCCGTCCCGATCGGCTCGGCGCTGTTCAAGGTGGTGCCGCAGAACGTCATCGTGCTCCCGGTCCTGTTCGAGAACCAGGTCAAGGCGGTGATCGAGCTTGCTTCGGTGACGGCGTTCACGACCCTGCAGGTGACGTTCCTCGAGCAGCTCACCACCGGCATCGGCATCGTGGTCAACTCGATCGAGGCCACGATGCAGACCGAAGGCCTGCTCAAGCAGTCGCAGAAGCTCGCCGGCGACCTGCAGGCGCAGCAGAAGGAGCTGCAGCAGACCAACGAGCAGCTCGAGCAGAAGGCGCAGCAGCTCGCCGAGCGCAACGTCGAAGTGGAGCGCAAGAACCAGGAAATCGAGCAGGCCCGCCGCGCCCTCGAGGAAAAGGCCTCCGAGCTTGCGCTCACGTCGAAGTACAAGTCGGAATTCCTCGCCAACATGTCGCACGAGCTGCGCACGCCGCTCAACTCGATCCTCATCCTCGGCCAGCAGCTCGCGGACAACCCCGACGACAACCTGTCGGAGAAGCAGGTCGAGTTCGCGCGCACCATCCACGGCGCCGGCACCGACCTGCTCAACCTGATCAGCGACATTCTCGACCTGTCCAAGATCGAATCCGGCACCGTCACGGTGGACGCCGAAGAGGTGTTCCTCGCCAATCTCCTCGACGCGGTCGGTCGTCCGTTCCGCATCGAGGCGCATACCAAGCAGCTCTCGTTCGACACCGAGATGGATCCGCATCTCGCCCGCACCATCGTGACGGACTCCAAGCGCCTGCAGCAGGTGCTCAAGAACCTGCTGTCGAACGCCTTCAAGTTCACCGAGCACGGCGGCGTGCGGCTGAGCATCTCGGCCGCGGTGGGCGGCTGGTCGCCCGACCATCCGGTGCTCAACCAGGCGCCGGGCGTGGTCGCGTTCGAGGTGTCGGACACCGGCATCGGCATCCCGCTGGAGAAGCAGAAGATCATCTTCGAGGCGTTCCAGCAGGCCGACGCCAGCACCAGCCGCAAATACGGCGGCACCGGCCTCGGTCTCGCCATCAGCCGCGAGCTGTCGAATCTGCTCGGCGGCGAAATCCAGCTGCGCAGCGCACCGACCAAGGGCAGCACCTTCACGCTCTACCTGCCGACAAAGTATGTCGGTCCGACGAGCGCGATCCGCATGGCGCACGACGGCGCATCGCGGGCGTCGCAGGCCCCGGCGGTGCTGCCGTCGATCGCGCCCGAGCGCGTCACCGAGCAGATTCCCGACGACCGGCTCAACATCGAGCCGGGCGACACGATCCTGCTCATCGTCGAGGACGATCCGCACTATGCGCGCGTGATCATGGATCTGTCGCGCGACAAGGGATTCAAGGTGCTGGTCGCCATGCGCGGGGCCGACGCGCTCGACCTCGCCAAGCAGTTCCAGCCGACCGCGGTGTCGCTCGACGTGTTCCTGCCCGACATGCTGGGCTGGACGGTGCTCAGCCAGCTCAAACAGAACCCGCTGACGCGGCACATCCCGGTGCAGATCATCACGCTCGACGAAGATCGCCAGCACGCGCTCGCGCGCGGCGCCTTCTCGTTCGTGACCAAGCCGACCACCACCGAGGGCGTCGAGGCCGCGCTTGCGCGCATCAAGGAATACGCGCAGCCGCGCCGCAAGCGTCTGCTCGTGGTGGAGGACAACGCCGCCGAGCAGATGAGCATCGCCGAGCTGCTCGGCCATGACGACATCGAGATCGTCGCCGCCGGCACGGGCGGGGAGGCGCTCGCCACCCTGCGCGAGCAGCCGTGCGACTGCGTCGTGCTCGATCTGCGGCTGCCCGACATGACCGGCTTCGAGGTGCTGGAGCGCATCCGCGAGGACAACGCCTTGTCGGAAGTCCCGGTGGTCGTCTTCACCGGCCGCGAGCTCTCGGCCGAGGAGGATGCCCAGCTGCACACCATGGCCCGCAGCATCGTGGTCAAGGGCGTGGAATCGCCGGAGCGGCTGCTCGACGAGACGGCGCTCTTCCTGCATCGCGTCGTCACCGACCTGCCGGTCGAGAAACAGCGCATGCTGGAGCGGCTCAACAGCTCGGACGAGGACCTGGTCGGACGCACGGCGCTGCTCGTCGACGACGACGCCCGCAACATCTTCGCGCTCTCCAGCGTGCTGGAACGGCGCGGCATGATCGTGCTCGCCGCCACCACCGGCAAGGAGGCGATCGACCTGATCGAATCGACTCCTGACCTCGCCATCGTCCTGATGGACATCATGATGCCCGAAATGGATGGCTATCAAACGATCGAGGTCATACGCGAGAAACCACCTTTCCGGCGCCTGCCGATCATCGCCTTGACGGCAAAGGCCATGAAGGGTGATCGTGAGAAATGCCTGGAGGCCGGCGCGTCCGACTATCTGGCGAAGCCGGTCAACACCGAGCAGCTGCTATCCGCGCTGCGGATGTGGCTCCATCGCTAGGGCGAGGCGCTGACATGACCGAACAGGAAAAAGTCAACATCCTGCTGGTCGACGATCAGCCGGCCAAGCTTCTGAGCTACGAGGTCATCCTGCGCGACCTCGGGGAGAATCTGATCAAGGCATCGTCGGGGCGGGAGGGTCTCGAGCACCTCCTGCGCTCCGAGATCGCCGTCATCCTGGTCGACGTGTGCATGCCCGATCTCGACGGCTTCCAGTTGGCCGCCATGATCCGGGAGCACCCGCGCTTTCAGAAGACCGCGATGATCTTCATCTCGGCGATCCATCTGAGCGACATGGATCGCCTGCGCGGCTATGAGATGGGCGCGGTCGATTACGTGCCGGTCCCCGTTGTGCCCGAGGTGCTGCGCGCCAAGGTCAAGGTCTTCGCCGAGCTCTATCGCAAGACCCGGGAGCTCGAGCGTCTCAATACGGAGCTCGAGGAGCGCGTCGCCGCGCGCACGGCGGAGCTCGAGGCATCCAACACCCGTCTGACGGAAAGCGAGCAGCGCCGCAGCCTCGCGCTCGTCGCCGGCAACATGGGTTCCTGGGACTGGGACAAGCTCAATGGCGACTGCCTGTGGGACGAGGGGCAGTATCGCATCTTCGGCGTCGAGCCGAAGCGCTTCTCGGTGACGGCGGAGAACATCAGGGCGCTCATCCATCAGGAAGATTGGGAAAAGCTGCAGCAGGCGATGGAGCGCGTCCTCATCGACCACCAGTCGGTGCAGAGCGAATTCCGCGTGTGCCGCCCCAACGGCGAGGTTCGCTGGTGTCTCGGGACGGCGGCGCCGAGCTTCGACAACGCCAGGCGCATCGTGCGCGTGAGCGGAGTGACCGTCGACATCACCGATCGCAAGGAGGCGGAGGAGCGCCAGGCGCTGCTTTCGCGCGAGGTCGATCATCGCGCCAAGAACGCCCTCGCGCTGGTGCAGTCGATCGTGCGGCTCACGCGGGCGGGCAGCGTATCGGCCTATGTGTCGGCGGTCGAAGGACGCATCACGGCGCTCTCGCGCGCGCACACCGTGCTGTCCCAGTCGCGCTGGCAGGGCGCCGATCTCGCCGGTCTCGTCGACGAAGAACTGGCGCCGTACCGGAGCGGAGAGAAGATCGTCGCCTCGGGCCCGGTGGTGTCGTTGCAGCCCTCATCCGCGCAGACGCTGGCGCTCGCCCTGCACGAACTTGCCACCAACGCCGCCAAATACGGCGCGCTCTCCTCGATATCGGGCCAGGTGAAGGTGACGTGGGAGATCGTGCCCGGCGGCCTCGTGCTGCACTGGGACGAGTTCGGCGGCCCGCCCGCGGAAAAGCCCGCGAAGACCGGCTTCGGCACCCGCATCATCGTCGCGAGCATCGAAGGCCAGCTCGGCGGACAGGCCGCATTCACGTGGCATCCGTCAGGATTGCGTTGCGTGCTGACGATTCCGCGCACCGATCAGATCGAATCGTCGGATCGGGCCAAGGCGCGCCGCGCGCCCGACAAGGATCATGTCGCCGCCGAGCCGAAATTCACCGTCGCCGGCAACCGCGTCATGATCGTCGAAGACGAGGCTTTGGTCGCGATGGTGGAAGCCGAATCGCTGGCCGAGCTCGGATTTTCAGTGGTCGGCCCGTTCAGCCGCACCGCCGACGCCATGGCGGCGCTCAGCGAGAACCGCATCGACGCCGCCGTGCTCGACATCAATCTCGACGGCGAGGTGGTCTATTCGGTCGCCGACGAGCTTGCCGGCCGCGGCGTTCCCTTCATTTTCGTCACCGGCTACGCGGCGGAAAGCATCGAGGAGCGCTTCGCGCATGTCCCGGTGCTGCAAAAGCCGATCGAGCGTCAGACCTTGCAGCGGATTTTCGTGCGCGACGAGGGGGTGGCAATGGCCCGCCCGGTGCTGGTGCAGGGCGGCGCTTCGGCCCGCGCGGCGGCGAACTGAGTATCAGCTCGTAGGTTGGGTCGAGCGCAGCGAGTCGCAAGTGTTCGACCCAACCTACAACTGATCCCTGATTCCTGCTCTTACGCCCGTCGCCGATGCGCGGCTTCGCGCCTGCTCGCGCGGGTCGGCGTATGCACCAGGCTTTCGACGAGGTGCAGCACGGCGAGGCGCGTTGCGTCGTTCTCGATGCGATCGAAACCTTGCAGCAGCCGTAGCGAGTGCGGCTTGGCGAGGAGCGAGCGCGGCGATTGCTCGGGCGGGTGGTGGGCGTTCGCGGTCGGAGCGCCGTCGAACAGCGTCGGAATGGGCACGGTGAGCACATCGGCGATCTGCGTCAGGCGGCTCGCGCCGACGCGGTTGGCGCCTTTTTCATATTTCTGAATCTGCTGGAAAGTGACGCCGATCCGGCGTCCGAGTTCCCCCTGCGACAGCCCCTTTTGCAGTCTGCAAATCCGGATGTTTTGTCCAACCAGTACGTCGATTGGCAATGGACTTCTCTTGGCCACGTCTTCGACTCCCTCAAGAAAGAATTGTGACATATATATTACAATTACAATCTGTGGGAAGATATGATTTTGGTTGTATAACTCACAGTTAATAGGGCTATCAGCAAATTTCGTTGGGACGGTTGCTTCCGCGTGGCAGGCTGGCGGCATCGCCGCGCGTTGCGGCAGGAGTGCACGCCATGCGCTTGATTTCTTTCGCCACTATCATGTTTGTCGGACTTGTCGCCGTGCCGATCGTACCTGGGACAAAGGCGCAGGCCGTCATCGAGGAGTGGGCCACCGTCAAGCCGCCCCCTGCGCCCGCGCTCAAGCCGGTCATGCTCGCGGCGAAGGAGACCGCGCTCCTGGTGATGGATTTCACCACGCAGACCTGCACACCGCAGCGGCGGCTGCGCTGCGCCAACTCGGTCCCCAAGGTGCAGGCGCTGGTCGCCGATGCGCGCGCCAAAGGCGCCTTCCTCGTCTACAGCGTCGCGGTGCCGGGCTCGACCGCCGCCGATATCCTCAAGGAGCTCACCCCCGCCGCCGGCGAGCCGGTGCTGCCGCCGCTCGGCCCGGACAAGTTCATCAACAGCGACCTCGAGAAGATGCTCAAGGAGCGCGGCATCACCACGGTGATCGCCCTCGGCACGCAGGCGCATACCTCGGTGCTGCATACCGGCGGCGCGGCGGCCTTGCGCGGCTTCAAGGTCATCGTGCCGGTCGATGGCATGTCGGGCGACGACGCGTGGCCCGAACTCTATACCGCCTGGCACCTCGCCAACGCCGCCCGCATCGGTCCGCAGGTCACGCTGACCCGCCTGGACATGATCAAGTTCTAGCGCATGAGCCGGGCAATACGGCGCGAAGCGATGCGATCGATCAAGGTGCGGCTGTGCGCGACTGCGGTGGCGCTCGCGGCGCTGGTCGCGCCCGCGACGGCGGCCGAATGGCCGAACCGGCCGGTGCGCATCGTGGCGCCGTCGACGCCGGGCGGCGCGGCCGACTTGTTCGCCCGCCTTCTCGCCGATCAGCTCGGCGTGCTGCTCAAGGAGCGCTTTTATGTCGACAACCGCGCCGGCGGCGGCGGACTGATCGGCGCGCAGACCGTCGCGCACGCCGAACCCGACGGCTACACCTTCGTCACCTCGAGTATCGCCTATCACGCGATCGCGCCGGCCGCGAGCCGGGATCCGGGCTTCGATCCCATGCGCGACTTCACGCACATCGCCTATATCGGCGGGCCGCCCAACGTCTTCGTCATCAATCCGGCGCTGCCGGCGCGCTCGCTCAACGAGGTGGTGGCGCTCGCGCGCGAAAAGACGCTCGATTACGTGTCGCCCGGCGTCGGCACGCTCGGACATCTGCTGGTCGAATATTTCGCGCAGAAGGCCGGCATCAAGCTCCAGCACATTCCGCACAAGGGCGCCGCGCAAGCGATGTTCGACGTCGTGGCCGGCAACGTGCCGTTCGGCTCGATGACCTGGAGCTCGGCGCTCGGCCAGATCCGCGCCGGCAAGGTCTTGCCGATCGCGGTGTCGTCGAAGGCGCGCGTCGCCGAATTCCCCGAGGTCCCGACGCTGGCCGAGCTCGGCTACGACGATCTCGTCGTCCACACCTGGTTCGCGCTCTCCGGCCCCGCCGGCGTGCCGGACGAGATCGTGCGCAAGCTCAACCGCGCGGTGATCGAGGCGCTCGCGCTTCCGGACGTGCGCAAGCGGCTCGCGCAGGACGCCATCGTGAGCGAGCCGATGACGCCGGAGGAGATGACGCGCTTCATGGCGAGCGAAATCGCCAAATGGGGGCCGATCGCGCGGCGGTTCGTGCAGACGCCGTGAGTAACCCGCCTTTTCAAGAACGGCGGATTGCGCTTCGCTAATCCGCCCTACGTGCTAATCACTATTCGCTTTTGGCTGGGAGACCCCCCGGATGAGCACCGCCGAGGACGAGGCGCTCGACTGGATCCGGCAGACCTACGCGACCAATCCGATCGCGACCCTGCTCGGCGCCGATCCGGTCACCTGCGATCCGGGTACCGGCCGCATCACCATCGCGTTCGAGGCGAAGCCCGAGTTCTGCAACCTGCTCGGCACGGTGCAGGGCGGCATGCTCGCCGCCATGCTCGACCTCGTGATGTCGTTCGCGGTGCTGTGCACGATGGGCGGGCCCGGCTACGTGGTGCCTACGATCGACATGACAACGCACTTCCTCTCGCCCGCGCGGCCCGGCAAGATCGTCGGCGAGGGCAGCGTGGTGAAGAAGGGCCGCACCATCACCTTCATGGAAGGCCGCCTGCTCGATGCGCAGGGCAAGCTGCTGACGACGGCGACGGCGAGCGGCACGCTGATCAAGTGGCCGCCCGAAGGGAAGGCGGGGTAAAGGCATGGTCGCGATCTCCTCAGCCACGCAGCTCAAGGCGATCGATTGCGACGTCCACCCGGCGGTGCCGTCGATGGAGGCGCTGCTGCCGCATCTCGACGAGCATTGGCGCGCCTCCGTGCAGGAGCGCGGCATCGATTCCCTCGACAGCATCAGCTATCCGCCCAACGCGCCGATCTCGGCGCGCCCCGAATGGCGCGACAAGCGCGGCCGTGCCGGCACCGATGTCGGGCAGCTGCGCGGGCAGGTGCTCGAGCGCTGGGGCGCGGGATTCGCGGTGCTCAACTGTCTCTACGGCGTGCAGCTCGTGTTCAACGAGGACATGGCGGCCGCCTTTGCGCGCGCCGTCAACAGCTGGATCGCCAAGGACTGGCTCGACCGCGACCCGCGGCTGCGCGCCTCGATCGTGGTGCCGCTGCAGAATGTCGAATACGCGGTCGCCGAGATCGAGCGCCGCGCCGCCGACAAGCGCTTCGTCCAGGTCCTGGTGCTCGCGATGGGCGAGGCGCCGCTCGGGCGGCGGCAGTTCTGGCCGATCTACGAGGCGGCGGAACGGCACGGGCTGCCGATCGGCATCCACGCCGGCAGCGCCTATCGCCATCCGGTGACCTCGCTCGGCTGGCCGACCTATTACGTCGAGGACTACGCGAGCCAGGCGCAGGGCTTTCAGTCGCAGGTCGCGAGCCTGATCTGCGAGGGCGTGTTTGCCAAATACCCGAGGCTCAAGGTGGTGCTCATCGAGTCGGGCGTGACCTGGGTGCCCGGCTTCCTGTGGCGCTTCTCGAAGTTCTGGCGCGGCCTGCGCAGCGAGGTGCCCTGGGTGGACCGCTCGCCGGCGGAAATCTTCCGCGACCATTTCCGCATGACCATCCAGCCGCTCGACGCGCCGGATTCGGCCGACGTGATCGCGCGCGCGATCGACCACCTGCGCTCCGACGAGGTGCTGCTCTATTCGACCGATTATCCGCACTGGCAGTTCGACGGCGACGAGGCGTTGCCGCCGGGCCTGTCCGACGCGCTGCGCCGCAAGATCATGGTGGACAATCCGCTCGCGACCTATCCGTCGCTTGCGGTGTCGTAGGGTGGGTTGAGCGAAGCGAAACCCACCATCTTATGTCACGCGTCATGATGGGTTTCGCTGCGCTCAACCCATCCTACTGCCCCTGAAACAACTTCGTCATCGGCGCCACGTCGGCATCTTTGGCGTGGCCGAGATACTCGCGGATGCAGAAGGCATCCTCGGTCGTGCGCAGCAGCGAATAATGGTTATGCGGCGTGTCGTCGGTGATGCCGCGCGGCCCGTGATTGGTGATGACGATCGTCGCGATGTGGCCGCCGCCGAAATTGGCCGCGCTGTTCGGATCGTATCCGCAGCAGCCCTGGATGCCGGTCTTCTCGTGCGGGTCATCGTCCTCGTCCCATGTGATGACGATCGCGCCGTTACCGGGGGCGGACCAGATGGGCGATGCCTGGATGGCCGCCACGACCTCGCGGATCGTTCGGTCGCCGCGCGCGATGCGGCCCTCGTCATTGTCGAAATCGCAGTCGTCCGGGACGTTCGGCCCGGAGCGGCCGTGCATGTCGTTGCATTGATTGGGGACGACGTGCGCGTAGTTCGGCAGCTGCCCGCGCGCCAGATCTTCGAAGAGCTGATCGAAGCCCACGAACTTGCCCGCGACGTCGGGATCGTCCTGGCCGGATTTGAAATTGATGAAGGCGTTGTGCTTCGACGCGTAGAGCTCCGTGGGCTGGCTCGCGAGCGGCGTCGCCGGATCCGGAAAATAGACCACCTTGGAGCCGGGCGAGGGGATGCTTTCCAGATAGGCCTTCCAGGTGAGGTTGCGCTCGGCCAGCTGGTCGATGAGGCTTCTCCGAAGGTGTCGCCGCCGATCATCGCGATGTAGTTCGCCTTGCTCGGATGCACCACGCCGTAATAGCGCGTCGCCAGCCCATAGCTGGTCGCCAGGCGATTGATGTTGGGCGCGTGCGGATTGCCGATGATCTGCCGGTAGGCGTGATTTTCGGCGATGATCACCAGGATGTGGTCGAAGCGCGGGATTTCGTTCTGGTGGTCCGCCTTGGCGTCGGGGCACCACGCCGCCACTGCGGGAGCGCACGCGGCGAAGGCCGCGACGGCGGCAGCCAGCGCGGATCGCCTGATGGGGCGCGGCCGATGTCGCGCGACGTCAGACCTCGACGACGACATATTCGTCCTCCACGCTCACCGGAAACGTCTCGGCGGTATAAGGCCCTTGCACCAGCCGCGCGCCCGGCTCGACGGTGACCGGGAAATTGCGCACGCGCACGCTGCGCGGATCGCACCACGACTTGCCGGTGCGGATGTCGTATTCCCAATGGTGCCACGGACAGCGGAGGATCTCCCCGTGGCGCGAGGTGTGATACTCGCCGGGCTGCGACGATTCCACCAGACAGGTGAGAAGGCCTTGTGACAGGCTGCCGCCCTGATGCGGGCAGCGGTTGGAGATGGCGAAAAACTCGCCCGACAGATTGAAGACGACGATCGCGCGTCCGTTCACCTCGACCAGCTTGCGGCCGCCGGGCACGATCTCCGCTACGGTGGCGACGACGTGCTTCGCCATGTCACGCTTCTTCTCCCTCTCCCCGGAGGGGAGAGGGCCGGGGTGAGGGGCGCTGGGACTCTCGATCGGGCGAGATCCCCTCACCCGGCGCGCTGCGCGCGCCACCCTCTCCCCGACGGGGAGAGGGGAAAGAGTGCACGTGGCGGGGCATCACGTTCACGTCTTCTCGCCGAAACTGGCGCGCGCGATCCGGCCGGTCAGCTTCTTCTCGGTCGTGCTCACCGGTATCCTCCTCTGACCCGTCGTGGCCGTGGCGCACTCTACCTCCTGGGCAAGCGCGCGGTCACGCCCGGCTTGCCGTGCCTGCGCATGCTCGCTAGGGTTTGCCGCCTCCAGTTCCAAGGACATCCCGCCATGATCGATCTCTACTGTTTGACCAGCCCGAACGTGCAGAAGATTTTCATCATGCTCGAGGAGCTAGCGCTCCCGTACAAGATGAAGTCTATCGATGTGTGGAAGGGCGAGCAGTACAATCCGGACTTCCTCAAGCTCAGCCCGAACGCCAAGATTCCCGTCATCGTCGACCACGACGGGCCGGGCGGAAAGCCCTACACGGTGTTCGAGTCGGGCGCGATCCTGATGTACCTCGCCGACAAGACCGGAAAATTCCTGCCGAAGGACACCGCCAAGCGCTACGAGGTGATCCAGTGGCTGATGGTGCAGCTCACCGGCGTGGGACCGATGTTCGGCCAATGGACGCACTTCAAGCTGTTTGCCGGCGCCGGCAACGAATATGCGATGACGCGCTACCAGACCGAGGTGAAGCGTCTTTACGAGGTGCTGGAGACGCGCCTGGGCAAGAGCCCGTACCTCGGCGGCGACGAATACTCGATCGCCGACATCGCGACCTTCCCGTGGACGCGCAACCACGACAACATGGGCGTGAAGTGGGAAAACAACCCGAACCTCAAGCGCTGGTTCGAGTCGGTCGCCGCCCGCCCAGCGGTGAAGAAGATGATCGAGATCGCGGGCGGCATCAAATCGAACCGCGAGACCGCCTCGGATAACGACAAGGACCGCTTCTTCAATCGCGGCAAATACGCGCGCGCCTGACGCATGTTCCGCCTCGTTCTTGCGCTCGCGCTGGCCGCGGCTCTCGCGTCGCCGGCGCGGGCGCAGGACATCTATCCCTCGCGCCAGATCACCTTCATCGCGCCCTATTCGCCAGGCGGCGCGACCGACCTGGTCGGGCGCCTGCTGGTGGACGGGCTCAAGGCCAGGCTCGGCCAGCCGGTGATGGTCGAGAACAAGCCGGGCGGCAACGGTGTTACCGGCATGCGCGAGGTGGTGAACGCGCGGCCCGACGGCTACACGCTGCTCGTCGGCTCGGTCGGCGGGCAGGTGATCCCGGCCGCGATGTTTCCCGCCTTTCCGTTCGATCCGGTGCGCGACTTCACGCCGGTCGCTCGCACGGCCGAATGGGCCGCGGTGATGTTCGCCAAGAAGGACTTGCCGATCAATTCGCTGCGCGAGTTCATCGATTATGCCAAGGCGCGGCCGGGCCAGCTCAATTACGGATCGAGCGGATATGGCAGTGTGGCGCATCTCGTCGCCGAGGTCTTCATGAGGCAGTCCGGCGTCGCCATGCAGCACGTGCCCTACAAGGGCGGTGGCACCTCGATGAACGATCTCCTGTCCGGCTCGCTCGATGTGCTGTTTTCGAGCTCGCCCGTCGCGATCGGCCAGACCAGCAACAAGAACCTCAAGATGCTCGCCATCGCCCGCCCGGCGCGCCTCGCCAACCTCGACGTCCCGACTTTCGCCGAAGGGGGTGTCGAGGGCGTCGACCAGACGTCGTGGAATTGCGTGCTCGGTCCGCCCGGCTTGCCGGACGCGATCCGCGACCGGCTGAGCCGCGCGCTCGTCGAGGTCCTGCAGGAGCCGGAGACCCGGGAGAGACTGCGCAAGGTCGGCTTCGAGGCGATTCCGGCCGACGCCGCGACCTTCGCGCCGTTCTTCCGCGACGAGCTGGCGCGCTGGGCCGCGTTCGTGAAGGAACGCGGACTGATGGAGAAGCAATGAGGCTGGATCGGCTATAGTCGGCCTGACGACGGAGCGACGCATGGGCGTGATCGAGAAGGCGGAGCAGGCCGGCACGGCGCGTGTCGACGTCGAACGCTTCCGCCTGCGCCGCTTCGTCGAAAGCCTCGGCGCCGACGAGCTGGAGATGCGAAGCGACGCGACCGAGCTTGCCGACGTCGCCGCCGCTTTCGAAGGCAATGCGCGCGCCGTCCTGTTCAAGGCCGCGGGCCCGGAGCGGCAGGCGCTCGTCGGCAACGTCAATGCCAGCCGCTCGCGCATCGCGCGCGCCTTCGGTGTCGCGCCGGCGCGGCTTGCGGCCGAGATCCAGCGCCGTCTGCGCGGCAAGCCGCAGATCGTCGAGGTGAGCCGCGCCGAGGCGCCGGTGCAGCAGGTCGTGCTCACCGGCGAGGACGCCGACCTCACCGCGCTGCCGGTGCATCTGCAGCATGGTCTCGACGGCGGTCCCTACATCTCCGCCTCGCTCGACTATGTGGTCGATCCGCGCACCGGCTGGACGAATGTCGGGGCCCGCCGCCTGATGCTGCGCGGGCGGCGCGAGACCGGCGTCGATCTCGTCTCGCCGAGCGACCTCAAGGCGATCTACGAGGCGAGCGCCGCGGCGGGCAAGCCGCTGCCGGTGAGCTTCGTGGTCGGGGCCCATCCGGCCGATCACATGGCGGCGGTCATGCGCATGCCGGTCGACGAGATCGGCATCGTCGCCGCGCTGCGCGATGCGCCGCTTCCCGTCGTGAAATGCGTGACCAACGACGTCCGCGTGCCGGCCGACGCCGAATACGTGCTCGAGGGGTATTTCGACGCGCGCGGTCACGTGGAGGCCGAAGGACCCTATGGCGAATTCCTCGGTTACTATGGCGCGGTCAAGCGCAACCCGGTCTTCCATCTGACCGCGATCACGCGCCGGCGCGACGCGCTCTTTCAGACCGCAACCATCGGTGGGCGCGCCATGAGCCGCACCGACACCGCGACGCTCACCGCGGTGCGCACCGAGGTGGTGATCTGGCAGGCATTGGCGAACGCGGTGCGCGAGCCGGTCGCGGTGCATGCGACGACGTCGAGCGGCGGCAATTTCAACGTGCGCGTCGCGCTGCGCCAGCGCGTGCCCGGGGAGGCACGCAACGCCATCGCGGCCTGCTTCGGCGCGCTCGTGAACGTCAAGAACGTGTTCGTGGTCGATCCCGACATCGATGTCACCTCCGACGAGCAGATCGACTGGGCGCTGGCGACCCGCTTCCAGCCCGACCGCGATCTCGTGGTGATGTCGGGCATGCGCACGCTGCCGCTCGACCCCTCGCTCACGAGCGGCCGCACGGGCGCCAAGGCGGGCTACGACCTCACTTGGCCGTTCGGCACCGCCGACCGGCTCGAAACCCGCGTTCCGGAGCCGCCGCGCTTTGCCGGGCGGCGCTTCGCCTCGGTCGAGGCGGCGCTCGCCGATGGGCCGAAATTCTTCGAGGAACTGATGACGGCGGTGGGCAGCCGCGACGGCCGCGAGGTGGTGCGCGCGCTCGAGGCCCTGCGCGACAAGCTGCATCTCGACCGCGACGGGGAAGGGCGCTATCTGATCAAGGCCGCGTCCAAGCCCTGATCCCACCGCGGCGGGCCAGCCGCCGGAGAGCGGCGCCGATCCGGAGGAAACGAGGATGATCTTGCGTCGCCGAACCCTGCTCGCCGCCTTCGTCGTCCTGTCGAGCCTTTGCGCCGCGCATGCCGAGGAGACCATCAAGGTCGGCATCGCGCGCTCGGTGTCGAACGGCGCCGAGCTGATCGCGGTCGAGAAGGGCTATTTCAAGGAATACGGCATCAAGGTCGAGTTCGAGGACATCGACACCTCGGCCAACACGCTGGCGCTGCTCGCGCAGAACCAGCTGCAGATCCTCGCCGGCGGCATCGCGGCCGGCTACTTCAATGCGATCGAAAAGGGCCTGCCCGTCACCATCATCGCGGATCGCGTCTCCACGCCGATCGGCCATAACCTGATGCTGCGCCCGGATCTCAAGGACCAGATCACGGACCTGAAGCAGCTCAAGGGCCGGGTGGTGGTGACCAACGGCGCCGGCTCGGTGTCGACCTACGAGGTCGGCAAGATGCTGGAGACGGCCGGGCTGAAAATCTCCGACGTCGATCTCAAGATCCTCCCCTTCACCCAGATCGCGCTCGCCTTCGCCAACAAGGCGATCGATGCCGCGCTGCTGATCCCGCCATTCGTCTATCAGCTGCTCGATCAGGGTCATGCGGTGAATTTCGCCGCGCCCGACAAGCTCGTGCAGCCCCAGCCGATGACCATCGCGGTCATCATGGTCAACACCGACTGGGCGAAGAAGAACACCGAGCTCCTTCGCAACTACTACACCGCCTATCTGCGCGGCGTGCGCGACTACTGCAACGCCTATCACGGCGGCGCGATCAAGCAGCAGATCATCGACGCGCTCATTCGCTACGGCTCCGAGCGCCGGCCGGAGCTGCTGCACAAGTATCCCTGGCCGGCGCGCAGCCCGAACGGGCGCGTCAACGTCGCCAGCATGCTCGACATGCAGGACTGGTACGTGGCGAACAAGTTCTCCCACGCCAAATTCCCTGCCGAGCGGCTGGTCGACACGAGCTACGCCGAGCATGCCAATCAGAAGCTCGGCCCCTTCGTGCTGGAGAACAAGGAGTCGAAGGCCGAGGGGTGTAGGTGAGGGCTATAGTTAGGGACGCACAGCGCGTGCGCTCCCTCTCCCCGCATCCGAACTCGGGCTTGCCCGAGTTCGGTACTATTCTGCGCAAGTCGGGCAAGCCCGACTTGCGTCGGGGAGAGGGTCGGGGTGAGGGGCTCGTACCAAGCGCTCAGACTCGCGGAGATGCCCCCTCACCCGACACCCTTCGCTAACGCTCGGGTGTCGACCTCTCAGCCGAAGTCGGATTTATCCGACTTCGGCCCACCAATCGTGCCGAAATCGGGTAAACCCGATTTCGGATGCGAGCGGGGAGAGGTGAAGGAAGAGAGTTGGGGCACGGCATGGTTCAGCGCCAGGGTGCGGCGGTCGAGATCACGGCGCTGGGCAAGGTCTACGGCAGCGGCGCCGGCCGCGTGGTCGCGCTCGAGGACATCAACCTGAAGATCGCGCCGGGCGAGTTCGTCTGCGTCGTCGGCCCGAGCGGCTGCGGCAAGTCGACCCTGCTGCGCATCCTGGCCGGCCTCGATCACGCCACCAGCGGGGTCGCGCGCGTCGATGCCGCCGGCTGGCCGGTCGCCAACGCCATGGTGTTTCAGGACAGCGGGCTCTTTCCATGGATGAGCGTCGCGCAGAACGTCGCCTTCGGGCTGATGACGCGCGGCGTGCCGCGGGCGGTAGCCGCCGCGCGCGTGACGGCGGCCTTGCAGTTCGTCGGGCTTTCCAAGTTCCGCGACCATTATCCTCACCAGCTGTCCGGCGGCATGCGCCAGCGCGGCGCGATCGCGCGCGCCTTCGTCACCGATCCCGGCATGCTGCTGATGGACGAGCCGTTCGCGGCGCTCGACGCGCAGAACCGGGTGATCCTGCAGGCCGAGCTGGTGCGCATCTGGGAGGAGACCGGCAAGACGGTGGTCTACATCACCCATTCGATCGACGAGGCGCTGCTCCTGGGCGACCGCACCGTGGTGATGACGGCGCAGCCCGGGCGGATCAAGCAGGTGATCGACATTCCGTTCCCCCATCCACGCCACCTGATGACGCTCTCGGCCTCGGCCGAGTTCAATGCGCTCAAGCTCGCCATCTGGCGCATTCTGGAAGATGAAGTGATGAGGGCGCGGGCGGAGCTCGAGCAATGAATAGCAAGGCGCAGGAGCGGTTGCTCTATCTCATCTCGCCGATCCTCCTGCTGGCGCTGTGGGAGATCGCGCTCGCGCTCGGATTCGGCGACCGCCGCTTCATTCCGGCGCCGAGCGACATCGCGGTGCGCTTCTGGCAGCTCACGGCGAACGGCGAGCTGGTGCGCCACGTCGGGGTGACGCTGTGGCGCGTCTTTGCGGGCTTCGTCATCGGCGCCGTGCCGGCGGTCGTGGTCGGCCTGCTCATGGCGATGTTCAGGCCGGTGCGCATCTTCTTCGACCCGCTGATCGCCGCGCTGTTCCCGATCCCCAAGGTCGCGCTGATGCCGCTGTTGTTGCTTGCCTTCGGCTTCGGCGACGCCTCGAAGATCGCGCTGGTCGCCACCGCGGTGTTCTTTCCGGTGATCGTCAATACCTATGCGGGCGCCGCCAATATCGACCGGCTCTACTGGGACGTCGCCAGGAATTACGGCGCCAGCCCGATGGTGATGTTCACGCGCGTCGTCTTCTTCGGCGCGCTGCCGCTGATCTTCGCCGGCCTCAAGATCGCGCTCGCGGTCTCCTTCGTCGTCCTCGTCGCGGCCGAGTTCGTCGCCTCGAAGAACGGCATCGGCTATCTCATCTGGAACTCGTGGGAGCTGCTGCAGGTCGATTTCATGTTCGTCGGCATCGTGGTGATCGGCATTCTGGGCCTGATCACGTCCGTGCTGTTTCAGGAGATCGAGCGCATCGTCATTCCGTGGAAGGCGGAGTGAGGATGAACAGCGGACGCTCCCTGCTGGCTTCGATCGGCGTGCTTGGCGTCCTCGCCGGCGCGACACTCGCTCAGACCCACTCTTACCCCGCGAAGCCGATCCGCATCGTGGTGCCGGCGTCGCCGGGCGGGCCGGCGGATGCGGTGGCGCGTTTCGCGTCGCATGCGATCGCGGCGCTGGGCCAGCCGGCTATCGTGGAAAATCGCAGCGGCGCGGGCGGCGCCATCGCCGCCAAGGAGGTCGCGGGCGCGCCGGCCGACGGCTACACCTTGCTCGCCGGCAACACCAGCGTGCTCGCCATCAATCCGGCGACATCCGCGAATGCGGGCTACGAGCCGGCCAGGGATTTTGCGCCGGTCGGCCTGGTCTGGGAGAGCTACCAGCTTCTGGTGGTGCATGCGTCGGCGCCCTGGATGTCGGTGCGGCAGATCGTCGACGACGCAAAAGCCAATCCCGACACGCTCACCTACGCGCATGCGGGCTCCGGCGGGTTGCCGTACCTGTCGGGCGAGCTGTTCATGGCGCGCACCGGGACGCGCCTCGTCGCCGTGCCTTATCGCAGCGGCGGCGAGCTTGCGACCGCGGTGCTCAGCCGCGCGGTGCAGCTGACCATCGGCGATATCGGCGTCATGCTGCCGCTCGTGCGCGACGGCAAGCTGCGCGCGCTCGCGGTGACGAGCCGGACGCGCACCCCGCTCGCGCCCGAGGTGCCGACCATGATCGAGGCAGGCGTGCCCGACTACGAGGTGATCTCGTTCACCGGCATCGTGGCGCCGGCCGGCACGCCGGACGACGTCGTGCGCAAGCTCAACGCCGCCATCAACGACGGGCTGAATTCTCCCGACGCGAAGGACATCATCGCGCGGCTGGGCGCGACGCCGCGTCCCGGCAGCCCGGAGGATTTCGCGCGCTTCATTGCCGCGAAGCGAGCGCACTGGGAAGCCGTCGCGCGGTCGATCGGCGCAAAGGTGAACTGAGCGCGATCAGTGCCGAACAAGAAGCATCAGGTCGTGATCGTGGGCGGCGGGCCGGTCGGGGTGGCGCTCGCCGTCGAGCTCGGCCTGCGCAACGTGTCGTGCGCGCTGGTCGAGCGCTATCACGCGCCGCAACGGATCCCGAAAGGGCAGAACCTCACCCAGCGCACCCTCGAGCACTTCTATTTCTGGGGCATCGCCGACGAGCTGCGCGCGGCGCGCATCATGCCGCGCGGCTATCCGATCAGCGGCATCATCGCGTACGGCGATCTCATGAGCGAGTACTGGTACGCGCCGCGGCAACGAGATCTCGTCGCGCCCTATTACTTCCAGGCCAATGAGCGGCTTCCGCAGTATCTGATGGAAGAGGTGCTGCGCAGGAAAATGGCCGGGTTGTCCGGCGTTGAAAGTCTTTTCGGCTGGGCGGCGGAGACGGTCGAGCAGGATGCCGGCGGCGTGCGCGTCACCGTCGTCGAGCAGGGCGGCGGCGGGCGGCAGGTCCTCGAGGCGGATTACGTGGTGGGCTGCGACGGCAGCCGCTCCACGGTGCGTGAGCAGATCGGCATCGGGCGCAGCGGGGCGGACTTCGACCAGCTGATGGTGCTCGCCGTTTTCCGTTCGCGCGAGCTGCACGAGGGCTACTGGCAGTTCTTCGGCCGCATCGACATCGGCGAGGGCTGGTTCTTCCACGCGCCCGCGCCGGCGGATACGAGGACCGACAATTACGACTTTCACGGCCTCATCCAGAAAGCCGCGGGTTTCCCGTTCTCCTGCGCGTTCGATCATGTCGGATTCTGGGACCTGCGCGTCGCTGTCGCCGAGACCTACCGGATCGGGCGGGCCTTCATCGCCGGCGATGCCGCGCACAGCCATCCGCCCTATGGCGGGTTCGGCCTCAACAACGGCCTGGAGGACGTGCGGAACCTGGGATGGAAATTGGCGTCCGTGTTGCAAGGATGGGGCGGCGAGGCGCTGCTCGATTCCTACGGCGAGGAGCGGCGTCCGATCTTCCAGGAGACCGGCGAGCATTTCATCGCCGGCCGCATCCGCTGGGACCGCGAATTCCTCGATCGCTACAGCCCGGAGCGCAACCGTGAGGAATTCGAGCGCGCGTTGAAGACGCGCGAAGCCGGTCTCGACGAACGCATCCTCAACTATGAGCCGCACTACGAGGGCTCGCCTGTCGTGGCAGGTCCGGCGAGCGGCGTTTGCAGCGCGCATGGCACGCACATGTTCAAGGCGAGGGCCGGACATCATCTTGCGCCGCAGACATTATCCGAGGGCCGCAACGTGTTCGAAGCGCTTGGCGCCGGCTTCACGCTGCTTGCTTTCGACGCCGAGCAGGGGGCCGTCGAGGCCTTCGCGCGGGCGGCAGCCAAGCTCGGCATTCCGCTCAACGTGGTGCGCGACACCCGCCGCGACGGACGGGAAAACTATGAGGCGCGGCTCGTCCTCGTTCGGCCCGACCAGCACGTGGCGTGGACCGGCGACGCGCAGCCCGCAGACGCGGCGCAGCTCATGCGCAAGGCCACCGGCCGCGCATAAACGACGCCCAGGTTCCAGGCCCGCTGATGGTTAGCCGTTCGTTGACTGCCGAAGTGTCGCAAACGTGACTCGGCTTGCTCCGTTCCCGCCGCAACACTGCTTTAACGATGTGTTTCGGCCGGCCGTCTGCATTAACTCAAAAGGAATTGCACCATCGTAGACAGCCCCCAAAGCAATAATTGGGGGCGCGCATGTTCCGTACTCTTTACTGCCTGACCGGCGAGCATGACTTGCGGCTCGTCGCGCTCGCGGGGCTCGTCTGTTTCCTCGCCAGCCTGGTCGCAATCAGCGTGTTTCACCGCGCATGCGCCAGCCGGGGCAAGACGCGCGTGAGCTGGCTGCTCCTGGCCGGCGCCGCGACCGGGTGCGGAATCTGGGCAACCCATTTCATCGCGATGCTCGCCTATGATCCGGGCGTCGGAATCGCCTACGACATTCCGCTTCTCGCCTTGTCGCTGACGGCAGCCGCGGTCGTGACCTGCATCGGACTCAGCGTCGCCGTGCGCAGCTCGAGCCCGGGGATTGCGCAACTCGGCGGAGGCATCGTCGGCGGCGGAGTCGCCGCCATGCATTACACCGGCATGTGGGCCGTGCAGGTGCCCGGCCAGATCACGTGGGCGCCCGATCTCGTGGTGGCTTCGTTGATCCTCGGCGTGCTGTTCGGCGTGCTCGCGCTGGCGGTGGCGGTGCGTCGCAGTGACCCGCCAGGCACGCTGATCGCGGCTCTCATGCTCACGCTGGCCATCGTTTCTCATCACTTCACGGCGATGGGCGCGGTCGAAATCGTGGCCGATCCCACCCGCAGTATCAGTCCGTTCTCGCTGACGCCGACCTCACTGGCCGTCGCCGTGGCGAGCGTGACGATCGCCATTCTGGCGATCAGTCTGGTCGGCGCGGCCGCTGATCATCGGCTCGGTCAGCAGTTCGCGCGGCTGCAGGCCGCCATCAACAACATGCCGCAAGGCCTGTGCATGTTCGACGGGTCGGCGCGGCTGATCGTTTGCAACGATCGTTATCTCGACATGTACGGCATGCCCCGCCACCTCGGCGAGGCTGGTCGTTCGATCTTCGATCTGATGAGCCATCGTCTGTCGCAAGGAACGTTGGCCGTCGATCCCAACGAGCATGCGGCAGAGCTCGTCAAGGCGGCGCGCGAAGGCAGAACCACGAACCGGCTGGTGGAGGCGCCGGATGGTCGCGCCATTTCGATCTCCACGCGGCCGATTGCCGACGGCGGATGGGTCGCCACCCACGAGGATCTGACCGAGCAGCGCCGCGAGGAGAAGGAGCGCGAACGGGCGCAAATGATCCTCAACACGTTCTCCTTGCTGGAAGCGACGCTCGAAAACGTCAACCAGGGCATCATGATGACCGACGCCGACGGGCGTGTGCCCCTTTGCAATCGGCGTGCCGTCGAACTGCTCGGATTGCCGTCCGAACTGACGGCGTCCCGGCCCAAATTCGACGACGTGGTCGACCATCTGCGGCAAGGAGGCGAGTTCAAGGACGCCGAAACGGCATCGGAGGCATGGACGCGGCCGTGCGAGTCAGGCGGTTCATATCAGAGCTTCCAACACCGGCGACCGAATGGCGTGATCCTCGAAATTCGCAGCGTGCCGCTCCCCAATGGCGGCTCGGTGCGCACGTTCACCGACGTCAGCGAGCTTCTCAAGACGGAGCGCTTCTCCGTGCTCGGACAGCTCACCGCGACAGTCGCGCACGAGCTGCGCAACCCCTTGAGCGCGATCAAGAACACCACGGTGGCGCTGAGACAGATGAGCGCGTCGCAACAGATCGACCTCGAACGTCCGATCTCGCGCATCGAGAGAAGCATCGGCCGTTGCGACCGCCTCGTCGCCGACCTCTTGGAGTACACCAAGAAACGGGACCTCAATCTCCAGCCGATGGCGATCGATCAGTGGCTCGGCGAGGTGCTCGACGAGCAGCGGCTTCCCGGGGGCGTTTCGCTCGTGCGCGAGCTGTCTGCCGGAAACGCGCAAGTCGGTATCGATGCCGACCGCTTCCGCCGGGTCATCATCAATCTCATCGAGAATGCCGCCCAGGCCATGCAGGAGCAGGATCGTGAACGCACCATCAGGATTTCGTCCGCGGCCGCCGACGGCGCCGAAGTCATCATTTCGGAC
>WNEZ01001156.1_pt1 | contig 22887 bp, 15 predicted proteins | sample 5400521 | NCBI WGS metagenome assembly WNEZ01 (sample SAMN13153339, study PRJNA577476) | soil metagenome | isolation source: 120 cm saprolite under Douglas fir tree site 2 hole 1 replicate 1 | place: USA:California | collected 2015-04-18 | reverse complement strand
ACCATCTATCTCCGCATGTTCGGGGAGGTCCAAAAAGAGGTGATCGAAACCATGCTCAAGGAACACTCTGGTCTGGATGTTCGGTTCGCGGAGACCAGCATCGTCTGTATCGAAAAGCCCAGAGGGACAGGACAGGCCAGAGAAATCATAGGAGCGGCGGAGAACCCATTTGTGGCAACCGTTGGCTTTCTGGTTGAGCCAGGGCCTGCGGACAGCGGGGTGACGTATAAAAGTACCTCCGGCGCTCTGCCTCTGGCCTTTTACCGGGCGATTGAGAAGACGGTACGCGCTACCCTCGCGCAGGGTGTGTATGGATGGGAAGTGACTGATATCGTGGTCACACTCACCCACACGGGCCAGCTTCCAGGGACGACGGCAAGCGACTTCAGAAACCTGGTTCCGCTGGTGTTGATGGAGGCGCTCTCTCAGGCTGGCACGGATGTCTATGAACCGATCAACCAGTTTGAACTGAGTGTCCCCGCGAGCGCGATCAACACAGCCATGTTCAAATTGTCGGAGCTTCGGGCAGTCTACGAGCAACCCATCCTGCACAACGACACGTTCCTTTTGACGGGCACGCTGCCTGTGGAAACGTCCGAGGAATTCAGGAGAGAACTTCCTGCTTTTACGGAGGGTGAGGGCGTTTTTCTGGCTCAAGAAGCCGGGTTTCTCAAAAAAGAGGGGGAGTGTCCCACAAGAAAGCGCATGGATCATAATCCGTTAAATCGGAAGGAATACTTGCTCCATGTCCAGCACGTGTGTTGAGGTGGAGGATCGCGGCTTCGGGATCATTCGGGTGCGTGCGACTCCCCGAGCCCTGGGGCAATCCCCTCTAGCTTGCGCCGATTGTACGCGACTGCCGCGCAAGGAGGCACTTCTCCTCGTTCTTCAACTTCTTTTCAAACAGGTCGAAAGAAAGGATGTTCCATGCTCAAGACGACCCTTCCCAATCGCCGCCTGCTCTTGATGACGTTGGGCCTGACGTATATCGCTATGGGCATGCTGGGCGCGCTGCCGGGAGCTTCGCTGATCCAGCTGGCAAGGAATACACACGTCTCACTTGAAGTGGCTGGCGGCATGTTCACACTCTCGGCCTTTGGCGATCTGCTCGGCGCAGCCCTGAGCGGATTCCTTATGAGATCTATCAAACCAAAATATCTGCTCATGCTGGGCCTGTTCTTGATCGGTTCCGGTTCCACGACGACAGCTTTGACCAGCTCATTTCTCGTGTTACTGATCGGTCAGATGCTAGTAGGTCTGGGGTTTGGCTTCATTGACCCCAGCTTAAATACCATGGCAACTCTGGCTTTTCAGGAGACGCTCAGCGAAGACCTGAACACTATTCACGGCCTGTTCGGTCTGGGGGCGCTGCTCGGACCCTTGATCCTTGCCTTTGGTCTGCACTTTTTCAATAGTCTGGAGCTTTCCTACTTTGGCGGCACGAGCGTTGCCGCCATCATCATCCTGTTGGTCCTTCCGCAGCAGCTACCCGAACTGCCTCGGCGAGCAACGAACGTACAGCAAAAGCGAGCAGCGAACGGAGAACGGCAGAACGTGCTCAGACAGGGGTTTCTCTGGTTGATGGTCTTGCAACTGAGCATCGCTTCAGCCGCGCAGATCGGATTTAGAAGTTGGATTGTCACAGCGGTAAGCCAGAGCGCTGCTATTAGCCTGGCGCTCGCGGCTCCTGTAGCTACCGCTTTCTTTCTTGGCATGACGGCTGGCCAGTTCTTTGGAGCGCAGGTGCTCAGGCAAGGCTGGATCAGCGAGAAACATTTCCTGTATGCAGCTCTCCTGGGAGGATTTTTTTGGGGTGTCATTGCGGCAATTTTTACCGGCCACGTGCTCATCTCCTACGTTGCAAGCGTGCTGGTAGGTTGTTTTTATGGGCCGCTCTTCCCCTGCATTATGGCGATCACCTCACGCCGTTTTGTGCACGCGATTGGCCCGGTCAGCAGTATTATGATCATCAGCACAGATGTGGGCTCGATGATTGTTCCGTCAGCAATGGGTCTCCTCATTCCAGCCCTGGGCATCAACTGGGTGATGGCCATTCCCGCCCTCTGCTGCGCGCTCATTTTCCTTCCGATGGCGCTGGCCAATCGTGCGCAACCTGAGGGCCAAACCGACCACCATGATGGGTGACACATAGCCTAACTCTCATCAAGAACCGTTTGCGCAACTTTTCAATGACACATTCCCACTTCCAAAAGAATACCTCCTCAACACTACGAGACGCTCGTCTTATGCCTGGTAGGCGTTTTCCAGGCAAACTGGCATGAAAAACTGGTATGCTTAGGAACAGTTATTATTTGCTATTCGTAACCGGTACTGCTATCGATCATGCAACGGTTCTCGCAATTTATCCACATGACAACACATCATGTTGTCCAGAGAACGGGCTGGAAGGAATAGCCGTGTAAGGCCTGTTGGAGCTTTGGGTCATTAGTAAGAGGTAGATTGTTTTGAACGGCATGGCGGGCATGAAAGTTAATGGAAGAAGCATGGTTAGGGCAGAACTATGCACAGTCTTGAGCCTTATCACGCTGCTAACCCTGGTCGTCCTTGATAAGGGCTGTACTTCCCTACCTCTCTTCCGTACCTCAATTCCATCACCTGGCGTAACGTTAAGTGGATTTGTGACCCATTCTGGTTCACAATTGATGTTAAATGGACGCCCTTTTCGTTTCGCTGGAGCCAACATCCATTGGTTAGCACTAGATGACTCCACAAGCTATCCGTCACAGTTTCGAGTGAACGATGCTCTTGATGCAACGAAAGCGATGGGTGCAACGGTTATACGTTCTCACAGTTTGGGCATCTCTGTAGGATGCGGTAACTGCATTGAACCGGCACCTGGAGTATTTAATGAAACAGCGCTGGTACATGATGATTATGTTATCAAGGCTGCCGGGGAGCATGGTATCCGGTTAATCATCCCCTTAACGGACAACTATCACTATACTCAGGGTGGAAAGCATACCTTCACCGATTGGCGAGGTATCCTAGATGAGAATCAGTTCTACTATAACCACCAGGTGATCAGCGATTTTGAGACATACGTTCGAACACTGCTCAACCGTGTGAATACCTATACCGGCGTCGCGTACAAGAATGACCCTACCATTATGGCGTGGGAGACAGGCAACGAGTTAGATCCCCCTACAAGTTGGACGCAGACCATTTCGACCTATATCAAAAGCATTGATCACAACCATTTGGTGCTAGATGGAAGGCGTGGGATAGACCCGAACGCTGCAAGCTTAACCAATGTAGATATTGTCTCTGATCACTACTATCCAAAGAGTATTTCAATGTTACAGAATGACGCTAGCGCTGCGAAAAAGGTTGGCAAGCCTTTCGTTGTTGGAGAATTTGATTGGAACGATGCAAATGGTGGGGATACACTGAGCAGTTTTCTCGCTACTATTGAGTCCGATTCGGCAGTAGCTGGAGATCTGTTTTGGGAATTATGGTCTCATGACGATCAGTATGGGTACGTAAGCAATGGAATACAGTACACATTGCACTATCCCGCCGATTCAGTTGCAACGATAACGAGTGTAAACCAGCTTCGTACGCACGCCTTCAAGATGAGGGGCATACCGCTTCCCACATTCAACACTCCTGGCGTTCCCTTAATCGATGTAGTCATAAGAAACGCTGCAAGTGATGTGCTCGTGTGGAGGGGAACAGCGCTGGCGGCCAGTTATTCAATAGAACGTTCTACTTCTGGTGCCTCTGGGCCCTGGACGGTCATTTGTGATAGGTGTGCTACAGATAACAGTACCCCGTGGGTAGATACGACAGCGCCTGCAGGAGCTTTATGGTATAGAGTGACAGCGTATAACCTCTCAGGAGTAGCAGGCAGTCCTTCAAGCACCTATCAGGCGGGATCAGGGGGCATCGTCATCGACAATTTGGATGATTGGAGCAAGGCCTACGAGCATAGTAGCAATCTGACCTTCGATACCACCAATTCCCAGTACATGAATGGAGATCCATCGCGCGTTATGAGAACGACAGCCACCGATGAAAGCATAACCTGGAGGCGAGCCAATATGACGTCTTTCCAGGCGACTGCCTACTTTTGGCCCAGCGAACCCGTTTCGCACTTTTCCATTTACACATCATCAGACGGGAGGAATTGGTCGCGCTCTCACCCGGCGATTAGTAGCATTTATAGCAACTGGCTAGAGTACATTTACACCTTAAGCGGCTTATCGCAAGTGAACTACGTCAAGATGGTATGGAACAACACCAGTGGTCGGGTATGGAACCCAGAATTGGGTGAAGTAACGATCACGTATTGATACCGTTATGTGCGCTGGCTAGACCCGGCTAGGGAGTTGGAGTGAGCGGTGACGTTGCGCAACTGTGCAATGTCACATGGACTTCCCGATAGACGGCCGCTGGTTTATCTAACCGGTAAAGCCGCCCTTCAATGTAAACTTCCTCAGCGGCTGTGGGGGGTATTGGCACCAACCGATCCCATTCTTCCTGGGGAGCCAGGACGACTGACGGCCATGTGATTGCTGGAACTCCATTCATTGTCATCGTGATACGATATGTTACGGAAGTTGACTCGAAGCTGCGCACTCCAAGTCGAACGTCGCAGCTTTTTCCGGCCTGAACTTTGGGGAGCATCCAGAGTTGCGTAAAACCAGGATGTGGCTGCTGTATTACGCCAATATCTATGTATACGAAAGATAGGATTGCTAACAAAATGGCCAGCCCGAACAAAATACCTTGATAGATGCTGAGGCGAAACCTCAACGGCTGTGTCCCACTTGCTAGCACGCCTCGTCGAAGATACGCTGCCAGCAGAGAAAACACTACTGTTAGCAGTCCCAGGAGCACTGCCCACGATGTTGCTTGTAGTCCTACCAGTAACACATTAAGGAAGAGACCACTCAATACGTCAATCGCCAGGCTCAAGCCAAGACTAAGAACGAGGCGCTCAGGGGCATTAAGCGACCGTTTGCGGAACAAGACCTCAGTAAGCGTATAACCTGGTAAAACAAGTACCAGGGGGAACGCCAGGATGATCCCTACCACAGGTGTGCTACTGTGAAGCAGCACCCATACCACATTCAACACTGCAATGATCACAGCCGCAATGAGATCAAGGTTTTTGTGGTGCATTTATAAGCCCCTCCACGTCGTAAATTACGATGTCGCCGTTATCAAACACGCGATCGATCTGCGGCATAGTGTTAAATTTCGTAAGAGCTTGCCGGTCAATCGGGGTTGTGTACTTGAAGGCGGCGGGTTCATCTAGATCAAAATAGAATCCCACGGCTGGAAGCGCTGTGCTGAGGCGTAGATCAACGACGAGGTACTGCACCCCGGCGCGCTGAAGAATTGATATTTCATTGGGGCCGAGGCCTGGCGAGAAGAAAACCGGCGTCACATTTATTTTGTCCGCGAGAGAGGTCACTATGTACTGATTCCCGTAGGCACTCATCAATAATCGATTGGTACGATCGGTTGCAATTCGATTATCAGGTCCGAGGTGTGAGCCTGCCCATATCGCTGCTTGTATTCCCTCGGGTTCGATGGAGCGCGCATCAGCTGCTACCAGGTAAGGGCCGGGCAAGAGTGCCCAGGGCGGACCGGCTCCCAGAACAGCACCTCCCAGGAACACTACCGATACTGCGCAGGTAATCAAAGAAATTTGCTTCCTGTTCAACCACCGGGTTGGCCAAAATTGGGCGATGAAGATGGCCAATAGACAGGCAATGGGAATAAAGAGAAATGCGGCAGTCCGGTCCGCAATCTCGGAGCCAAAGTTTGTAAAGCGGAAAACCTGACTGATTGGGTAGAAGAGCGAGGCGATGCCGAACGTCCACGCGAGTGCGTTGTGGCGATAGCGCTGCCAGAGGCACAGCAAGCCGAATGGGAGACACAGCGTAATGAGAATAACAGAACTGAGAGCCATAAATCTTTCCCATAGCGGTGCCCCCTGACCGAAATACGTGACAAAAAGTTGCCGCAAGCTGCTGGTACCGGTCAGTATATGGCCGAATTCAATCAGCGCACTTCCAAAATATGAGGAGAGGTATCCCACAACCGGATTACCCTTGAGACCAATCCACGCAAGAGCCATGCAAGTCCCCAGGAGAGCGGTCTTAGCAAGGTTCGAACGGAACGCGCGAGCGGGATGTTGAAATACGTACACTATCGTCCAGAGGATGAAAAGGCCATCGAAGAGAAAGCTTGTCAGGTGGTGCGTAACGACCACTGCTCCCAGCACAATCCACGCGGCGAGCGTCATCCAACGCCGGCCATTGCCCGGCATTTCATGGCGTGCCGTTGCGAACAGCACGAGTGTTGCGAGTGGTAGTGCCAGAGATTCATAATCAAATCCCGTGTCAAAAAAGAGAAAGTGCGGGTTGGTCATGTAGAGGATTGTTGCGATTCCTGCAATGCGCGCCGATTTCGTTATGTGTTCATAAAGCAGAAAAAGCGACAGGGTTAGCACCAGGTATGCCACACCCAGTACTATCGCGCCAGCGCCCGCAGCGCTAAGCCCACTTAGTTTGCTGAGTGCATTCGTTGCGATTTCGAGACCAGGATAAAAAGGACTGACAGTGAGCAGTGAATTCTCACTGAAGAGATGTCCACTCCTGGCAATATCATCTGCCGTGCGCAAGTGCACCAATGGATCATAACCAAAATAGGGGAACGGCATTCCCAACTGTCTAACGAGGTAGCAACAGATACCAACAACACAGAGCAGGCTGATACGCTCAAATCGTGATGCTGCTGGAGAGATGAGCCGCACCAAAGATGGTACAAAAATCAGGAGTACACCAAGCCAGAAGAAAATATCTACTCCTGTTGCACCATAACGTGCGCTGTTATTCGCATAAGCCACTGAGAGCATTCCCAATGTACTCGTCAATGTCAGCATTGGAAGCCATCCCCAAGCTGGAGTCTGTGAGCCTGCTGCTTGCTGACGACTTGTGTGACTTATGGGAGACAACACCTCTGGTTGAGCATCTCGCGCCCGGGTGAGCACCGTAGCGATTACTTGCACTGTAATACCTCTTGATACACCTGCTCGATACGTGGCACCACCGTTGTCGCCTGGAACTTAACAACTCTTTGCTTTGCCCTGTCTCCCATACGTTCTCGCAGTGCCGGATTATCTAACAAACGCTGTATGGCCTCCCGCAACGCGCGCCAATCACCAGGGGCGACAAGGAGTCCAGTCTCGCCATCAACGACGATATCGGGGAGGCCACCGATGCGCGAGGCGACGAAAGGCCGCCCCATAACCATAGCCTCCAACACTACAATGCCGAAAGACTCAAGACAAAGCGAGGGCAGCAGACCGATGATACAGCGACGCCAGGCGCTCATCACAGCATCATGAGGCCAGCTTTGCAGCACCAGAACATTGGCCGGAACATGCGCAGGGAAACCGGCCATAGGTCGTCCTATGAGCACCAGTGGTATTTGGCTTCCCATTTCAGCATATGCCCGAAGCAGCACCTCTACTCCCTTGTCACGCGCAATATCGCCGACAAAAAGCAAGTAGCTGTCCTTCGGCAGTTGTGCCAGAAGCGGGTCGGCATCACTGGACGACTCGCCCAAATCGTTGGGGACGAAGTTTGGTATTATGCGATAAGGCACCCCATATTTGGCCAGTTGGTTTACCTCCGCCATTGCCTGGCTAACGGGCAGGAACATATCAACGGCCTGACGTTCTACCTTCCCCCAGAACCAGTTAGCCAGTGTTGTTGGCACACCCTTTGCAATACCGTAATGTTCAGCGGCACACCCCAAGCACTTTAGCCAGGCAGGACCACTACATAGTGCTCCATGGCACATGAACCGCTGCTGTGCGCAAATGAGGCTGCAATTGTGGAGGGTCACGACGAGTTTGGCCTTGCTCCAGGCCTTGAGAGGTGTGAATGAATGCACAATCCAGTTGTGGGCATGGACGATGTCGGGGCGCTCATGCATGATGATACGCTGTAGCGCCCACAGCGCTCCTGGGTCAGGAAATGGCGGCGAGTGGCGACGCTCTTTTTCACTAAAAAGAGCGCTCACACGTTGCAGTGAACCGTGGATACGATAGACACGCACGCCTTGATCGCACTCGAATTCTGGCACGCCCGCCTGCCAGAGCGTCGCAACGGCGACCTCATGCCCTCGTGCGGCAAGCTCGATGCTGAGATCGCGTACATGGCGTTCTTCTCCACCGATAATGGGCGGGTAGAACTGGGCGAGCATTAAGATGCGCATTGTTCCCTCCCACAAACTGCGTTGTAAATGATGAGGAGCTTCCGCGTGCAATCTTCCCATGTTGGCAGGGCGTCTTGCGCTGAAATGAGTGGTTCCTCGATCTGGCGCAGTGCGGCGGCGGCAATCTCCTCTGGGGTACTGTTCAATGAGACGGAGCGGACAAGTTTTTGTTCTGCTAATTCGCGCATGCCGGAAGTATTGGCAACCAATACCGGACGCCGGAGCGCGAGGGCCTCCTCGACCACTGCAGGATGAGATTCGTACTCGCTCATCAGCGCCACGAGCGCCGCTTGCGAGAGAATCTCAGCCATTGCCTGTCTATCACTGCCTGGAACTGCACGGATTTCCACATGCTCGGAGACGCCAACTTTCCGTACCAGTTCGCGTAGGGTCGCTTCGTATGGTCCCGCTCCCAAAATGAGGAGTTGTGCATCGGGAAGCTGCTCGCGTATTTTCGGGAGAGCGGTGATCAGGCGCTGGTGCCCCTTGTATCGCTCTAAGCGTCCCGCTGTGACGATAAGGGGTTTAGCCGATATTCCCGACGGCAGATGCGTCAAGCTCGGTAAGGTAGAGGGAGGAAGAATGACGGAAAACAGATTTGCCGGGAGGCCCAACAGGTCGCGAAAGTAGTCGGCTTCGAAGCGTGATACGCCAATCAGCTTCGAAGCGTTAGCAAAGAGCGGACGGAGCAACTTCCATTGTATGCCCCGTATCCCATTACGGAAACGTGACGAGTTGCCCCCTGTGTGGAATGTGACAACATATGGTATCTTCGCTTTTCTGGCTGCAAGCATCGCTAATGGTGGAACAAACGTGTGACAGCCTTGACAATGGACGAGGTCCCACTTACCATGCCTAGTGATGGAATAGATCTCAGGCGCAATATAGTAGTCACGCCCTGGCGGCCAGGCGCGAACCCGAATGATACGCATTCCCTCGCTCACTTCCTCTTTGGGAAGTGGAGTGGGATACGTATGTGGGGCAGTTGTCAGGAGTGTGAGATCGACTCCACTCTCCACGAGACGGCGTCCGGCCTCATGAACATGCGTTTCCAAGCCTCCCATGTAGGGAAAGTAGCGTGGCGTCACCATCAGCACCATCAGCGCACTTGTCATCAGTTATGCCCCTTCTCATTTCATATAGTCATTGTCCAGGATCTGGTTCGTGTGCGTGTGTGTCCTCGTGGTACAGCGTGTTTTGTGGTAGTAGATCAGTACCGGTTGATACATCTATGGATTGAGCAGCCCTATACACTGTGCGAAACATAATTACTGCCTCAATACATACTGCTGCGAGCCAGCCGAGGCTCAACCCTGATAAACCGCCGAGACGTGCACCTAATGCTGCTCCCCCTAATTCAAGGGTACCGCTAGCTAGCGTGAGTAGCGTAGCAGGTGCTATCCGACTCTGAATACGAGATACTGCTATATAGTGACTCTTGATAATGAAGGGGAAAGATTCGAGTGCCAGGATGCGCAGGCTCCACGCGGCCTGTTCAGCGTATCTATGGCCGAACAGGCCCAATACCTGCCTGGCGCCAGGCAGCAACACACAATTTGCTAACACAGTTGCTGCTAACGCGAGGCTTAATGTCAGCCGAATCTTACGTGCGAGCTCAGTGGGCTGCGCAGAACACACTGCATAGAGTATCGTTGTGAGGATGACTGTGACGATATTTGCAATGCTTGCTAAGCTCCAGGAGACGTAAAACCAGGCGTTGGTCGTCGCCGAAAGCAGTACTGTGACCAGCACCGGCAGGATCAGGGCTGGAGCGTCCAGTGTCAAATTGAGTGCGTGATGCTTTAGAGCAGCGGGTCCTAGCATCCGTAGCAATCCCCATTGTGGCAAATAGCTTCTTCTCGCCCCTTTCACCGGCGCAAATCTGGCCAGAGCCGCTAAGGAGAGTGCGTTACCGATTACCCAGGTTGCATAAATGGTCAGCCCCGTAGTATGCGACAACCAAAGGCCCGCTACAAAGAGTGCAGCAAGTTTTACCCCAGCAAAAAGTGTATTGCGCCAGAGTTGCAACTCGCCTCGCAATAGTCCAATCAGCGCCTGGTCGAGCACTGACGTGATTGCGGTGAGACTGACGCCAACCGCGAAAAGTGCTACATTTTCGATGCTTGCCCTCAGTACCTGGAAGTCATTGGATAGGTATGGTGCAACAGCCGCAAAGACGATACCCAAGCATCCTCCCACTGCCCCAACCACAATCAGGGTCGCGCTGATGAGCGAGACTTCTTTGCCCTGTTGGCGTGGTAGCTCACCAATCAACAGGGTACCTAATCCCACTATGCCGAGACTACCAAGCAGCATCATAGCCGAGATGGCTGCGGAGGCAAGGCCTAGCGCTTCTGGTGAGAACTGCCGAGCTGCAAACCACCAATAAGCGAATCCAAGAACCGATGTCACCGCCGTTGTCCCAACCAATGACCCGGCATTAACTAATATGACACTATTCTTCCTAGCCCACTGATACAGTAATGTCCGCACCTTATGAGAATTCCTTTTCCATAGATAGCGTCTTGTCAACCCTCGTCGAGAGCGATGATGTTCCTGGATCTCGCTGCCCGTAGAAAGATGCTTCCCAGCAAGTAGCCTGCTATTGTCAGCGTTAACCCCACCACTATGGCCCCTGCGCGGGCAAGTCCGGTCAGATCATGATGAAGCAGGACATCAGTCAAGCCGCGCATAACCCCCAAGGGCAGTGTTTTGCACGTATAGGTTCGCTCGGACGATAAGCCTGCTCGTATCCCGTGCAACCTGACAATTGTGGACTTACCTAGCCCTTCGTCATAGCAGCGCCACAAAAAATATGTCCAGCGTGTCCGTTGCACGGGGACGCGGTGCTGGATGATCGCCGAGGAGGTGTAGAGCCATACAGCATCTGGCCATTGTCGCGTGGCACGAATGCAAAACTCGGTCTCTTCATCGCCTGCATGATGCTGGAGCCACTTAGGGACGACAAATGCTACGCCCTTCTCAGTAGTATCGTGGTTACAGCCAAAGGATTCCCGAAAGCCGCCTACGGCCATCAGAGTGTGCCGGCGCACCGACATATTTGCGCCAATCACATTGCGTACGGTAGTATTCTCCGCGGGCATTCCTTGATAGGTGCATCCTACGACCCAATTGAACTCATCGGGAAACCAGGACGGGCGCGTCCCAAGCCAGAGCGGTTCGATCTTCCCGCCGGCACCGAGCACGTGAGGGTCGGTATAACAGGCCGCCAGGTGCTCTAACCAGTTCGTTTCTGCGATGGCATCATCGTCCAGGAAAGCAATCACCGCCCCTTGCGCAACAGTCACCGCGCTGTTGCGCGCCCCGGACAATCCCTTTACCTCCCGGTTTTCGACCGCAAGTACGCCCGCTATGTGTTCGCGCACTCGCTTCAGCAAATTCGGGTTGTGGTCGACGACCACAATGATCTCTCTCGGTGAGAGGGTCTGCTGCTGCACCGACTCTACTGCTGCTACCAGGTCACTCCACCGCTCTTCGGTATACGCGCATATAACCACGGAAATATCGTGTGCTGTTTGTGTCACGTTACCTCTCTTTAAACATGAGGCATAAGCCTTTACAGAACAATATCCTCTGGTCCTGAAGAAGGATCATTTATGAGGTAGTGGTTCATACGATGGCGTGGTCGTGGTTACTGTACTACGGCGATGGTATCATCGGTTGAATGCCCATCAACCAGAATGATCTCAGTGACAATCTAATAGGATCGTTGGGCCTTAGACACACCCATCATAAGTATAATTAATATATCTCAATATGTCAAGTTTTTTAATAAATTTATTGCACAAGAATTCGCATTTTCTTGTGCAATATGTGACTAAAGATAGAGGACTTTCCATAGGCATGCTATGGAAGCTCCAGGCCGTACAAAATTTGTTCGAGGATTCGTGTGAATTGCCAATGTTGACAGGCGAGCAGGAAAGCGCTACCATAAACACAGACTAGACAAAGGCTAGCAAGATAGCTGTATTCACTAAGCAAGGAGAACAAGCATGTCCAGGCGGTGGTACCATTGGCCTGTGTCAACAGGGATGGTACTGCTTTTTCTGCTGGCAGGATGCGGTAATGCAGGTAACAGTCCAGGGGTGGTGCAAAAGAAAGCTGGGCCGCTGGAAACCGGCAGTCCATCCCCCACAAATGCTACAGCCGTAGCGAACGAGGTGAGTACTGTCAGTTTCACACTTCACGGTGGAGTTACAGGCGAATACATGATTCATGCTTCCTTCCCTACTTCTAAGCTTCGTCATGGTTATCGAGAATTCACTATCGATGTAGCACAAGCGGGCATGTCCATCATCTTAGCCTTCTACGGGTACCACGGCCCAGGTACCTACACACTTGCAGGAGACATCAATGGCGGCGATGTACGCATCGGTTTTGACCAGGAGTCTGCGTCCTGGGACCTCTTATCATCGAGTCCAAAGGCTCAATGTACATTGACGATCGCCAGCGATACACCCACCATGTATGCAGGTATAGACAGGATGAGAGGGGCCTTCTCGTGTCCACTGTTACCCTCTAGCAGTCCCACCCACCCACAACAGCCCGTGGCAGTCAGCAGCGGTCACATCGATGTAGCGATCATTCGTGAGAGCTAAGAATGCGACAAATCTTTTTCCTGGAGGAGTTCGGGAGACTGCTTGATCTTCTCCTGTGACAGCGAGAGAAACTTTTTTACATGGAGTTGCGCACCACAAGATTCGCGAATGAGTAAGTTTGTTGGCAGCTCGATATGCTTAGGAGGGCCAACGAATCCCTCGATGCGACTGATTAAGAGCGTGCCCGCTCGTAATCCTATGTCTATGAATTGCTGCACAGTCGTCGTAAGGGGTGGATGCACGTGGGCAGCGAACTCCAGGTCGTCGAAGCCAACTACAGCCAGGTCTTCCGGTATGCGCAGGTGAATGGCTTTTGCCGCTTGCAATACGTCCAGTGCAACATAATCGTTGACGGCGAAGATGGCACCTGGTCGGTCAGGGCGTTGCAAAAACTCAACCAACCCTTCATGCGTACCCGTCTGCAGCTGCCTGAGGTCGGGAACAACCAGTGTCTCATCGTATGGAACTTCATACTTTTGTAATGCCTTACAATAGCCTTGCCAGCGCTCATAGACCGAGGTGGTTTGCAACGTTTCTTCCCGCTCGAAGACGAAGCCAATGCGCCTGTGACCCAGAATGAGTAAGTGTTCTGTGGCACGATAGCCACCACCGACGTTGTCTGAACCAACATAGTCTATAGCCAGGCCGGGAAAGTAGCGGTCCATCAAGACAACAGGAATATGATCGGCCTGAAGTTGCTGGATCGAGGCATCATGGGTAGTATCACCCGTAGGCCAAATAATCAAGCCTAAGACGTGGTTTGCTCGCAGGCGGTCGATATCGCGGGCTTGCTGCTCCTGTTCGCCTTCGGAATAGGTGAAGCTGACGTTATAGCCATGTAACTTTGCAGCTTGTTCGACACCAACGAGAAGATTCATAGTCAGTTGTGTGCGAAACGTTCGGTTGAGGACTAAGCCGATCTGCTTCTGTTTAAGTTGTGTCACCTGGCTACCGTTTGATGATGGCTGGCTTACAAACGTACCACGCCCCTGTACCCGTTCGATCAATCCCTCGTTGGCCAGCAGCGCCAGCGCCTGGCGCACGGTATCACGGCTGATCTGATACAGGGCAGCTAGCTCTTCATCGGTCGGAAGACGTGTTCCTGCTGACAAACGCCCATCGAGAATGCGCTCGCGAAAATAGGTCATGAGTTGGGTGTGGAGAATCTTCGTTCGTTCCTTTTTGCTCAGCTTCTCTATCAAATCGGTCTTCCTTCCCCAGGAACAAATGAGATGCACAAAGTAAAGGCTTTGCATGATGACACCACTGCTAGGCAAAGCTTAGCATATCTGTGTATATTATGCAAGCAAACATCTAACAATTTTTCAGATTTTGCCATAGCAATTTTCGATTTTTAAAGGTAGATACGCGGAAAATAGCTGATTTTTGAATGGGTACTGAAAAGGCGAAACGCCGCTAGTGGAGGATCAACTTCCAACAAGCCACCAAATCAAACTCGATTTATGGGGGTTTCCATCATTTAATTTGCTTCAATTCTTTGAAAAATATCCATTGACAAATTTCGTTTTTTACCTCATACTTAGGCTATGGTATTTGTGATAAGCGTGCCAATACTAGCCGAGAGGAGGTGCAGACGGAACCACGTGCTGGATAAATCCGCACTACGCGTTGATGAATCAACGCTCTACAGCCCAGCATGCTTAACTGACCACCAATTTTATCCCCTTCTAGCTTTCCTGATTGTTTGTAAGTGAGCCTGGTTTAAGGGATGCCGAAGCTCATTGTACACACCAACGTTGACTGGCAGAGTTGCAAAGGACTGGCTGTCCTATTTAATCAACAAGGAGATGTGTTATGCACAGGCTTAAAAGCTTGGGTTTCTTCCCCCTTTCCCTTTTTATCCTGTTTTTCGCCTCAGCAATGGTATTGCAGGCTTGCGGTGGCCCTTCCACGAGCGGCAGTAGCAGCGGACCGGTCACCATTACTGTCGCCTTTGAGCAGTTTGGTCCTCCACCCTATCCTGAAACGGCGTGGTGGACGGCGGTGAAACAGCGTGTTGAGGCGGCTAACCCTAATATCAAAGTCAAGCTGGAACCTATCGTCGCTGCCGAGGGAGACTATTACACAAAGCTCGACCTGCAGATGCGTTCCGCCAGCACGGCTCCCGATCTCGTGCGCGAGGATAGCTTCCTGGTGAGCTCTGATGTAACCGCCGGCTACCTGGCCCCGCTCGATAGCTACCTGCCGAGCTGGCCTGAGTACAGCCAGCAGTGGTTCCCCGCTATGCAGAAGATCACGACGTTCAACGGTCACAACTACGGCGTGATGGACGGGACCGATGATCGCCTGGTCTGGTACAACAAGAATGTCTTCCAGAAGGCGGGACTCCCCACTACCTGGCAGCCCCAAAGCTGGGCCGATATCCTGTCAGCTGCCCGCACGATCAAAGCGAAGGTGCCCGGTGTCATCCCGATCAACCTCTACTCAGGCGTTCCGATGGATGAGGCCTCCTCAATGCAGGGCTTCGAGATGTTGCTCTACGGCACCAAAAATCCACTCTACGATTACTCGACGTCGAAGTGGATTGCTCCCAGCCCGGGATTGCTCGATGCGCTCAACTTCGTCAAGACGGTCTATAATCCATCTAATCTGCTTGGACCCAGCAGTGATATTTCCTTGAGTACCACGGCTGGTAATACGATTGAACAGCAGCTTATGCCGCAGAACAAGGTTGGCATTGATATCTCTGGCTCCTGGGTCAGCAGCGACTGGTATGCTGGCGGTCCAGCGCCGTGGCCGCAGTGGCAGCAGACGATGGGTGAAGCCAAGATGCCGACCGAATCCGGGCAGGCTCCCAACTATGTCACGCTCTCCGGCGGTTGGGCCTACTCCCTTACAGCCAAGTCGCCCCATCCAGCCCAGGCATTCACGGTGCTCAAGGCCGCCTTCAGTACGGACTTGTTGGCAACCTACGATGTCGCAGCCGGGCAGGTGACACCGGATCAGGCTATTGTCAATGCGCCCGCGTATCAGAACGCCCCGCTGAGCCAGTTCTACACGAGCCTGTTGAGTTTCGCACAATTCCGCCCGGCTTTCGTGGAGTATCCCAAGATCTCGCTCGAGATCGACCGGGCTATGCAGAATGTGATGCAAGGTCAGTCAGCCTCTCAAGCGATGAGTACCTACGCCCAGGCTGTTGCGAACATTTGCAGCAGCGGGCAGTGTAGTGTCGAACCGGGAACGTAGCAAGCGGAGGTCACGAGTCGATAATGAGTTTTTAAGTTTTTAATCTGGATATGCGCTGGGGCATGGGGGGCCGATAATGAGGTTTAACAAATTAACCGGGATAGTGGAATAGCCGGCAAGGGCCGATAAATCGGCGGTGTGCGCGATAAATCGGCACCTACGGATGGTTGGAGTAATGTGTTAAGCTGCATAATCGGCCCCCTACGGGTATCCGGGTTATGTTCTTAAAACCCATAATCGACTCTCTTATTCTTCTATCGACGATACGCATGTATTGTTCACTGCTGGTGAGGGTGGAGCACGGGACAGGGCAACAGGGCAGGGCGACCGCAAGGATCGCCCCTACCTTATTATCGATAGGGTAGGGGCCGGGACCGCCTCAACAGGGCGACCGCAAGGGATCGCCCCTACCCTACCGATAGGGTAGGGGCTGGGACCGCCCCAGCCCTTGTGTCCGTGATCCATTCCTGGCTGAGGAGATGGCATATGAAGCTTGAGACGGAGCAGGTGCAGCCACTGCAGATGGCTGCACCTGTCCATAGACGCATCCGGCGCAAGCAACTGCGCATTGGTATCCTCTTTATGGCCCCCGCCTTCTTGGTCATCGCGATTTTTATGCTTGGCCCCGCCTTCTGGTCTATCTATATCTCTGGGACCAATATGTCCTTGACGGGTGTGGGCGCGGCAGCCCCTCAGTGGGTCGGGGTCCAAAATTTCGTGCAAATCCTGCACGATGCCGAGTTCTTCAACGCCTTCCGCGTGTCGCTGACTTACCTGGTTGGCTCTGCTCTGATCGGCCAGGCCGTGCTAGGGCTGCTCTTAGCCATGTTGATGCGTCGTCGACAGCGCGTCTTTAAGGCAGTGCTTGGGGGTATCATTATCATCGCCTGGGTGATTCCCGACGTGGTAGCCGGTTTCCTCTGGTATTCCTTCCTTGCAGGCGGCCCGCAAAGTGTCCTGCCTCCTGGCCTGTTGAACTCGATCGTGGCGACTTTTGGCTTGCCGCAACATGCCTGGCTGCAGGACTACCCGATGGCCTCGATCATTGTGGCAAACACCTGGCGCGGTACCGCGTTCTCGATGCTGCTGTACGCTTCCGCGTTAGAAGGCATTCCACCTGAATTGTTCGAGGCAGCCTCGATTGATGGGGCCGGGCTGTGGGCACGCATTCGGCTTATTACGCTCCCCCTCATCAAGGGTACTATTGCCACCGACCTGCTGCTCATCACACTGGCGACGCTCTCCGATTTCACGCTGGTCTTTGTCCTGACAGGAGGCGCCAACCCCAATGCAGAGCTCTTGACAATTTACCAGTACAACCAGGCGTTCAAGTTCTATCAGATTGGGTATGGAAGCGCGATCGCGCTATTGATCCTGGTGGTGGGAGCCATCCTTGCATTGTTGTACATCCGGGTTCTGCGCATTGACCTCTAACTGGCAGCGAGGAGATTTTGCTATGATATGTATGCAGACACAATCTGGTCTATCAAGCTCCCATCTGTTCGAGGTGGAGTAAGAGGAGAGAAAGGAAAGAGACATGACTATTCGTCGCAGCCTGACTTCGATATCCGCCTACCTGATCCTGGTGCTCCTCGGACTATTCTTCCTGGTGCCACTCTTATGGCCCATCCTGGCAAGCTTCAATCCGAGTGCAAGTCTATCGGTCGCGATCCCCAGGCCTTTCAGCTTGATCAATTATCAAACGATTATCACCAATGGCCTCGTCCCCCGCCCTTTCGCCAACAGCCTGATCCTGGCAGTAAGTACGATGCTCCTGGTGATCATCCTGGCAAGCCTGGCAGCGTACCCGCTCTCGCGTTACCAGTTTCGCCTCAAGGGCCCCCTGATGTACGCCATCCTGTTCATTAGCTCGCTGCCCATTCTAGCTCTGGTGACGCCGCTCTATGTGATGTACACCTCGCTGAACCTTCTTGATACCTACCAGGGGGTTATCCTTTTCTTTGTTGCCAGCGCATTGCCCTTCTCCATCTGGCTGATGAAGAACTTTCTCGATTCGGTCCCCTTTGAGCTGGAAGAGGCGGCCTGGATCGATGGCGCTTCGACCTTCCAGGGGCTTTTTCGCGTGGTATTGCCGATTGCCGCGCCAGGGATTGCTGTGGTCGGCGTCTGGAGCTTCCTGGTAGCATGGACGAACTTCTTCGTTCCTTTCATTATTCTGACCAGCTCGGATTTATTTCCGGCTTCGGTGCATATCTATAATTTCTTCGGCAGTTATGGCCAGGTGAACTACGGCCAACTGGCCGCCTACGCTATGCTTTACGCGCTGCCGGCCGTCGTACTCTATACACTGGTATCGCGCTTCTTTGTGCGCGGCGTCAGCGGAGGCCTCAAGGGCTAAAAGGGCCAGTTCCCCTCGATCCTGTTGTGTATGTGTTCGTTGAGTGGAAAGGAATTTCTCTTGGTATTTACAGTCCAAAAACTTCGTAATAGTCTTAAAGCGCTGAGCGAAACGACCGAAGGGCCAGCTCACGTGCTTTCCCCGGTCTATAGTCTTGCTGCCGCCGGCCCAATGGTTATACCATCACCTACAGATGCGCAGTGGCAACCGGTGGAGGTAGGACTGCCCTGGGGGCTGGAGCATGGAACAAGCTGGCTGATGACGCCTCTGCAGGCGCCAACGTCGATGCAAGGGCTGCCCCTGGTCTTGCAATTGCACTGGGATACCCCTGGGGATGACTCTCTGTTGCTCCGCCTGGAAGCGACTGTTTTTCTTGATGGGCGTGCTATCGGGGCTTTTGATTGGAAGCATCCCGTTCTCTTGCTGCCTGAAGAGGCGTGCGATGGGCAATCCCATACGTTGATGCTCCAGGTCTACACAGGCGTTCCTCTGCCCTTTGGTGGCTTGACGCTGCGCCCGCGCCGCATGGTGAACTGGCAACTCTATCACTTGATGCAGACGCTCCTGGAGGTACATCTCGCCCTGAACGAAGGTGATCCGGCACGCAATGCCCTCTTAGCGCGCCTCGATACAGCCTATAACATGCTCGATCTACGCGAGGGCTGGCAAGGTGAACGTTTTGCTGACTCGGCTCAGGCCGCTTATGAGTATTTGCTCAAGGAATACCCCACGATAAATCGGGGGTCTACAGTAGAGGGCCGATTTATCGCAGACGGCAACCGCCCGCAGATTACTGCCAGCGGGCATGCCCATCTCGATATCGGGTGGATGTGGCCTTACTGGAGAACTCGCCAGAAGATCGCTCATACCGTCTCTAATGTGCTGGGATTGATGGAGCGCTATCCTGACTACCACTATAGCCAGAGCCAGCCGCAAATGCTGCAATGGCTGAAAGAGGATGTTCCTGAACTCTATGCGGGGGTGAAACAGCGTGTCACGGAGGGACGTTTTGAGCCAGTAGGTGCGATGTGGATTGAAGCGGATTGTAACCTTACCTCTGGCGAGTCGCTCATCCGCCAGATTATGCACGGGACGCGCTTCTGGCAACAGGAATTTGGTGTCAAGCCTCGTCAAATCTGGTTGCCAGATGTCTTTGGCTATAGTGCCGCGCTTCCGCAAATTATGCGCGGCTGCAATATTCCGACCTTTATGACCACGAAGATTAGCTGGAACCAGTTTAATCGGATGCCCTGTGATACCTTTCGCTGGCGCGGCATCGACGGCTCTGAGGTCCTGACTCACTTCATCACGGCGCCAAGCCAGGACGCGAAGACAACTTTCTATAGCTACAACGGCCCCTTGCAACCGAGCGACATGACAGGGACCTGGATGAACTATCGTCAGCAAGACATCAACGATCACTTGCTGTATCTTCATGGCTGGGGCGATGGTGGTGGTGGGCCAACTGAAGAACAAATGGAGCGGATGCAGATCATGGCGGACTTGCCGGACTTTCCCCAGGTTCGCGCCGGTCGAGCCGAAGATTACTTCACGGAACTCTATCAGCGCGTGTGGGAGAACCCACGTTTGCCCACATGGGTAGGTGAGTTGTACTTAGAGTATCACCGGGGAACATATACCTCGCAGGCGCGCGTCAAGCAGACCAACCGGCGCGCTGAATTATTTTACCGCGACGTGGAACTGCTGAATGCCTGGGCCAGCCTCTACGGCATGCCGTCCCGCCAGGCGGAACTGAATGAGGGCTGGCGGCTCGTACTCCTGAATCAATTCCATGATGTACTGCCCGGTTCATCGATCCGTGAAGTCTATGACGATGCCGAGCGGATCTATGTCGAGGCACGCGCCATAGGAAAGCGGATACACGATGAGGCACTCGCCGTTGTGCTGCAACACATCCCTGCAGGAGAGCAGGATCTCTTCGTGTTGAATACCCTGGCGTGGGAACGCACGGACCCCATACAGGTGCCAGCGCAGCTTGTACCATACGCGTTGATGAATCAACGCTCTACTGCCCAGCAAACGACTGACTGGGAGGGGAACAAGGTGTTCCTGCTGGATGGCGTGCGCGTTCCCCCATGTGGAGTGCAGGTTGTACCGGCAGCTAGCAATGCGAGGACCGGTGAGGTACAGCTACCGTCTACTTCTCGCGCTGTCTATGCTGATGAAGAGACAATCGTCTTGCAGAATGAGTATTATGACCTCTGGATCAATGCGCAAGGAGAGATCAGCCGGCTCTACGACAGGCGTGCAGAGCGTGACGTCCTTGCCCCTGGGCAAACAGGCAACCAGCTTATCGCCTATGAGGATCGTCCTTTGGATTTCGACGCCTGGGATATTGATCTCTTTTATGAGGAGAAGCCATACCCAGTACGAACTGTAACCTCTCTGCGCATTATCGAAGAGGGACCAGTGCGTGCAACCGTCGAAATTATCCGTCCGTACCTGTCCTCGCGTATCACGCAACGTATTTCGCTCTGGCGCAGCTCGCCGCGCATCGACATTGCGACCGAGATCGACTGGCACGAACGCCAGACGTTGTTGAAAGCGGCGTTTCCGCTAGCAATCAACAGCACGCGAGCAACCTATGAAATCCAATTTGGCAGCGTTGAGCGCCCCACGCATCGTAACACGTCCTGGGATGTGGCCCGTTTTGAGACCTGTGCTCATCGCTGGATTGATTTGAGCGAAGGGGGATACGGGATCAGCCTGCTCAATGAGAGTAAATATGGGCATGATGTTCACGATAATGTTGTTCGTCTGACGCTCCTTAAATCCGCTATCTATCCTGATGCTCATGCAGATGAAGGCTTGCACCGCTTCACCTATAGCCTCTTGCCGCATACAGGAGATTGGAGGGAGGCGCAGACTGTACGGCGCGCCTACGAACTCAATGTCCCGGTGGTGTGCGTGGCTGGGCGGAAGAAGGCTCCTAACGTATCTACAACAGGCATGACAAGCTCTTCCTTTATACAAGTAGATTGCACGCACGTCATTCTAGAGACGGTGAAACCTGCCGAGGATGGGGCTGGTCTGATTGTGCGGCTGTACGAAGCGCATAATCAGCGCGGGCGTGGTACGCTCACCTTTGTTACCCCGATTCTTTCCGCGCAAGAGTGTAATCTACTGGAGGAGCCGATCAGCGATGCCCCCTATCAAGGGAACACGCTAGCGTTTCAAGTAAGACCTTTTGAGATAAAAACATTTCGCATTCGTCTTTCCCCACACTTGTGATCCTTGCGATATCATGGCCGCTTGAACTAAGATATGCCTTAAAAAGCAGTGGACAAGGGGAGGTTTCGCCTGTGTTACCTCTTTGTCCTGCCATGCTCCTCTCAGTCGAAGCGCCATTCTGCTAGAGGGCATGTTCGCTGTTGAAATGTTCTATCTCAAGGAGGAAATATGAGAATCTTTGCGGCCATCTTCGGTATTATGAGAATCTTTGCGGCCATCTTCGGTATTGTGGTGATCCTGCTGGTCGCCCAGGACACCTTTGAGACGATCGTCTTGCCCCGCCGGGTGATAAGACGAATTCGGATCACCCGCTTGTACTTTCGCGTGACCTGGACTGTGTGGAGATTCCTCGGTCGCTTGATGCGATCGGGCCCAAGACGGGAATCCTATCTGAGTTATTTTGGCCCGCTTTCCTTGCTGGCACTGTTCGCGTTCTGGGGCGTGCTCTTCGTCTTCGGATTTGGGTTGCTGCTGTGGGGATTGGCTCTTCCACTGAATGCCCCTGAAAAGACGATCGGCTTCCTCACCTATCTCTACCTGAGCGGAACCACGTTTTTCACGCTTGGCCTGGGTGATGTCACCCCTGTGCCAGGGGTGGTCCGCTTGCTGGTGGTCGGCGAGGTGGCGTTGGGGTTCGGCTTTCTGGCGCTGGTGATCAGCTACGTGCCCGTCATCTACCAGGCGTTCTCCCGGCGGGAACTGAGAATCACGCTGCTGGACGCACGAGCGGGTTCTCCAGCAAGCGCTGCGGAGATCCTCCGTCGCAATCACGCTGGCAAGCATGTCGAGGAACTGCGGATAATCCTGCGTGATTGGGAACTGTGGTGCGCTGACATCCTGGAGACCCACTTGTCGTATCCCGTCCTGGCATACTACCGCTCGCAACATGACCAACAATCCTGGCTGGAAGCGCTGACGACGATCCTGGATACATGTGCGCTGATCCTGACGGGCATTGAGGGTATGCCGACCGAACCAGCCAGGTTTACCTTTGCCATCGCCCGACATGCAGTCGTCGACCTTGCCCAGGTCTTTAATACGCCACCCATAACAACGGGGGGGAATCGGCTGACACCGGCCGAATTTACCCGCCTCCGGGATGTGCTTGCAGCATGTGGCATCCTCTTGAACGAGGAATTGGCAACGGAGCAAAAGCTGGCCGAGCTACGAGCGACCTACGAGCCGTTTGTAAGC
>WNEZ01001035.1_pt1 | contig 22911 bp, 17 predicted proteins | sample 5400521 | NCBI WGS metagenome assembly WNEZ01 (sample SAMN13153339, study PRJNA577476) | soil metagenome | isolation source: 120 cm saprolite under Douglas fir tree site 2 hole 1 replicate 1 | place: USA:California | collected 2015-04-18 | reverse complement strand
GGGCTGGTCGCGCTCCTGGCCCTCGCAGCGTTCATCAGCTTCCTCGACATCCAGCGCCTCGCGACCGGCCAGTTTCCCGGGACTCATTGATGGCGAACGTTCAGCGACGTAAGTCGATCCCGGTCAATGTGGGCGGCGTGGTCATCGGCGGCGCCGCGCCCATCGCGGTGCAGACCATGACCAAGACCGACACCCGGGACGTGAAGGCGACGCTGCGGCAGATTCACGAGCTGAAGGACGCCGGCTGCGAGATCGTTCGTCCGGCTGTCCCGGACCGCGAGGCGGCGGAAGCTCTGAAGGAGATCGTCAAGGGTTCGCCCTTGCCCGTGATCGCCGACATCCACTACGACCACACGCTCGCGCTGATGGCGATCGAGGCCGGCGTGCACTGCCTGCGTCTCAACCCCGGCAACATCCCGGATCGAGACAAGGTCGTCAAGGTCGTCAACGCGGCCAAGGAACGGCAGATCCCGTTTCGGATCGGGGTCAACGCCGGATCGCTGCCGGAAGAGGTGCACAAGAGCATGCGCGAGGATCACGCCATCGACCGCGACAACCGCGAGCAGACCGCGGACCGCATGGTCGAGGTCGCGCTCGGACACTGCAAGATCCTCGAGGACCTCGACTACGGACCGGGATTCATCAAAGTCTCCTTGAAAGCGACGGACGTGTGGACCAACGTGATGGCGAACCGCAAGTTCGCCGCCGCGCGCGCATATCCGATCCACCTGGGTGTCACCGAATCGGGTCCGGTAGAGGCGGGCAGCATCCGCAGCGCGGTGGGCCTGGGCATGCTGCTCGGGGAGGGCATCGGCGACACCATTCGCGTCTCGCTCGCCACGTCAGATCCCCGAGAGGAGGTGCGCGTCGCGCACGAGATCCTCAAGACGTTGGCCTTCCGCATCGAGAGCGCGACCCTGGTTGCCTGTCCGACGTGCGGCCGGCTGGAATACGACATGGTGCCGACGGTCAAGGCCGTCGAGGCGCACATCGCGAGGCTGAAGATTCCGATCACTGTCGCCGTGATGGGCTGCGTCGTGAACGGACCGGCCGAGGCTCGCCACGCCGACATCGGCGTCACGGGCGGGCGCGGCAAGGGCGTGATCTTCAAGAAAGGTAAGCTCTATAAGACCGTGGCCCAAGAGGAGCTCCTCGCCGTCCTGCTGGCTGAGATCGATGGAATCGCGGCCGAGCACGCCGCCGGCCCGGCCCCACTCCCGCTTTAGCCCGCGTCGCGACGCGGGCGTTGTTCGTGACTCATCTCATGAATACTTTGGGAGCTGAATAGGTGAAGGAGACTTTGGAGGAGCAACAGGACTTCGTGAAGGACATCACCAAGATGTCCGACGACTTCGACCGCTGGTACACGGACGTCGTCCGCAAGGCGGAGCTGGCGGACTGGTCGGGTGTGCGCGGCATGATGGTTGTGCGCCCTTATGGCTGGGCGATGTGGGAGGCGATCACGCGCGCCTTCGACGACATGATCAAAGAGAGTGGGCACGAGAACTGGGCCTTCCCCCTCTTGATCCCACGCTCGTACCTGATAAAGGAAGCAGAGCACGTAGAAGGCTTCGCCCCCGAGGTCGCGTGGGTCACCAGGGCCGGCGGTGACATGGAGGAGCTCGAAGAGCCGCTGGCGGTTAGGCCAACCTCGGAAACCATCATCGGCGCGCTTATCAAGCGCTACATCCAGAGCCATCGTGACCTGCCCAAGCTCACGAACCAGTGGAACAGCGTCGTGCGCTGGGAGATGCGGTCGCGCCTGTTTTTGCGCAGCCGCGAGTTCTGGTGGCAGGAAGGACACACCTTCCACGCGTCCGGGCAGGAGGCGATGGAGGAGGCTGAGCTCATCCTGGGTTACTACCGGTCGATCGCCGAGGATTGGCTGGCGGTTCCGGTGCTGAGCGGCAAGAAGTCGCCCGCCGAGACCTTCCCTGGCGCTGTTTACACGCTGACCGTCGAAGGACTGATGCGCGATGGACTGGCGCTCCAGATGGGCACCTCTCATTACTTCGGCCAGAACTTCGCACGCGCCTACGACATCTCCTTTTCCAACAAGGACAACGAGCGTGAGCTCTGCTCCTCGACGTCCTGGGGCATCAGCACACGGTTGGTGGGGGCAATCGTGATGGCGCATGGCGACGACTCGGGTCTACTCGTGCCACCCAACGTGGCGCCAATTCAGGTGATCGTCGTGCCCATCTTTCGCGACTCAGAGAGCCGAACGAAGGTGGATCGGTTCATCGACGGTTGGGCGCGCGAGCTGAAGGCGGTCGGGATCCGCCACCGCGTCGACTGGCGAGACGAGCGACCCGGCGACAAGTACGCACACTGGGAGCTCAAAGGCGTCCCCCTGCGCCTGAACGTCGGCGCGCGCGATGTCGACGCGGGCCAGGTGGAGCTTGTGGACCGCCTGTCGCGGGAGCGTCGCCCGGTGCCGGTGGCCGGCATCGCGAAGCGCTTGGAAAAAGAGCTCACCGGATATCAGGCGAAGCTGTTCGAGCGGGCGCGGGAGTTCTTGGCGCAAAACACATTCGAGCTCTCAACGCTGGACGAGGTGGTCGCGCATTTCAGGGAGCGCGGCGGATTTGTCTGGGCTTCGTGGTGCGGCGACGCCGAGTGCGAAGCGAGGATCAAGGCCGAGGCAGGCGGCGTCACCATCCGCACGCTCGATCCCGACGAGAAGCCATCCGGCAAGTGCCTGGTGTGCGGCAAGCCTGCGAAGTACCGCGTGGCGCTGGCGAAAGCCTACTAATCAGACAACAGTGGAGCTCTAGGCCGGATTTACTCCGGCCGTCGCAACGCGTACACCTTCCGATCGCCTACAGACAAAGTGTTACTCGGAGGGGGCACCGCGGGGGAGGCCTGCCTCCCCCGCGCTATGTAGTCGGGTTTTCGAATGCCCCGATCGTGGGGGCGTCGCGGTAGAGCGATTCCTGTGGGATGGCCTTAAGCGTGCCGTTGCCGATGGCGTCCAGCACCGCCTCGGCGACATCGGGATGAAAGTGCGTGCCGGCGCCCTCGCGCACCTGCTGGACAGCGACGTCCATGGTCATGCCCTTGCGATATGGCCGGTCCGACGTCATCGCGTCGATGGCGTCAGCCGCGCTGACGATCCACGCGAACATCGGCAGTTGGTCTCCCTTCTTGCGGTCTGGATAGCCCTTGCCGTCGTAACGCTCGTGATGTGAGCGCACGATGACCAGCTCGTCGGTCAGCATCCTGAGGCCGGCCAGGATGTTGAAGCCGACGATTGTGTGCTCGCGCATCTTCGCGAACTCTTCGTTGGTCAGCTTGCCCGCCTTCTGGAGCACTGCGTCGGGCACCCCGATCTTGCCGATGTCGTGAAGACGCCCGCCGCGCTCGAGGCGCACCCACGCGCTCTGATCCTTCGGTGAGTACCTCATCTGGCGGGCGATCATCAGCGCGTACTTGGTCACCCGCACGGAGTGTCCGGCCGTGTATGGATCGCGCGCGTCCACAGCGTTGGCGAGCGCTTCGAGCGAGGCAAGGATGACCTCCTCGCGGTCCTTGAACAGGCGGGCGTTGTCGATGGCGACCGCCGCCTGCGCCGCAAGCTCGGTGACGAGGTTGCGGTGATCCGGCGTGAACGCATGCCCGACCTTGTAGTTAGCCAGGAACAACACGCCCGTCTGCTTGCCGCGCAACGTGATCGGGACGCAAAGGACCGCGCGCGGATTCAATGGGCTGTCGTTCTCGCTCTCCAGCGCCATCGCTTCCATGTAGGCCTTGCCCGATGCCATGACGTCGCGGCAGATGTCGCCCCCAAGGCCAAGCGCGAGCTTCTCGGCGGTGGCAGAGTCGGTGCCGAAGCCGCCCTTGAGGATCAACCGTCCAGACTCATCGAGCGCCAGGCAGCCAATCTGGGCGGATGACGCCTTGGCGGCTCCGGCCAGCACCTGCTGAAGCACCTGGTTGAGGTCGAGGGTCGAAGTCGCCGCCTGCAGCGCCTCTTGAAGATTCTTCAGCTCCCAGATGCTCCGCTGGTTGTTGTCGTACAGCTCGGCGTTCCGTACCGCGACGACACCCTGGTTGCCGAGCGTGGCGAGCACGCGCTGGTCGTCGGTGGTCCATTCGCGCTTCTTGACGTCGAACACCGAGAGCGTCCCCCAGAGGCGTCCGTCTTCCAGCATCGGCATGCAGATGGCCGCATTCAGGCCATGGGCCTCGAGATCGGGCGGGGAGCGCAGCTCGGAGCTCGCCGAGAGATCGGGCACTGCGATGGGCCGGCCGCCCAGCATGACCGCGCCGATGATGCCCTGCCCGTTCTGAACCTCGAGCGCGTTGACCGCGGCCGGGAACCCGAGCGCCATGATCACCGACTGACTCCCCTCCGCCGTGCTCCGCGTCAGCAGGCCGGCGCTCGCGCCCGTAACGCGAATCGCAGTCTCGACTGTCTTCTGCTCCAGCACCTTCGATCCCTGGGTCACGGTCGTCAGTGCCTGCGAAACCTCGCCCAGAGCGTCGAGCGCGGTGTCGAGCTTGGAAGCTTGCCCGGTGACCGCCTGCAGGATGCGCGAGTTCTCGACCGCCACGCCCGCTATCGAGCCGAGCTCGTCCAGGGCGGCGACATCCCGCTGGTTGAAACCGGTGGACCCGTTGCGGCCGAGACAGATCGCGCCGAGCACACCATGCTGCGCGCGAATCGGGATCAACGCTTCGTTGGCGGTGCCGCCCGGATACGAAGGTTGCAGGCCGCTGAAGATGCCCTCTTCGGCAGTCACCAGGCTCCGCAGGACGGTTTCGCCGCGCCGGACCTTCGCCATCGGCCCTTCGATGGGTGCGGGGTCGAAGCGCTCACCGACGAATACATACGTGTCGTCAGCCTGGAACAATGCCACCCGGCCCGCGTCGTAGCGAATAAGCTGGGTACCCTTGTTGAGCACCAGGTCGAGGACCTCGGCCATGGTCTTGCCGGACGCCTCTTTGACCAGCTCGTTCATGAGCGAGTAGCGCGCAGATTCCTTCTGCGACAGCGCGACGGCGTGGGCGCTGGCGAGCTGCGCGCCGGCCCTGTGCATCAGGGTGGTGGCGAGGCGCAGGTCGTCGTCGGTGAAACCGCCGCGCTTGTTCCCGAGCAGGATGAAGCCGCCGATGTGCTCGCCTATCCGCATCGGCACGGCGAGCAGGCTCTCCACTTTGAGGTCGTCGGGGAGGTAGTTCACGAGCTCCGTGAGCCCCGACTTGTCATCCCCGACGAACTCCCTGCCGGCTTCGATCGTGGACAGTAGCGTGCCCGAGCCCTCGCCGGCCCTGTGCACGGCCTGCGGGTGCAGGCGGTCAAGGCCGAACCCCGGCGGCTGGGGTACAAACTGCTTGCCGTCGGCCGAGGCCAGGTAAAAGCAGGCGAAGGCCGCCCCCATCTGCCCGGCGATGCTCGATGTGAGCGCGCCGACGTCACCCGACTTAACCGGGCTCTCGGCTTCCGAGGTCGCCGCGACGAACACGCGCTGCTTCTCCTCCAGCTGGGTGACCAGGCTCTCCATCTCCTCGAGCTGGTGATGCAGCGCATCGGTGAAGTTGTTGTAGGCGATGCGTCCGACAAAACCGCCGATGGCAATCAGGAGCAGGCCGCCGAACTCGAACGGCAGCTGAGCATCTCGGATGTCGAAGCGGGCAGCGTCCAGCGTGGCGAGCACCGCTGCGACACCGGCGGGGGCGGAAAGCTTCCAGTTCTCGTTCAGCGCGCCTGCCGCCACTGCGAACAGGCCGCCCACAACCGCCAGCACCGCCGCCTCGCCTTGCCGTCCGCTCACATTCAGGGATGCGCCCGCGAGGATCAGGACCGCGGTCGCGGCCAGCAGGCCGATCCGAACGGCCAAAGTCCCTCGTTCCGACCCCATCAGGCGCAAGTCTAGGAACTTGGTCCCTGAACTGATCCCGTTCAGCGCCTCTCCTAAACTCTGTCCCAGTACCAAGTGACGGTTTCCGAGCTGCTGCGCATCGCCGATCATCTCGAGCCAAAGGACCGCGAGCTGGTCCGGAAGGCCTACGAGCGTGCCGCCACAGCCCACCGGGGTCAGCGCCGCCTGTCCGGCGAGGACTATGTCAACCACCCGCTGGAGGTGGCAGCCATCCTCGCGGACCTGCAGCTCGACGCGCAGACGCTGGCCGCAGCCCTTCTCCACGACACGGTCGAGGACACCGCGCTCACCGCTGAGGAGATCGAGACCGAGTTCGGGGCGGAGGTCGCGCGGCTGGTCGAGGGCGTCACCAAGCTGGGTCGCATCTCGATCCGCACCGACCAGCAGCAGCAGGCCGAGAACATCCGAAAGATGATGGTGGCGATGGCGGAGGACCTCCGGGTAGTCCTCATCAAGCTCGCCGACCGCCTCCACAACATGCGCACGCTCGACCCTCTGCCCGAGGTGAAGCGCCGGAAGATCTCGCGCGAGACGCTCGACATCTACGCGCCGCTGGCCCACCGGCTCGGCATCGGCCAGATCAAGTGGGAGCTCGAGGACCTTGCATTCCGCAACCTCGAGCCGGAGGCTTACGACGACGTTATCAAGCGGATCGCGCGCAAGCGGCATGACCGCGAGACGCTGGTTTCAGACCTGCGCGAGATCCTCGCCCGCGAGCTCGACACTGTTGGCATCACTGCCGAGATCAGCGGCCGGCCGAAGCATATCTACTCGGTCTGGCAGAAGATGACCCGCGAGAAGAAGGACTTTTCGGAGATCTACGACCTTTCGGCAATTCGCGTACAGGTGGACTCGGTGCGCGACTGCTACGGCGTGCTCGGCGTGGTTCATTCGCTTTGGAAGCCGGTCCCTGGCCGGTTCAAGGACTACATCGCCATGCCGAAGTCGAACGGCTACCAGTCGTTGCACACGACGGTCATCACCCATACAGGCGAGCCGATCGAAATCCAGATCCGCACACACGAGATGCATCGCGTAGCCGAGTTTGGCGTCGCCGCGCACTGGACCTACAAGGAGGGCGGCAAGGATGCCAGCTTCGACCAGAAGCTCTCGTGGCTGAGGAGCCTGCTCGAATGGCAGAACGAGATCGGTGACTCGGAGTCTTTTCTCGATACCGTCAAGGTCGACCTGTTCCAGGACGAGGTCTACGTATTCACGCCAAAGGGCGACGTGCTCAACTTGCCCGCGGACTCCACGCCGGTGGACTTCGCTTATCGCATCCACACCGAGGTTGGGCACCGATGCATCGGCGCCAAGGTCAATGGGCGAATGGTCCCCCTTGACTACGAGTTGAAGAACGGCGAGATCGTGGAGATCCTGACGTCGAAGGGGCCTCACGGCCCGAGTCGCGACTGGCTCAACTTCGTCAAGAGCGCCTCTGCCAAGGAGCGCATCCGCAAGTGGTTCAAGAGCCAGCGGCGCGAGGAGAACGTGGCCAAAGGCCGAGACCTTCTCGACAAAGAGCTCCACCGCATGCACCGGGTGAGCCTTGCCGACCTGCCCGAGCCGAAGCTGGTCGAGATCGCCGGCATCCATCGCTTCAATGGGGTCGATGACTTTCTGGCGGCCATCGGTTATGGAGACCTGTCTCCGCACGCGGTCGTCATGCGCATGTCGCTGACCGCGGACGGGGCAGGTGGCGACCTGCGCGCCATCCCTCTCATCCCCAACGTGCAGCCCACACCGCGAGTGCTGGTGCGCGGGGAGAGGGGAATCCTGACCAAGATCGCCCCGTGCTGCCAGCCGGTGCCGGGCGATGCCATCGTGGGCTACACCACGCGGGGACGCGGCGTGACGGTGCACCGCGCTGATTGCGTAAACGCGATCAACGCACAGGACCAGGCGCGGGTCGTGGCCGTCGACTGGGACTCGGAGGCGACCCACATCTACCCGGTCGCGATCAAGATCGAGGCCTGGGACCGCCAGGGTCTGCTTCGCGACATTGCGACAGTGGTGGCGGAGAACCGCGTGAACATGTCGTCGCTCGAGGTTCATGTGTACGACGACAAGACCGCAGTCGTTTCGACGACTGTCGAGATCGATTCGCTCGCTCAGCTGTCGCGCCTGATGGAAAAGCTCGAAGGCGTCAAGGACGTGCACACGGTCGCCCGCGAAGCGTCGTGAGCGGCTCGCACTCGATCGACATCGAGGTCGCACCCGATGCGGTCTGGGAGCAGCTTGTCGCTCCGGCCCGTCGGGAGTGGTACTACCGGCTGACGCCTGAGGGCGACTTCGCGGCGGGCACGCACATCCGCTGGCTCGACGTGCGTGGTGACCTGGTCGAGGAGTCGGATGTGGTCGAGGTCGAGGCGCCACGCCGGCTCGTGATGCGGACCCATTTTTTGTTTGCGCCCCCATTCGCGGCAGCGCCACCGCACCTCGTGACCTGGGACGTGACAGGTGGCGACGGCGGAGCTCACGTCCGGATGTCGTGGGAGGCGGACAAGGTGGTGGCGGACCTACTGGAGTCCCAGGGAGATGCAATGCTCCAGGGGTTGCGGCTGGCCGCAGATCCCGCCGCGCGTGCCGAGCTCGAGCGCTTGCATGAGATCGGCGAGGTCGAGATCCGCGATGTCACGCCGGAGTTGTTGTCGGAATATCAACGCTTCTTTGACGAATACGCCTTTCGCGACTACCCGGCTTGGCAGGACTGCTACTGCATGGAGACGCACCGAACGCAGAGTGACGAAGAGTCGTCCGTCCGGACCGCGGCGGAGAACCGGCGGGACATGTCGGCACTCATCCAGGGCGGCAACGTGACGGCGCTCCTGGCATTTGCGGACGGCAAACCGGTCGGATGGCTCAATTACGGAGAGTCGACGCGCGTGGCCGGTGTGATGAAACGATTCGGCCTCGATGCGGCTGAGCACGAGGGAGTCGGATCCCTCGCTTGCTTCGTCATCGCAGCTCCGTACCGAGAGCATGGAATCGCGACCCGGCTTCTCGACCGTGCGCTGCAGCGGATGCGCGAGCGCGGCCTGCGAGCGGCGGAGGCTTATCCGGCCGAGACTGATGACACTCCTCAGAGCAACTACCGGGGTCCTATGCAGATGTTCATGCGTGCGGGCTTCGAGCCTTACCGCGAAGCCGGCAAACATCGGATCCTACGGAAAACACTCACCTGAAGCTGCGCGTCACCGCCACGGCCGACCGAAGATTCGGCACCAACTCGTACCTCGTCGAGGACGTCGACACGCACGACGCCGTCGTCATCGACGCCAACCTCGAGCCAGGGCTGATGGTCGACCTCGTCCGTGAGCGCGGGGCGATCGTGAAGGCCGTCCTTTTGACCCACACGGACGTCGACCACATCGGCGGCCTGACCGAGCTACTGAACGAGCTCGGTTCCATGCCGGTTGCCGTTCACGACGCTGAGCGCGACGTGCTTGTCGAGGGCAGGCCGCTGCGGCGCGAGTTTGCGGCGGAGTCGCCGCGCGTCGGCAACGTCGTCAGCCTGATCCCAGGCAAGTCTTTTCAAGCGGGCTCACTGGAATTCGAGGTCCTCCACACCCCTGGCCACAGCCCTGGAGGGGTGTCGCTGATGATCGGCAACGCGCTGTTCACGGGCGATGCCCTGTTTGCGGGCTCCATCGGCCGCTCGGACTTCCGCAACTCCGACCGCCAGGCTTTGCTCGAGGGGATCAGGACCAGGCTTCTGACGTTGCCGGACGACCTGACCGTTTACAGCGGTCATGGGCCCGCGACGACCATCGGAGTGGAGCGCCGCTCGAACCCGTTTCTGAGCTAGTGACGGGTGTTGATGCTGAGGACCACCAGCAGGGCGGGACCGAGGAGGATCAGCCACAGCGTCGGGAAGACGCAGCCGACGGTGGGGAGGAGGATCTTCAGCGATGCCCGGGCGGCTTCAGCACGAATGTGGAGCCGCCGTTTGACGCGCATCTGGGCGGCGTGCGCAGCTATCGTGCGGGCGATCGGCACGCCGGTCCGCTCTGCATGGATGATCGAACGGATCAGCGCCGTGAAGTCTTCGACACCAGTGGACACAGCCATCTCTTCGAGGGCTTCGGCTCGAGGGCGGCCCAGCTCGATCTCGCGGAGCGCGCGCGCAACGAGCAGCGTGAGCGGGCCCTCCTGATGACGGACCAGCTGCTCGAGAGCCCGGTCCAGGCCGAGGCCCGCTTCCATGCTGATGGCGACGACATCGAGAGCGTTTGGCAAGGCAGCCTCGATTTCCGCGCGTCTTGCACGGACCAGCTGGTCGAGCCAGAAGACCGGGAGGTAGAAGCCGACGGCAACGCCTATGACCAGAAACACCGCGATCCCTACGGACGAGCCCATCAGCAGCCCGAGGACTGTGCCAATGGTCCCCAGTGCGGCCGCAGACGCAACCCTGAGCGTCTGAATGCCGGCGGGGTCCAGCCCCAATGGCGTGCCGGCGAAGTCGAGCTGTCGCTGAAAGTTCGCGGCCTGCGCGGCGGGCGTGAAACGCTTCATTCGGCGCCCGGACCAGCGGCGCAACGGGGCTACCAGGCGCTCACCAAGTGGCTTCTCCAGCTCGAGGGCGATCGCGCTCTGGCCCAGGCCGAGCTCCTGGCGGGCGAGCCGCTGACGAGCCAGCGTGGCAGCATCGATTGCGCGCGAGCTTCTGACTCCCAGTGCGATCATCAATGCGCCGATAGCCGCCAGCACGCCGACAAAGATGGGCAGCACGTCGTTCATGCGATCGCCGTGATCCGCCGGATGATGACATTTCCGATCGCCAGCAGGCCCGCCGCGAGTCCGAGTATCACCCAGCCGATCGGGTTGACGAACATCGGCCGGAAATAGTCGGGGACTACGAAGTACAGAAAGGCTGCCGCGATCACCGGGAGCAGCGTGATGATGAGGCTCGAAGCGCGCGACTGCGCGGTGGCGGCCATGATCTCATCCCGCATCTCGGCGCGCTGTCGCATCGTGTCGGCGAGCGTGGTCAGAATCGCGGGCAGGTCTCCACCAATCGCGTGCTGAATCGTGATCACCATCACCATGAGCCTGAGGTCGGCGCTGCCAATCCGCTTCACCATGTTGCTGAGCGCGCTTTCAACCGAGGCCCCGAGCTCTACCTCGCGCTGCGCCAGGCGAAACTCATCCGACACCGGGGGCGGTGCGTTCTCCGTAACCGCGCCCAGCGCTTGCGATACCGACTGGCCTGCCTTCATGGAGTTTGCGATCAGGTCCATTGCCCGCGGCAGGCCGGCTTCGAATGCGCGCAAGCGGTGGCCGCGCCGGTTGCGAAGGTAGAGGGCGGGAAGGACGTAACCGAACACGGCCAGGACCGGCACTGCCAGGTTCACATTGAAGCGGGCATAACCGATCAACGCGAACACGATCGCACTGATGACTTGAAGGATCCGAAATTCGTACGGCCGCAGCTGAAGGTCCGCGCTGGCAAGGTCGGCGGCCAGCCGGTTGGGGTTTTGCTGCGCGATCCACACCGGTGTCCCGGTCGGCTCAAATCGCCGCCGCAGCTGTTCTCGGATATCGGCAAGAGTGCGGTATGTAACCCGAGCAGTCGATGCTGGCGCTTCTTCGCGGTTTCGGGCCACGATCCCGTACATGACCAACCCCACCCCGAGGGCTGCGGCAATGGCGACCACGATGACCAGGATGGGCGACAACTTACGTCAGAGGGTGGTGAAATGCCACCGCGCGTCGACCTGCTTTGGACCTACGCCAGTGGCGGATGCGAGCGTTGGGCACTGGGTGTCGGGAGTGGTCGGAGAGTTGCCGTAGTCCTGGAATGACTTGAGCTCGTACCGGAGCTGGGCATTGGTCAGCAGCCAGTCGATGTATTCGGAGTCGCAAGCGGTGACGATCACCGTGAGGCTGCTCGTCACGGTAGGCGTGGCCGCTCCCGTGGTCGCGGGGCCGACGCGGATCACATCCAGGTCCTTGAACACAGTCCGGACCGCGATCACTCCTGGGTTCGCGCCGAAGGCGGACGTGTTGATACTGGCCAGGATCGCGATCCGATCACCGACCTGCACATACCCGCCGACGCCCAGCTGTTCGTTGGTCGGAATGGTCACCGCCACGTAGCCCATTGGAATCGGCAGGTAGGTGATGTCTGTCGAGCTGAGCAAGTCGGACGAGGTCGCGATCAGGTTGGCGGTGACAGGCGCGCCCGCCGGGATGTCGACGCGGGCGCCCTTGCCAGCCACCGCGTTGATGTCGGTGAACGATTGCGGCGGTTGAGGGTTTATCACCTTGAGCGTCAGGTCGCCGGCCTGGATCTTGGTCCGCGCGGCGAGCCCGTTCTTGGCCACGACGACGCTGGTGCCGGTCTGCGACTGGAATAGATAAGGAAAGCTGGCCACCCCCGCGGCAGCCAGGAATGCGGCCACCGCGAGGATCGTGCCGCCGATGATGTAAGCCCGCCCGCGGCGCGGCCGGCCGGCGTCAGCGGCCACCGTGGAACCTCTCCAGGAAGCCGATCATCCGATTCACGGTGCACATCATGAGCGAACGGCACCGAGGATGAACCCCCTACCTAGGTTGGAGGCGGTGAGGGATTCACTCCACCATAACCGCTTCCACGGTGGCGGTGTTGATCCCGTAGTCGCTTCCGACCCCGATTCCGGCACCGACCCCAGCCGAGATGGAGAGGCTGCCGCACGCGAGGGAGCCGGCGATCGCGCTGGTGCCGTTGATGGCGTATGTACAGATCCCGGGCCAGTCGATCGTACCCAGCAGCCAGGCATGGATTGCGGAGCCGGTGATCGCAATCTGCCCGGTGTTGCTTGTCGGCGCCCAGATGAGCAGGTTCTGACAGGCCCGTTCGCCGGCAGGGCACCATGCCGAACCGGGACAGCTCGCGGCGTCGAGGGACGGGGCAGACGAGCAAGGAGCCGCAAACCAGGTCAGGTTGTTGGGCGAGTCTGCGGCGACGTTGGGCGGGCACACCTGCAGTGAGCAGGGAGGAGATCCGAACGATCCGGCACCGCTCCCGCCGCCGCCGGCCGCACAGGTCCCGGATGAGAACCCCGCCTGGTTGACGAACTCGAGGGTCGCGTCGCGCGCTAGCAGGGTCCCACCGTTGAGGCAAATCCCGCCGCCGCCTGGGAATCCGGATCCATTGAAGTAATAGAACCCAGGGTCGAGCACAGCGCCACCCGTGGCCGCCGCGGGCTTGAATGTCGCGATCGCCAGCGCCCATGTGGTAGCCACGGAGCTGGTGACCGTCTCGCTCGCCACGGCGGCTGGCAGGTCAACCCTGTACTCCGAGCTGAACCCGCTGACCACGTCGTTGGTCAGGTTGTTCCAGCTCGCGCCCTGGGTGATCGTCTGGCCGGCCTGTGTGGCGAATCCGTCGCCTGTGATTACGAGCTCGTTGGCCACTGTGGTGGCGGCGCTGGTGGAGATCGTCGCGTTGAGCTGGTTGGAGCCGACGATAGAAGTCCCGGTCCGGTCAAGGGGCAAGACAGCGAGCACGTTCCGCCACTCGGTCATCTGGGCGACAGTGTCAACCGAGGCCGGAAGTACGGTGAACGTCGCGTTCGCGATGCCACCCGGGTTGTTCGGGTAGTACCAGATGTCGGTGCGACCGACTGAGGCCTGACTCGCTGTTACGGCCTGCACCCAGCCCGCCGGCCCTGAAATTGATCCTACCGTCGCCTCGGTGTGGATTTCGGCGACCAGCAGCGTGCCCGCCTGACTGGCTGCCGGCAGGGTCGGAGTTATGAAATGGCGCATGTCCGCGGTCTCGGCACCAACCTGGACGTTCGAGATGCCGCTTAGAGGGCCCACGTTCAGGTAGCCGTAGCAGCTGGGCTTGAGGTGGTAGAAGCCGCTGGCATCTTTGATGGGCACTGGTCCAAGGCCTGTGCCAATGGTCACCCCACCGACGACGATGTTCGGGTATACAGCTCCGGCTGCGCACGCCGAACCGCCGGTCCCTTGCAGAGTGGCGACTGCACTCGCGTCGAGGTTTGGTTCAGGAGGCATCGTCGCGTTCCTCGGCGCGACCGGCTGGGGCCCGGTGCCGGCCGCACACGGATTGGGATTGATGGCCTTGTCTCCGACCGAAAGGTAGGAAGTGGTAGCAGTGCCGCACGCGGGCGCAGTGTGGCCGCTCAGCTCGTAGCCGTCTGAGCAAATTGCGCTCGACGAGCCGCTGTTCGAACCCGCGACGCAAATGCCTGGTGCCGTCCAGGTTTGTCCGTCCGTATTCACGCTCACGTTGCCTAGGTCGGAGTACGTCCCGGACGCCGCATCGAACCGTGCGTGCGCGTAGAGCGCGCATGTCCCATTGCGAACGATCAAGTTCTGCGCGAACACGGTGCCACCGACGTTCACCTGGCCGCTGCCGCAGGTGAGGGTGTTGGCCGAAATCGCCGGGACCGCTGCGGGCAGCGCTTGGGCGACGGCTCGTCGGACGACCGAAGTGTTCGTTTTGCCAAGCTCGCCGCCGAAGGAGATCGGAAGCGCCAAGGTCAGGATCACCTCGACCTGCTGCTGGTGCGCCAGGTATGGATAGTTGATCGTCTCGCTCAGCCCACCTGCAAAAGTGTCGGTGCCCGTGTACGGGGTAGCGCACGTGCCTGCCGCGATCGTCAGGACGCCCGTGCGAGTGCGCTGCGTAGCCAGGAAGTTGTCGGCTTCGGTGATCACGGTCGCCGCTTTGCCGGCGTCGCAGCCGATGCTGATCCTGAGCGCCGAGTCGAGGGCTGCCTGGTCGGCGAGCTGCTGCAGCTGGTTCTTCTGCCACTCGACCGAACCCGCGAGCAATACCAACGCCGCCGAACCGATAAGGGCGAGCATCGCCACTGCAACGAGCACCATCACCTGGCCGGACTGCGACCTCGTGCGGTGCACCTAAAACTCCATCCGCACGACGCTCTGCGAGTCGAAGGTGATCACGGCCGGGATGCCCAGGAACCTGGCCATCACCGGCTGCCACTTCAGCTTCAGGTCAACGACGGCGCGCTGGTGGCCCGACGTTCGTACGGCAGAGCCGTTGGCGGCCGCACAGGTGGGACAGCTCCAGCGCGGGCTGGGGTTGCCACCCGCGGAGTCCAGCTCGTAAATGAAGACGTAGACCGTGTTTGGATTCGTGACGCCCGCGAGCGTGATTGTGCCCGGCTGTGTCGGATCGGCGTTAGCGATGTAGGCGCCGTACGCCGGCGCCGAGGAGATGGCAGCGGAGTCCTGGTAGACGACTGAGACGCCCAGCGCGTCGAGAAGGTGAGCGCCGTTGACGAGCGGACTCAGGGAGCACGGTGTCGTCAGGGCTGTGCAATCAGGGGGCAGGGTGTTGGAGCCGGTGTAATAGGCGAGCGCCGCCTGCCGGGCTGTGTCGCGCGATGCGCCCTGCAGCAAGGCGTTCAAGAGCAAACCCCGTCCCATGTCGACAGTCGCCCCGATGATGAGAAGTACGACCGGCGCCACCAGCGCGAACTCCACGAGCGCCTGGGCGGCGGCGCGCCTGGCGCGCCGATTGCGAACTGGACGTATCACCAGGACGTCGTGGCGCGACTCGACCCTGGGATCGTGATCCCGCCGCCCAGGAGGTTGAGGTCGCTGAAGCCGTAATACACATAAACGTCAACCTCGGACTGGTAGAGCGTGGTCACGGAACCCATGCAGTTGACGCTCGTGCCGCAGTACACCGCGACCACCGCCTGCCCGGCTGCGGGCTTCGCGTAGTCCACGCCCACGACGAAAGGCGGCGCATGGCTGATCTGCGTAGGGCAGGTGACGTTCGAAGTCACCGCCGCGAGGTCCGCGGTGACCAGGCTGCACATGTTCGCAAGACCAGGTCCATTGGTCGTCGACGTTTTGCCTGCGACGTAGCGGGCACCATCGCGAGCCGCGTTGGACGCGGCGACGGCGAACGAGTACCCCCGCCCCAGCTCTATCACCCCGGCCACAAGCAGGATGAGGATCGGGAGGGCAATCGCGAACTCGACCAGCGCCTGGCCTTGCAAGCGCCGGCGGGGAGCATGGAGGTCGGCCTCAACTTTACCCATCAAGCTTCAATTTCCCAACGATCGCCCGGGCCAGCTCAGTCGCACCTCGGGCCACCTGTGAGTTGGGATCGCGCTGAAGCAGCAGGCTTCCGGCAAGGGTCGCGTCTTCCGGCCGGCTGTCGTCGAATCCGATCGTCAGCGACATCTTGTGGCCGAGGATCGACTCGACGGCGTTGCGGTCGAGCGGGGCGCCGGGCACCCGGTTGTTGAGAACCAGCTCGAGCCGGCTGTCCGCCACGTTCATGATGTCGCGGAAGACAGCCAGGGCTCTGCGTGCATCCGTCATCGCCGCGATCTCCGGGGGCACGACCACCACCAACCTGTCCGCGCGCTCGATCACGACCAACGCCGCCTCCGCGAGGGAGGTGCCCAGGTCCGCCACCAGCAATCGATGCTGGGTGGCCGCCACGTCCAGCGCTCTGCCGGTCAGCTCGGCGGTCATCAGGTCGACCTGCTCCGGACGGAGGGTTCCCGGAAGCACGCCGAGGCCGGTCTTGTGGTAGACGATGGCGCCGAGCAGGTTTTTCTCGAAGTCCTCGGGAGCCGCTTTGGACGCCCCCGCGATGGAGCCGGTCGCCACGAGGTCGGCGAACAGGGCGGCATGCCCAAACGGCGCCGAGAGATCGATGAGCAGCACCTTGCGCGGGTAGCGTCCGGCCAGGGCAGCGGCGGTGTTGACGGCCAGGGTGCTGACCCCCGATCCCCCCTTGGCCGAGAAGAAGGCGACGATCGGGGCTGAGGTCCGCGAAGCAGATTGGGCCTGGGTTTCGATGGCGGCGGCAACCTGCTGGTCCCACAGCTTGTCGAGCGCGATCAGCACCTTGTCGGCGTCCGGGCCAAGGCCCGCCAGGAGCCCGTCCCGGTCGAGCGTGAGCAGCAGCGACTGCGACAGGCCGCGGATGCTGGTGACGTAGCGATCGCCTGTGCGCGGGGCGGGGAGGATGAGCAGGTCGCCGGGCGCCGGTCGCCGGGTCAAAAGGACCTTCCCTGAGGCATCCGTAATCGACTCCTCAGCCACCCCTGTGGCCAGGAAGATGACGACGTCGCCGCTCTTGCCGGCCAGCCGAAGGGTGTCACCCGTGTTCAGCGAGACCGCATGCATGCGGCGCGCCACGGCGCGAAGGGCGCCGTCCGGGAGCTCGGCGAACACCGACGACATTTCGAGGACACGCACCCGCAGCTGCAGGACGGACGGCTGCTCCGCCCCGAGCCCACTGCTCGCAGCCACCTGTACTCCATCCTCCCCCGCCCCGTGGCCCTCGCGAACCTCGCGGGCGTTCAAAACGCCGATAATGTACCAACGTCCCCCCAGATCGACTCTCGCATCCCAGCACGGGCATGAGCACCAAACCCCCGCCTGATGCCGATTCACGCCGAATCACTCGGCGGATGAACGTCTTCCGCCCGCCGGCAAGCCGCTCTCGCCTCGCGTCCAAGATCGACCGGGTGCTCAACACCGCGCTCGATGGGGACCCCCGCGTTGTGCTCGACGTGAAGGCTTCGGAGCTGCTCGACGAGGCCGATTCGGTGGCGCCGCTGCTGTCCGCGGCGATGGAGCGGGCGGGGTCAGGTCTCGCAGCCCAGCTGACGGTCACCCACATTTTCCGCCGCAGCGGCCTGGAAGCGGACCTGATCGATTCCCTCGTCGACCCCGACCCGGCGCTCCGGATCGCCGGCGCGCGCCTGTGCGGAGCGCTCCGGATGCCTGATGCCGTGCCCTGGCTCACCGACCTGTTGGACGATCCCAGCCCGGCGGTTCGCGACGCAGCGGTCCGCGCCCTGGGCCAGACGGGGGGCCGGCGGGTTGTCGAAGCACTGATGTTGCATGCCGACCGCCTGCCTCAGTACCGAGTGGCCCAGGGGCTGGCGCGGGCGGCCTCCGACATCGATCTCGAGTCGCTCCTGCGCGAAACCGGCGACGTAAAGACCACCTTGACGGTGCTCATGGCGTGTGGATTGCGTGGAGATGCGCTGAGGACCCCCCTAATCGTCAGAATGGCGCAGGACCGCGAATGCGACAAACAAGTTCGAATTACCGCCTGCAGGGCGCTGGCGATGATCGCTGACCCGGCCGGGGCGGACGCCATGCGCATCCTCGCCAGCGATCCTGACGCTGACGTACGGGCCGCCGCGGTCCGCGCACGCATGCGCATCAGCGCCGCGAGGCGGAGGCGCAGCCAGTGAAGCTTTCCGAACGGTTCGACCGCCGCTACCAGCAGTCGCCGATGACGGCGACCATCCCGCCCGCCTCAGCCGCGCCCGAGGCCCAGCCGAACGTCGCGCCGCCGGGCGCCGTGCCGGCGACGCCTCCGAAGCAGGCTGAGCCCTCACCCGAATTCGTCACCGTCCTGCCACAGCCCTCCGAACAGGCTGTAAACCTGAGCCCCGCGCTTGCGGCGGCCAAGGCTGAGATCCACGCCCAGCTGCTCTCGCACCACACGGCGCAGATCGACATCAACAACCGTGCCGGTATCCGCCGGCTGCTCCTGCAGCTGACCGAGGAGCACTTCCGCAACAAGCCTCCGGCAGCGGTGGTGACAGCCGACGACAAGGACCGCTTGGTGGAGATCCTGTTCGACGAGGTGATGGGCCTCGGGCCGCTCGAGGCGTTGCTTCGCGACCCGGACATCAGCGAGGTGATGGTCAACCGGCCCGAGCAAATCTTCGTCGAGCGCCGCGGCAAGATCGAGCTGACCAACCTGTCGTTCGAGGACGAGCGCAGCTTGCGGCGCGTCATCGATCGCATCGTGTCGTCGATCGGCCGGCGCGTCGACGAATCGGAGCCGATGTGTGACGCGCGCCTCAAGGACGGATCGCGCGTCAATGTCGTCATCCCTCCAGTGGCGATCTATGGTCCATGTCTCACGATTCGAAAGTTCGGGAGAGAGGTCTTGAGCCCCGAGCAGATCATCAGCTCAGGAGGCGCGACGGCGGCGATCATGACCTACCTGGACGCCGCGGTGAAGACGCGGCTGAACATCATCGTCTCTGGAGGCACCGGTTCCGGCAAGACCACGCTCCTCAACGTTTTGTCGGGCTTCATTCCCGGCACTGAGCGCATCGTCACGTGCGAAGACGCGGCGGAGCTGCGGCTCCGGCAAGTGCACGTGATCAGCCTCGAGTCAAAGCCACAGAACGTCGAAGGTCGAGGCGCCATTTCAATTCGCGACCTGGTGCGCAACTGCCTTCGCATGCGACCGGACCGCATCATCGTCGGCGAGTGTCGCGGAGCCGAAGCGCTAGACATGCTTCAAGCGATGAACACAGGTCACGACGGATCGATGAGCACGCTGCACGCCAACAATCCACGTGATGCTGTGAACCGGCTCGAGACGCTGGTGCTGCTGGCCGGCGTCGAGCTGCCGTCGCGAGCGATTCGCACGCAGATCTCATCGGCGGTCAACGTCGTCGTGCAGACCGAGCGCCTGCGTGGCGGAGCGCGGAAGGTGGTCAGCGTTGCCGAGGTAACCGGGTTGAAGGACGGCGACATCGCCCTTCAGGAGCTGTTCGCGTTCCGGCAGGTGGGCATCTCCGCCGACGGACGCGCGGTTGGTTTTCACACCCCGACCGGCGCGCGTTCCGCCTACCTCCGCCACTTCCATTCCAACGGCGTCGATCTGGCGGAGGAGATGTTCGCGCCGGTCCCCGAGCCCCCCGGCGACCAGCTCTATTAACTAAACATGGACGTCAGGGACGATGAAGATACGAATCCACCGGCGCAGGCGATACCTACGTCAGAGGATGGTTCGTCGCTTTCAGCCATGGGCCGCGAAGACCTGCTCGGGGATTTCGGCCATCAACTGCGCAACGAGCTCAACGCGATCGTGAGCGCCGCCAGCATGCTGTCCGCGACTGCCACCTCCAGCGAGCAGCGAGAGCTGTCGGCCATCGTCGAGACCGGAGCCAATCGCGTCGCGAGGCTTCTCGACGATGTTCTCGACGCGGCCGTGATCCAGAGCGGAGAATTCGAGCTGGCCCTTCATCCGTTCGACGTACGCGCCAGTGTCGAGTCCTGCCTGGGCATGGTCGTCGAAGAGGCCGGCGCCAAAAGCCTGGACCTGTCGTTCCGTGCCGAGCCCGATGTTCCAAGCGTCATCATCGGCGACTCACGCCGCATCGAGCAGGTGATATTGGCGCTGCTCCATGGGAGCATCGAACGCACGATGCGAGGCGGCATCGACGTTCAGCTGGGCTGCCAGAAGCGTGGCGAGCTGGTCGAGCTTCGCTTCCGTGTCCGAGATACAGGCCGTGGCATGCCTGCGCGGATATTGCGCATCGGCCTTGGCGACGACGCTGGGGCTGAGTCAAAGCTCGACGAGCCCGGCGACGCTCTTGCCATCGTCAGCCTTTCGATCTGCCGCCGTCTTGTCGAGATGATGGACGGCCAGCTGCGAGTCGAGCAGGGAGGCGTCGAGGCGGGACCCGATGCCGGCACGACGTTCGAGTTCACGATCCTCACGCAGGCGATGCACGCCCCGGCCGCGGTGGCGGCGAAGACGCTTGAGGGCATGCGCGTGCTGGTCGTGGCGGCCGACGCCACCGAGCGACGCGTGCTCGCGCTCCAGGCCGAGCTCTGGGGCGCGCCTTCGACCGCCGCCACCGTGGCCGAAGCGTTGTCGCTCGTGCAGGCGGGAAATCCCTTCGACATCGCGATCGTCGAGCACCGACGCCCGGCAATCGACGGCCTGGCGGTCTCGATTGCGCTTCGGTCTCTGCGCGGACCGGCTCAGCTGCCGATCGTGCTCATCGCCGCAGCGCTCCCTGGTCCTGAAGAGGCAGGCGCCGCGGACAGCGGGGTCGTGCAGGCGACTCTGACCAAGCCGGTGCCGCCGCACAAGCTTCACGACGTGATGGCGCAGCTTGGCCGGCACCAGGCAGTCGAACCAGAGCCTCATCCGACCCCAGCTCCCGGGGTTTTGAAGGTTCTCGTCGCCGAGGACAATGCTTTGAACCAGAACACGCTGCGCCGCCTGGTCACCAAGCTCGGGCACCACGTGGACGTTGTGGCCAACGGTCGCGAGGCGGTGGCCGCAGTCGCCAAAGAGTCCTACGACGCGGTGCTCATGGACGTGCTGATGCCCGAGATGGATGGGCTGCAGGCCGCGGAGGCCATCTGCCGGCGCTGGCCGCGGGGCACGCGGCCTCGGCTGGTGGCGCTCACCGCGATGGCTGCGCCTGGTGACCAGGAGCGCTGCCTGCGGGCCGGCTTCGACGATTACATGAGCAAGCCGATCCACCTGGACGAGCTCTCGGAGACGCTCACCGCGGCCGCCGGCTGGCGCGCGACGCCGAAAGGACTGGGCTAAAGCTTTTAGCGCTCTCCCAGAGCGGCGCGTCGTGAGGCGCGTGATTCGAGAAAAACGACGACGATGACGATCAACCCGCCGAGGACCATGAGACCGCCGAGCAGCTCGCCCACCTGCCCGGTGGGCTGCAAGACGATCTGGATCATCGCCGCGCCGAACACCAGAATGTAGCTGAAACCGAGCAGGCGGACGCGCGGCGCGACACGCTCCTTCACCTCGTCACGCCATGGTCGCTTGCCGATGATCAAAAGGTAGGCGCCCATCAGCAGCGCCAGCCCAGCGAGGATCAAGGAGATGAGCTGGACCAATGCTGTGATGTCGGCCGGCATTGCGCCACGGATAGTAATAGGGCGGCCCTCCTACCAGCGTGGCCGGGGGCGGCAGGGTTCGGATGCCCAACGGCCGTTGAGCGCCCCGACAAGAGGGAACCGGGACGGTTCCCTCTTGTACCTACAATCGCACGCATGCCTCGCTCCGAGCCGATCAAGGCCGTCCGCGGCGTTCGCGACCTCCTTCCGCGCGATCGCCCGCTGTGGCGCGCCACCGAGCGGGCGGCGGCCGGCGTCGCGACGAGGTTCGGTTATCAGGAAATCGTGACCCCGATCATCGAACCGGTCGAGCTCATCGAACGCGTGGGCGCGGAGACCGATGCGGTCGCGAAAGAGCTCTATCAGTTCGAGGACCGCGGTGGCCGCAAGCTCGCCCTCAGGCCGGAGGCTACAGCCGGGGTCGTGCGGGCATATTTCCAGGGCGGGTTCAACCAGGATCCCCAGCCGGCCCGGCTGTATCTCTTCGGGCCGATGTTCCGGTACGACCGCCCACAGAAGGGCAGGTATCGCCAGTTCTATCAGCTCGACATCGAGGCCATCGGCTCCGCAAGCCCCGCACTCGACGCCGAGGTGATCGAGATCGCGGCCGGCTGGCTGCGCGAGTCGGGGATCAGCGAGCTGAGGCTCGAGCTGAACTCGATCGGCGATCAAGTGTGCCGGCCCGCGTATCTGGAACGCCTTCGCGAGTACTACCGCCCACTGAAGGCGCAGCTGCATGGCGATTGTCAGCGAAGGCTCGAGACGAATCCGCTGCGCCTTCTCGATTGCAAGGCCCCCCAGGACCAGCCGTTCAAGGCGGGGGCGCCCCCCATCACGGACCACCTATGCGAGCCGTGCGCGCAAGCGTGGAGCCAGGTGCGGCGGCTACTCGACGCCGCGGGCATCGAATACGTCCACAATCCGTACCTCGTACGAGGTCTCGATTACTACACGCGGACGGTCTTCGAGTTCTACCCGGCCGGTGCTACGGGGCAGCAGGACGCGCTGGCGGCCGGCGGCCGATACGACGGGCTCGCCGAGGCCGAGGGCTGGCCGTCGACTCCGGGAGTCGGATTCGCGGGGGGGTTCGACCGCGTCGTCGAGGTGATGGCCGCGAGTGGGGTGGAGGTTGTCGCCGCACCGGCGGCAGAGGTCGTGGTGCTCGCGGACTCAGGTCTCGAGGTCGAGACTGCCGAGGTTGCGCGCATCTGCCGGCGGGTGCGGTCGGTCGCGGTCGACTACGAGTCCAAGAGCCTCGCGGCGAAGATGCGCTCCGCTAACAAGCTGGGCGCGAGGTGGGTGGTGCTTCTGAGCGTGGAAGAAGCGCCTCGCCGCGTGGCGCGCCTGCGGGACATGGCGAGCGGCGACCAGGCCGAGGTGGCGT
>WNEZ01003828.1_pt1 | contig 22944 bp, 26 predicted proteins | sample 5400521 | NCBI WGS metagenome assembly WNEZ01 (sample SAMN13153339, study PRJNA577476) | soil metagenome | isolation source: 120 cm saprolite under Douglas fir tree site 2 hole 1 replicate 1 | place: USA:California | collected 2015-04-18 | reverse complement strand
GTTTCGCGAAGAATGCATCGCCTTTGCGGGACCGTTCACCCACCACTAGGATCGAACCGAAACCGCCGTAAGGAAACACCGCAGGTGCTAAAGAATCTTTCAATAAGGCGTCATAGCAGGCGCGCAACTCCTCTTGGGCGAGGATGTTAAATGCTCTCTCAAGTGCTCGGCATTGGTCCTTGGGACCTCGAGAAGCACGCACTTCCAGATCTCGCAGTTTGAAGGCCAATCGAAGCTCGGCGGGCGAAGCAGACGGCGAAGCTTGTAGAACCTCATACAAAGTCCGCTGGCGTTCCCATTTGCCTTGACGATCCGCAACATAGAAGTAATCACGCAATGTTTCGGAGCCGATTTGAATAGAAGATATGCCGAGTTGTCCATTCAGGACCTCGGCGGTGACGAAGTACTCCCCTCGTTTGTCCTGCCGGGGTTGGCTCACATAGCCGAGTGACACCTGATAGACGTCGCGTGGCCTTGAAGCCGACGAACTCTTTCCAACGTAGATCTCCGTTCCAGTATGGGCAGCCAGCGTCGCGAGAGGAAAAGAGACTTCGTCTCCGACGCTGACATGGGTTGCGAGGAATGGAGAAATCAAGATCGTACTGCCGTTGGCAAAGATACATTCGATCCGCTCCGTCTTGCGCTCGATCTTGGCGATGCGCTCGCGACAGAGTGTCGATGTGGAGCTGGATGACGCCGAAGCCATGTGAAACCTACGCCCGATTATAGGCCGCACCGTTTTCAAAACATATGGGTTGCGGTCGGCGGTCGGAACCGCCGTTCTCTAAGGGCAAGGCGCCTGAAAGAGAGAACACGGATGCCAGAAATCTCTTATGCCGAAAAAGCAGACCCCGATTCCATTTATGCCGATGAAGACCGGGTGCCGCTAATCGATGCAACACAAAATGAACAAGCGGGCCGGTATGCTGAGCTTTTGTGGTTGGAGCAAAAGCTCATCGGTCCTCTCAGGCCGCACAAGGAAGATCGGTTGTGCAAAGCTCTTGCAAACACCGAGGCTGTATACGAAGCGCAATGGATTGAGCTCGAAATGGCTGTTGGATCCCGCACAGCTTTTAAGGTTCGCAGGCGCGTCGAGGCGCAGCAGGAACTTCAATGGGGGCAGACGATCGTACCTGTGTGGGCGAGTCGAGTTAGCTCAAATTCTTTAATTGGCAGTATGTGGCCCCAACGATAAGGTCTCAGCGGAAGACGGCGGAGCGAGTGTGCCTTGAACCATAAATTGGGAGTGAAATGAAGCATAAAATGGCAGTGGGTACAAAACGGAAGCGTTAGACGGCAGAAAGTACAGTGGGGAATTAGCTGCGGGCCGAGTGGTGCTTGACTACGGGCGGTACAAGATCACTTGTGCGATGGACTGGGAACGAAAACTTTCTCCCGTACAGTCTTCCGGGATGATGAGCGGGCGATGAGACTTGATTGGACTCGCGGAGGCCTTGCCGAGGGGCTGCGATGCTACAGTGCCGGAGAGTTCTTTGTGGCACATGAGCATTGGGAGGGCGTGTGGCTGCAGTCGCAGGAGCCGGAGAAAACTTTTTTGCAAGCGCTGATTCAAGTAGCAGCGGCATTTCATCACTTTCAGCGCGGTAACCAGAAAGGTACAACGTCCTTGCTGGAGGCTGCTCTACGGCGCCTCGAGCCTTACTCGGCCTCCTTTGAGGGCATATCCGTAACGCCGCTCTGCGAGGAAATTCGCGAGTGGTTGAGGGCGCTCGAAGGGCGCGCAGCGCCATCCCACGTTCGTTTCCCAGAAATCCGACTGGACACGTAATCTGACAGTTGGGTTCGAACAGATGAAGACTGAGGTCGTGTACGTGGGCCAATAAATGGAACTCGAAACACTTGTGGGCTCGGGCACGGCTTCTCATGTGTGTAGGCGCGTCGATGCCCAGGATAACTGGCTCCTTCAGCGCGCATTCAGTCTACCGACATACACGTTCGCTGATCACGGTTCACTAGTTTCACGAAACGACCGAGTAGAAGTTCGTGAAGGATCGGCCTGAAATTGTGCGCCAGGCGACGCCCATGAGGAATTTTTGGGGGTCGGGTTCGGGCAAGAGCCAGGGGAGAAGGAAAGTATGATTCTGCCCTAGAATCGTTCCTTGCCGCGCCATTTACTTTGCCAAGCGCAGGAGGACTTCGTTGATCTGGGTAATGTCCCCGTCAAATCGATAGAATCCGCAACGCCAAGTCTTACTTGCCTCGTCTGCGCGGACCGCGAGGATGCCATAATCCTGCCGCATATCACCAAGAGTTGGTCCGATCGGAAACCGCTCTCCGGCATAAGTCGCCGAATGATGTTCGAGGACTCGTTTGCACTCTTCCCAGGAAAGGACCGCACGAAGTATTCCTAGATTGCTCGCGGTCGACTGGTAGAAGTAAATGTTTGGCATTCAACAACCGGTTGGACGACGTTGGTAACTATTTGGTGTCGAGGTCACTTGGCTTCAGACTGGTCAGAAATTCCCCAATACCCTCGGGATTTAGCTTGCCCTTTTTCCACAACTCGATGATTTCAGTCTCCATTAGAATTTGATTAGCGACCAAGACAATTCGATGCCCAGTTGGCGTACTGATTGGTCCACGGAAGGAAATTTCCTGCCTCTGGAGCGATCGTAGTGCAGCAGTGATTTCCCGAGACTCTCCAGCGCCTCTCGGCATTCCCATCTTGTCCCGCCCCTCTAAATCATCCGCCGCGCCAGGAATAAGGCAATCGTCCGAATTTCTGCTGTTACCGAGTGATTACTGAGAAGCGGAATGAACAGAAACGGGAACCCGGTGGAGGGGGCGCGGAGTAGGACCCAGGGTGCGTAATTGCACGGCAGAATTGGAATGACCCTAGCAGCTACTGCGCGCGGCCTTTTCACGCAACAACTCGAGGGCGGCACAATCCCGTTGAAATGCCTAACAGTGGTGGGTGTCGAAACAAATCCTTAGGTCAGAATTGTTCGACGGCGGGCCTTGACTTATTTACTGCGACAACCCCCTCAGAAATTGGCAATCTTGTCATGGTTCCCAATTCTGAGTCTGGCCTCAGGGCCACACTCCCAAACTTAAGGAGAACAAGTATGACTATCCGTAAGACGTGGTGCTTGATCCTGTTCGTATCTGTTTCACTTGTAGCTACTTCGGCGACATTGCTGGCGTCGAAGCAACCCCAAAGCAAATTACAGTCCGATGGAGGAGCGCCAGTGCCGCCGTTCCCCACTACTCCCAAACTGATGGCGGACGGTGGAGCTCCGGTGCCACCGTTCCCGAAACTGAATCTGGTGGCCGACGGAGGGGCACCGGTACCACCGTTCCCAACTACTATGCTGGTAGCGGATGGAGGAGCTCCAGTTCCGCCGTTCCCGAAACTCAATCTGGTGGCCGATGGTGGAGCGCCGGTACCGCCATTCCCAACGATCAACGCGGAGGGAACGTCGGCCGTGTAACTCCTGACAGCGATCGCCAGTTAGAAGAGCTGAAGGCCGGACAAGGGGAAGGAGCTTTATACCTTCCCCTTGCTGTTTGTGTTAACATCTGAGCGGTTTACTCGTTCTAACCCCATGATTAGCAACCTGATCTGGTGGAGCGCTATGGCGTTGGAGGCTATTGTCCTCCTTCGGGGTGTTAAAGGCAGGCTCATCAGGTCATATCCCCTGTTCTATGGCTACATCGGCAGTGTCCTGACGATCGAAATCCTCCGTTTTGTTTGCAATAGTTTCAAGCCTGGTTTCTACCCAAACTTCTACTGGTACAGCGAGTTCGTCGGCATCCTTGCAAGCTACATGGTAATTCTGGAAATCTACAGGCGTTCATTCAAGAACCATCCAGGTGTGGCCCGTCTCGCGCAAAGGCTATTGGTGTTCGCACTGGTCATAACTGTCGTTGGTGTGGCCGCGAATACTTGGATTGGTGGATTCCGATCGTGGGCTACTGCGGTAGGCGAGCTCGATTGCGACCTTCGCTATGTAGAAGGTGGGCTGTTGGCGGTGGTGTTGTTCTTGCTTGGGGTTTACAGGATTTCGCTGGGAAGAAATCTTCGCGGATTGATTACCGGCTATGGGTTTTTGGTGGGAATGAATGTGATGAATCTCGCTCTGCTCTCCCACCCCGGAAACGAGTTTTCGCTTCTGCTCAGAAGACTACTGCCAGTCACCTACGTAATTACTCTCCTTATCTGGTGTGTTTCGCTTTGGTCTCCTAAGTCTGATCCCGCGCAACCGGCGGAAAATGAGATCGAACGCGATTATCAAGTTCTCGCAGCAAAGACACGAGCCATCCTGACTCGTGTAACTACCCGTCTCGTGAGGGCCATCCGGACATGATTTATCTGTTTCCCATTCTGTTTTTAGGTGTGTTGATTCTTGTTTTGCTCCTTTGGCTGTTGTTGCGTACCAGAGGGCAAGAGGGCGACCGGCATGTGACCATCGAACAGTACTCGCATGCCCAGGAGACCTTGAATTCGTTGATTACAGGTTTTTGTGTGGTGAGGCGAATGTTCGCTCCGGAGGATTTGGAATACATCTCGCGCCAGCCGGCCCAAGAGCTCACTGGCGCGTTTCTGAGAGAGCGTAAGGAGCTCGCAATTTCGTCAATCCGAGAAACGCGGCGGCAAATCGCGCTGCTTGTCAATCTCCACTTCAAATTGGCAAGCTACACGTATGACCCAAGTCCAAAGTTCGAATTCAAACTCTTTGCAAACTATCTCTGGTTCGCGATTGTCTGTCACCTTTTGGTATTTTCGATAAGGCTGCGTGGACCGTTTGAAGTTGGGAAGACGCTGGAACAGACGATAAGCGCGGCAGAACAATTTTGTCACGCTGTCAGCGATCGCCTTGAGAAGACCAATCCCGGCCGCTTGGGCGCCGCTCGCGGGAATCAGGCTACTTAGTTGAGTCTGAGCTCGACTGCGCGGTTCGTTTTCGGGCTTTCAGCAGGCATTGGGTAGTTCTACACAACGGTTTCGCTACTCCCCGACCATAGTGTTATGGGGCGGCCTTGCCGCCCACGGGCAAGTTTGATAGTTTTCAGCCCAGAGGCCGGTGCTTAAAGTGCCGGGCGCCGGTGGAGTATTCAGCCACGATGTGGCCGTCACCCAAGAGCTTGTATTTGTACGTCGTGAGGCCTTCGAGACCCACAGGGCCCCGTGCGTGGAGCTTGTTGGTGCTGATGCCGAGCTCGGCCCCGAGTCCGTAGCGGAAACCGTCAGCGAATCGCGTCGAGGCGTTGTGATAGACGCCCGCGGCGTCGACGTCATCCAGGAATTTCGTTGCGGTTTCGCGGTCTTCTGTGACAATCGTTTCCGTATGACCGGAACCGTAGCGATGAATGTGCGTAATTGCCTCATCTGCGTCGGCAACAATCTTGACCGAAAGAATTAAGTCGGAATACTCCGTCGCCCAGTCATCTTCACTTGCCGGGATAACCTCCGGCTTCGCGAGTAGGGCTATGGTTCTAGAACAACCACGCACTTCCACCCCTGCGTCCCTCAATTTGGAGAATGCCTTCGGCAAGAATTCTTTAGCAACGTCTTGATGGATTAGCAAGGTCTCGGCTGCATTGCATGCAGCGGGGTACTGCGCCTTGGAATCAAGGGTTATCCTAAGGGCCTTCTCGATGTCCGCGGCCCGATCTACGTAAACGTGACAGATTCCCTCGCCATGCCCAAGAACTGGTATGCGACTATTCTGAACAACAAATTGGACCAATTCACGCGATCCCCGGGGAATGATAAGGTCGACATCACGGTCCAGCGTCAGTAGCTCCATCACATCGGCACGTGTCTGAAGCAGATGAATCGAATCCGGTGGGGCATAGCGAAAGCCGGCGAGACATTCGCGCCAGATTACGACGAGCGTTTGGTTGGTGTGGGCCGCCTCAGCTCCACCTTTAAGAAGAATGGCGTTGCCCGACTTCAGCGAGAGGGAGGCCACCTGCGGCACGACATCGGGGCGAGATTCAAAAACAATGCCAATGACCCCAAGGGGGCACGACTCCTTGTAGAGCACAAGTCCATCGTCGAGTTCCGTGGTGGCAAGCCGACGGCCGAGCGGGTCAGGCAGCCGAGCCACGTCGCGAACACGCGTTGCCATTTCTTCGACTCCCCGCGGGCCCACCCGCAGGCGAGCTAACATCGCGGATGACATTGTCCCCGCCGAGACAGAAAGCTCTGCAACATGGCAATCGCGCTCATTTGCCTCAAGGATTTTCCGGCTGCCGTCTTCGATAGCCTTTGCGACAGCCATCAACAGTTCGTTGCGACTCTGATTCGAGAGCTTGGCGAGTGCCCGCGAAGCAACTCGCGCGCGGCTGGCCAGTTCGGCCACCGGTGATTGCGATCGTTCCTTGGAAAGGTAGCTCATGTCTTCTTCATCAACACAATGTTATCGCGTCTGATGAGAACCGGCGACGCAGAGCCGCGCTTCCCCTTATCGGCACGAGGAATTTTCTTTCCCAGCAGTGCTTCCGTATCGTGGCTCGCACAATTCGCAAGGCCTCGCGCGAACTCGCGCCCATCGCGATCGACGATGCTGATCACGTCCATCGGGGCGAAATGGCCATCGATGCTCACAACCCCAGACGCAAGCAGGCTTGCCTTGCGCTGTGTGATTGCCTGTTCCGCTCCCCCATCCACGACTATCCTCCCCCGCACTTCGGCAGCATAAGCGATCCAGCGCCGTTTTCCCCGAATGCGCTTCGAAGGCAGAAATGCCGTGCCGACTCGGTCCCCAGCAAAGACGCGGTCGAGAATATTCGGGCTGTGTCCGTTTACGATCACCGCAGTTCCGCCGCAGTTCATGGCAATCTCCGCAGCCTCCAGCTTCGTCACCATTCCGCCGCGGCCACTCGCGGAGGGGCCAGTGGCCAAGTTTTTCAGCTCGCCGGTGACTTCAGTAACGAAAGGGATGATCTCCGAAAGTGAGTCGTCATTAGAACGACGATCCTTTCCCGACGGCCTTCTCGCCAATAAACCGTCGACATTCGTTAAAAGCACGAGCGCTTCCGCTTCGAGGCCACTCATAACGAGTGCTGCCAGGCGATCATTGTCACTAAACGCTGTGGATTGGGTCCCCGGGGTAACGGATTCGAGCTCCCTCGTGGAGACGGTGTCGTTCTCATTCACGATGGGCAGGACGCCAAAGCCAAAGAGCTTTTCAATCGTGTGCCGGAGATTGGAATAGCGGCGCCAATTACTGAAGTCGTCTTCCGTCAGTAACACTTGTGCGACCTTGACGCCCCAGGCTGCAAACAGACTCTTGTAAGCATCCATCAACAAGCTTTGACCGACAGCGGCACACGCCTGTTTCGTCACCAGGTCGTGGAGCCTGGACGGGTGCAGTTGTAGCAAGCTTCTGCCCAACCCAATCGCGCCCGAAGACACAAGCACTACTTGCCGGCCCGCCACCATCAATCGGGCAATCGAGCCCGCGATCGGCTCGATACGCTCCGTGCACAGTTCCCCCTGCGACCCGGTTACCGTCGATGTGCCTACCTTAACGACAATGCGCCGCGCTGCTCGTAGCCGCTTCTCTCGCTCGCCGTCCAGCCTTTGGTTTTCTTCCTGCATTCGACGCTCCGCCGAAGCCACCTGTGGAAACGCGGTCCGCCTGGAGTCTCTTTATTCTCGACTACACGTTAGAAAATTACGTCAACGTCTCTCCAGATTGAAGGTCCAGAGAACTCAACAAGAAGCAGGGGAGACGTGCCGCCGCAGGCTGTTTGCGATTCTCCGGGTCCTCCTTAGCTGCGAAAAGAGCGCAAGCTTAAATACTTGCTCTTGCCATTAGGCGGTTTGACCTGTGTGTTTGCTCGTCGATTGCCGTCACGAATAGCGAACGGATTATTCTTGGCGAAGGGCATTGAGTGGCTCCACTTTCGTGGCGCGGCGCGCTGGAGAATAGCAAGCAATGAATGCTACGCAAGTGATAAGAAATGCTGCGCTCACAAGCGTTACAGGGTCATGCGCCGATACACCGTACAAAAATCTCGAGAGGACCTTTGGCAGAAACCCCAGACCGACCACCAGTCCCACGGCGATGCCAATAAGCGCCAGTTGCATACCCTGGTACACGACGAGCTGGAGTACATCTCGTCGTTGGGCGCCGAGCGCCATACGAATGCCAATGTCACGCGTCTGCTGAGTGACGGCATATGACATTACGCCGTAGATTCCAATGGCCGCGAGAGCAGTCGCTAGGCCCGAAAAAAGGCCCACGAGCAAGGCATTGAACCGGGGACGAGATTCCAGGCCGTCGAGATACTGATCCATTGTCTTGACATCTGTAACCGGTTGATTCTTGTCCACTACTTCGACTGCGTTTCGGGCTGCGGAAATTAGAGTTGTTGGTTCAACAGAAGTGCGAATCGCCACAGTCATCAAAGGCGACGGGTTTTGCAGGCAGGGAAGGTACATCATTCCAAGTCGCTTTTCCCCAACCTGCCACTCGGTGCTGTCCGCCACTACGCCGATAATCGTAATCCATGAGATTTGGAGACGGGGGACCCACGGTCCTCTTCTCGGGGTCTTGGAGCGAAAACGAAAATGCCTACCGATGGGATCTTCGAGTGGCCAATATCTGCGCGCCAATGTTTCATTTATCAGCGCGACCGCCGGCGCTTGATCCCGGTCCGCAGCACCAATGTCCCGGCCTTTGAGGAGAGGTATGCCCATTGTGCGGAAGTACTTCGAATCAACAATCCGAACCTGGCCTGAGAGGTGTTCGCCCTGGTCTTGTGTTGGGCGCCCTTCGATCTCGAAGTCGGAAAAAGCTTGCCAACCGGACAGCGGCAGGAGATTAATCATCCCGGCAGACTTAGCGCCCGGCAAGGCGCTGGCCAGCTCCTCAAGTTGCTCGAAAAACGAGGTGATGTCCTGGTCTTGTGAATAACGTGACTCAGGCAAGCGGACTCGAAAAGTGAGAAGGTTCTTCGGGCTGAATCCGATATTCGTCGACGCGAGTTTTGCGAAGCTACGTATCAGTAGGGTGGCACTGACCAACAAGAGAAGCGAAAGCGCAACCTCAGCAACGACGATAACGCTGCGAAAATTCCGGCCCCGGCGGGCCGACTGGGAGCCACTTCCGCCGCTTTTGATTGCATCGTTGAGATTGGTACCCCGTATATGGATTGCTGGGACTAGGCCAAAAAGGACTCCACCTAATATCGACATTGAAAGAGTGAATGCGAGCACAGTCGGGTCGATGTGAACTTGGCTCATGTAGGGAATTTCTTGCAGATCACCCTTGGTCGGAGGAAGCATCTGAAGAAGGTAAACGCCAGCCGCGGCCAGCACTACACCGAGCGCTCCTCCTGCCAATGAAAGCACCATGCTTTCAGTAAGCAACTGTCGAAGCAGGCGCAGGTGTCCCGCCCCAAGCGAAGCTCGCAGTGCCATTTCCTGTTCTCGTTTTAGGGCGCGAGACAGAAGGAGATTGGCTACGTTGACCCATCCGATCACTAACACGAGGAATGCGGACAAAAACAACAACCGAAGAGCTGGCCGCACTTTCTCCGTCATTTCATCGTGCAGCCGAATGACCTGCGCTCCAACATCTTGGTCAGTTGCCGGGTATTCCCCTGCGAGCTGACGGACGATCGCATCCATTTCTGAATTAGCCGTTGAAAGAGTCGCGGAGGGCTTGAGGCGAGCAAACACCGCGAACGTGTGGTTATCCCGAACGAGCTGGGTACGGACGAAAGAGAGCGGCACCCATAAGTCATACTGCAAGCCTGTCCCCCAGAGGGAGAAGTCAGACGGGAGGACTCCGACGACGATGTATGGCTTCTCATCGAGTATGACGGGCCGCCCAATGACACTTGGATCGGCTCCAAATCGACGCTTCCAGAGTCGATGACTCAACATGACGACTTGATCGTGTCCAGGATGTTCCTCATCCGCCAAGAACGATCGACCAACGGCTGGCTTGACTCCGAGGAATGGTTCCGATCTCGCCAATCGAGAAAGTCAGCGAGCGTCGCAAGCCGTGTCCTATTGTTTTGTTTCGGCTGAGTCTCCCAGACCAAAACGACGCGGTCTGGATCCGGGAACGGTACCGGGCGAATCAACACGGCGTTGACGAGGGCCAGTATTCCAGACGTGGCTCCGATGCCAAGCGCAATGGTCAGCACCGCGACGAGGGTGAACCCTGAATTCTTCTTGAGAATTCGGCCGGCGAAACGTAGGTCCTGCCTCAGTGTTTCCACGGAGCTGCCTCGCTGACAAGCGAGAACTGGGTCTTTACGACTTAATGTTACTATGTCCTGAGGAGATAGCCATCTAGTTAGATTCCTTGAGAAGTAAAAGGCGTGGCGACGTTTTCGTGCGGTTGGTGCATTTTTGAGTCATGTGTGACGATGAGCGTCACCCGAAACAAGAGATTCGCACGAAGTCTCAGCTGAGCCTTTCGAGCGCTGAGCGCACGACATTCTCGACATTCTGAGGTTTGTGGACGCCCAATAATGCAAGTAGTGACGCAGAAGAGCCAAGAATTGAAAGCCTCGTTGACGGCGCAATTCCGTTCACACGTCTCGGTTGGGCGTGAAGGTGAGTCGATACGTCCGGGCGAACGCCTCAGGAATATTAGAACTCGGCTCGGGCTCACAACCCGCGATGTCGAGGCGTATACCCGAAGGATTTCAAACGAAGAAAAGAACGAGGATTATTGCATATCGAGTGCTTGGTTGACTCAAATCGAAAACACAGGATCTGTTCCCGGCGTCCACAAGCTTTTCAGCCTGAGCGTAATCTATCGACAATCCTTTGGGGGGCTGCTTAGGCTCTTCGGGGTGGATCTCACCAAGATTGAGGATCATCAGCTCTTGATGCCTCTCCCGAACACGTACCGCGCCACATTTCGTCCTGCTGGCGACAATCACGCCGTCTCCTTCCCTGTGCACTTCGATCTGGGGTCGAGCCTGAATGGCACAAACCTCCTGTCGAGAATGATTGGCCTATGGGGCGAAATTCCGATCGCTCTTATCAGTAGCCTCGACTTAAAACATTCCACGTACGGATTCATCGGCTTCAAGGATTTTATGATGTATCCGTTCCTAAGACCGGGGACTTTTGTTCAGATTGACGGTAGGTCCACGAGAGTGCAAAAGCTGTAGGATGCCGCGTTAAGTGAAATTGCAACCGTTGGATCGAAAGCACTTACAGGAGTTCGTGCCAGAGTTCCTGCAATTTCGTGTCACAGTAAGTGCAATAATCCTACATCCGTGCCGGAATTAGTGCGATAAACCTACAAAAAAGGATGAAGGCTCTCTCTCGGCGGGCTTCCCATATTTCGGACATGGGTTCGATTCCCATCGCCCGCTCCATAACTGATGATTCAAATGGCCTTACCTGGCTAAGTTGGCTGAATCCAGCATAAAAACGGTCCGTTTTGGACTGTAGTTGGACTGAAGTCCATCAATTGGACCGAATTCTTTTTCACTCGGATGGAATCGGAGGAGTCACGGGTCGGGGTTCGAGCCCCACCGCCCCCATCAACATCCCCTTTGTAACTAAACGCTTGGAACTTTCGATGGGCGACAAGGGACATTATCTGATGTGTGCCGGACGAGCAAGCTTCAGAAACGTTGAGGGAATCACGCCTGTTCTTTACTCTTCTTCTTGCGAATGGGCTTGGGCAGTACTACGTCTTCAATCCGCTCCAACATTTGTGGGAACTTCGGGTCTGAATTGAACCGAACCCTGTAACCGTTTCCTCTGTGGAGCTCCAAGCTTAACGCAGGGTCCGCGTAGGCAAAGAACTTTCCGCTGTACTCCTGTGTGGATTCGTCAAAGCGGTGGAAACTGACCTTCTCTTCGCGGCCACCGTACGGCTTTTTCCGGTACGGTCTGATGACCGCTGTTTGTCCCGCCGCCGGGAACCGCACAGCAGCTGCACCACCCGGCACCAGCGAGCGCGAATAGCTTCCGGGCCTGTATCCAAAATCTTTTCCCAAGCCACCGCGTTGCGCGGCAGCCTTCGCTGCCTTATCGACAATTTTCCCCAGTGGCGTCTTCTTGCCTTTCTGCCAATGAAACTGAACCCTAAGCCCAACCTTAGATAGTTTGCCGATGCATTTTAGAATGTCATCCCACAGGTCTTCGTTTGCAATCGGTTCGCCTGCCCGATTACGCCAGCCCACTTTTTTCCAGTACGGTGCTCGGGTGTGGTTTTCAGCAAGATACTGCGAATCGGTCACAACGCAGACGCACGTAACCCCTTCCCACGGCTCGTTCTCAACCACCCAACGCAAGCCTCTCAAACAACCCATCAACTCCATTCGATTGTTGCTACTTTCTTCACAGCCGAAATCAACGATTTGAAGCTCTGTCGATCCCAGGTGGTCAGGAAACACAACCCACGCAGCACACCCAGAGATGCGGCTCTGCTCCATGTAACAAGAGCCATCGGGGTGAATTTGCAATGCTCGCGGGTCAAGCATCAAAGCATCGACCGTTTAAACATCGCATAAGCTTGCGTCAGGCGCATCCCGGCCGATCACGAAAACAAGTTCTTGATCTTCTCCCAGAGACTTTCCTTCGGTTTCGTTCTTGCCAACGGCGAGGCACTTAGCGCTTCCGCCCCAGCAACAGGGGGCTGCGTCTCATCGTAATATCTCTCCTTCGCCCTCGCTTCCTGCGCACGGCCCCGTGCAATCTGCTTCTTGGTCCACTTCTGTGCCCAGACGACCTTGTTCTTCGTAATGAAGTAATGTGACTGGCAAGGCAGGCTCCAGCTTCCTATCGAGGGGTAAAGCGAAACAGCCTTACCGTCGAAAGTCAGTTGCCAGCCCGTCGGTGAGAGCGGTGTTACGACTTCCCGCCCGCACCCACAGCAGCATTTGTGCACAGCAGTGCAATAGGTGTGCGAGATGTAGAGCGTCCGCTCCTTGAGTTCGTCGGGAATGAACTCCACGAACTCATAAGCGACCACGATCTCAGGCTGCATGCACATCCTCGGATATGAGTTGGTTCGATCTTATAGTGTATGCGCAGTAATGCTCCTTGGTTACGTCGTCAAAGTATCTACAAAGTTTCTTCCATTTGATAACTGCGAGGGCCGCGTTCAATGCGTTCAGTTCCGAAATCTGGACGTTCTGCGAATACTCATTGGCTGCTTCGCCGTCGGAGAATGCCGTGCGGCTGCGGACGTGGTCTTGCTTATTTGCAGTGCTGGTCGTAAGCGTGACGATCCCTCCAAGCGTATTGTCTTCCCCGAGCTGGATTCCCATCCCTACGTCGATGAACGGCATACCCCATTCCTGCAGCCGCTCAACGATTAGCCGCTTGCCGGTGCCCTTGTCGATGCAAATGAAGACGAAGCTCATCTCCTTTAGTTGCTCGATGGTGAGTTCATCGATGAAGCAGTTGTGAGGGATAATCCTTTTCCGCATCCGCGAGTAAATACCCGCGAGGTAATCGACCTTCATCGGCTTTCTGCTCAGGTCATCGAGCGACGGCGCGCCGGGGGATCTAAATGCATTGTGGTTCACGAAAACATCCCGATCAAAAAGGTGAATCTCTGCGACGGGCGTCTTGGCAACGAAGTCAAGCACGTAGCTGCCTGTTGCGCCGGCGCCGACGATGGCAATCTTCGGCCCCTCCAGCTTGCGATTGGCCGCGACGATGCCTGCCTTGGTGGCTGCAGTATCGAGGTAGTTGAATACCGAATCGTCCTCTTCGTCAGGCACGACAACGGGATGCGTATAGGCCGTAACGGTACGATCAAGCGCCTGTGCCGGACTGCAAATAATTGCGATGTACGTTTTGACCTTTTCGTAGTAATCCGCGTACTTGCCGGGGTTCGGTCCGGTTGTGGGTTTCCTGGACATCTGGTGGTTTGGGGCGAGCCCCTCACCCAAGGCTTGGTTTGTGTTCTGGCTAACTCCGGGCAGCGCGGAGCCGTGTTCGTCGCAAGGGGGTTCGCCCACGAAGAACACGACGTGCGATTCCGGAGGAATTGTCGTCTCCCCGGCAAGATCCAGTACGGATGCAATAATCCCGCGCTTGATCTCCTTGGCGGCGTTCACATACGGAACACCGCGGATCAACAAGTGCTTCGACTTACCGATGGAGATATCCAACCCCTCGGCGCGGAGCCGGCTCAGGTCCGGGTTAAGACTGACCAGTCTCTGTGACATCGAACTTCATCCCGTTCTGGATAGGAACGCTCTTACCAGGAGTAAGGCTTCCCCCCTGGTTGCCGTGGCTCCACGTGACTGTAAATAAAGCATTTGGAGGAACGGGATTAAATGCCAGTGCCACGACCTGTTCGAATGAGATCGATGGTCCCGGCACCTTCTTCGGTCGTCCATTGACGATGATGTTGATCTCATTCTCTTGCGTAGGGCTCATATGTCCTCCTGCAAAAAGACGGTTGGCGGGAGCCTCCACGCCGAAATGGTGACGGTTCGTCCAAACGGCGTGGCCTCTGCCAACTTATGCTCAACACTAGCCCGATACGGTTCGAGGGTTACCTGGCTCGCCAAATGAGAGCTTGGCGCGGCGCCATTAGGCTGTAACCGAACCCGCGATCTAATGAGATTTTTCCCTAAACATGCAAGAAATGGGGGCGCTGGGCGAGCAGCCACTAAGATGCGAGAAAGAGTGTTAGGCGGGTGTAACCTGTTTTCGTGGCGGGCTAGTATCGTATCGAGGGTGGTGGCTATAGCCAATCAAGCCGGCCAGCAGCGAATAGCGGAGCAGCGAGTGGATACGGTTGTACCGAGATTACCAGATGATATTGCGCCGTCGGTTCCTCCGGAAGCGGGCCCCGCAACGGTCGAGGCTCTCCTGGAGGACCGAGGCACTTTAAAAGAACTCCTCCGCTTCTGTCTCTGGAACTTGGGTTCCCGTGCTACTCCCGAGGATGCAGAGGACGCCTTGCAGGATTTCTGCGCGAGAAATGGCCAGAAAATCACGGACACTTACAAGCCCGGTCCTCAATCACTCAAAACCTTTTTTGAGCTCTGCCTTAAACGATTTTGTTGGAAAAGATGCAGACAACTCCGGCGGCACAGAAAACAGACTCGACTGATGATTAAGGATTTGAACGCTATCGCCCTGCACCGCGATCCGGGGCCTCTGGCCAGGCTACTAGCCGATGCCGACGCTGAACAGCCCGAGAAAATCGAGTCCCGCCTCCAAGAAGCGATCGGTGAATTGTCACCTGATGCGCAGCGACTACTGAAGCTATTCTACGAAGAAAGACTTTCGATCCGGGAAATCGCGGAAAAGCATCTACAAATATCTGAGTCGGCAGCGAAGGTCCGGCTTACTCGGATCAGGTCTAAGTTGAAGCCCCTCGTCGCCGCTGCTCGGAAAGGAGAATCATGACACAACGCAAGGCTTCCTTGTCGACCGGGGCTTTAGATGCCTTGCTCGGTGATATCCGCTCGGACCTGTGGTCCGCGACGGATAACCATCGATCGACACATCCTGACCCCGACAAATTGCTAGAGTATGCGACACGCAGGGCTCCTTCTCTCGTGAGCAAACACGTGCAGGAGCACTTAACCGGTTGCCCGGATTGTTCCTCGCGCCTTGACGCCTTCAAAGCCGCCGCACAAGTCTGGGAAGGTTTGGATGGGGATGCTCGCATCGAGAGAATCCGAAAGCGCCTTCGCCCCGCAGGCCAGCACGAGCTTGTATTTCCTATCGAGGATAAGCCAAGCCTGATTCCGAACGGGAATTCAGCCAAAGACCATGTGAAGCAGCCCAGAACAGACCGGAGCATCCGTGAATGGATTACTCGCCAAATCCTGCGCGACGCAGACGCAATCGAGACCGAATGCGATTACGTCTTGCCGAACGGTCTGCATTCCGATACCCACATCAATTTGGGCCGCATTTGTCGAAGCGAGAGCACATTAGCACCTATTGTTCGCGTTCTCGATGAAATGCTGACGGGACGAAACTTCGATACGCTGGTATCAACCAGTTGGGCACTCGCCACGATTGCTCGAAGGTTAGTCTTACGTCGCTCGGCGCTGCCGTCGCGAGATATCAGACACGTAACGGTCGAAGGGTATGACCCGCCAAGCATTCTGGAGGCAGTTCCTTCGGGTGCCAACGTCATATTGCTTGTTGACGTGGTCGTCACAGGCAGCCAAATCGCTAGCGTCACTGAAGAACTGAAGAGACAGAACGCGGCTTCCGTGAAGGCTATAGCGATCGTTGATACGGACTACTGCGGAGAACGCGTGTCTGGACCGTTTGAGGCTCTCTGCCATGTTCCGATAAACATTGCCGCCCCTAGTCAATGTTCGCTCTGGAGCGACCGGCCGCGAGCTGAATTCAATCCCGTCGCTGGCCGAATGACGCAGAAGAAGCTCAAACCCAGAAGTCCATCAGAGTTTCTAGAACAGGACTCCGCGGCGCGACAGTTTTGGGAATTCGTTGATAAGGCGAGCGCATTTGAACACCATCGTATCGTCGGTAGCAGGCACTACTTAGGTTTCATAGATACAGCTCGTCTCCTGAGACACAGGGTCATAGGGCCAACGATTGTCGAAAACTTGTGCAGAAAGATATTTGAACGTAGCGGGATTCCTGACACGGTACTCGTTCCCGCGAGAGCCAAGGGCGTATTGCTCGGCAAGTGTCTCGTCGAAGGTTTTGAACGGTATCTCGGGAAACGTGCCGTCCGTCTTGCAACCGTCAGACGGAAGTCGGGACACTTCACAATAAAAGGAGCACCAGATTTGTCGGGACAGCGGGTGCTTGTCGCCGATACGGCGGCTGGACACGGGGATACGCTCGACGAACTTGCGCTGCTTTCATCGTCAGGTGCTGCTTCGATTGCGGGTGCAGTTTTGTTAAGTAGATTAAGCGAAGCGTGTGAGGAGGCGTTTGATCAACGGCTCACAGCTGGCTTTACAAAGCTTTACTCGATGCCCGTTCGTCCTCTCACAGTAAGAGGCAGTACACAGATCACGTGCTCAGTCTGCTTACGTCGCCAAGACCTAAAGAAAGCTGTTGGCGAGTTGCCACCAGGAACCGTTAAAGACCTAGCAAAGAAGTTGGTGGCCGCCGCACCTCGTTACCGGAGACGCACGGAGAGTCCTCCCGTCGCCGAACGTCAGGCGCCTCAGCTATCTCTATACGCTCGAAGTCCTCTCGCAACCTACCGACCTAGCGTTGCCAGTGGCATCGCACTGCATGCACTGCATGCCGCTATGGGTGACGGTATGGCTCCCCTCAGCTTGCCGGAAATCGCTTCCTACGATATCTCTGCCCCGCGCCGCGCCGCTTTGGTAGCTGACTTACCAGCCGGGGTCCTCAAGTGGAGTGGGCCGTCACTCGAGCACGAGCTTTGCGAATTCCTGAAAAGAGGGACCGACAGAGACGTCTGGCTGGCGGTGGTTGAACTCATGTCGCGATCGGGGTCAACGGCTTGGACTGATTCCCTGGGGGATGCCATTATCAACGCCCAAGCCCGCGGGAACTGGATGGACGAGCGCTTCTGGACGCGCATGATCCTGATGGTTCATCGAATGGTTCGGAACACTCCGGAAGTTTCTGAGCAGTTAAGACGCCCCCTGAAGAATCTTGTCGGGGCATGCTACAAGGAACTTCCTGCGCGCCGTGGTCTGAAAGCGATGATCGATACTACTTACCAACGCAGCAGCCTGCTAGTGACCTAATAGAGCGTCAGTTTCAATGGCCCGGACGGATGATGGCGGGGTCGCGGTTTGCAACGCGCGTACGACAAAGTTTAGCCTATCGTTTGCTGCCTGACGGTGAGTTTTGGCCGAGAGTTAGGGCAAGAAGCAGATCGGATTTGAACCAACGACTCTCGGGTTATTAGTTCAAGTCAGCAATCCAATGAAACCACTTAAGTCTCGCCGAATCAGTTGTCCTCTTCCCCCGCGCCCATCCAAATCAGCCTCCAAAACAGCGGTTTTGCGCCCATTTTGCGCCCAAGTTTGCCCCGAGGGGCAGCGCACCGTTCCAGCTCCTTCGATCCGGAGGATTTGAAATGCCATATAGAGATCCTGAACAGAAAAGACTTTGGGAGTGGCAGCATCGGTCTGAGAGACTTGCTCGCCGCCGCGAGCTGCGACGAATGGAAGCGGCTCGGAAAGAGACCCAAGCCGAGGTGCCTACGGCGATGGACTGCACAGCGGGCTTTCTGTTACTCCCAATCGCAGGTGGGGTCGCGCTGGCCTCTTACAATCCCAAGCTCGCAGTAGGGGCAGGCGGACTGACGCTGGTGGCCGCCGCCTTCTATAAGAAGGGTTGGAGCTGGTGGATTGTGGGGGTGCTCATATTGGCGCTCGGCTTGTTTTTCCAGTGGAATCATAAGAATGAAATGCGACTCGCCAAATCGCGCAAAGGAACGCTTTCGTTTATAAAATCTCTTGACAATAGTTAACTGCATTATATATCTAGCGCCCATAGACGGAGATCTACGCTATGATGCATTGGAAAATTCTAAAGTTTTTGGCGGCTATTTCTGCCGCCGTTCTTTTTTTCTACCAGTCCGCGTTTGATCCTCTAAGGAAGCTTCTGTTTGCTAAGTACGACTTGCGCTGGAGCGTTAAAGAGGAGAAGCAAGAGCGCATCCAAACGATAGCATTCCGAAATAGTGGGAGTGAGCCTTCCGAGGCAATCCAGATCGAGATTGAATTCCCCCAAGGGGCCGTGGCCGACTTCGAGGGTGGAGATTTCGCTGGTGGCCCTCGGGTGTCCTTCCTCCAGGCTGTGGCACGGACCCCATATGGCACACGAGTTCTCCATGCGAACAAAACACAACTTATGAGACTTCTGGATGAACACTATCCACTGCGAAGTTTGTTTCAACTGGAAGACAGCTTTCGAGCGAATTTGGTAGCAGACATCCGAAAGTCGGGTCACAGTGCGGCTGACACGGACATCTTTCTTCGCCGGCAGGCGTCGCATCACGAGACGCAAATCCTTGGTTGTGGGTCCGCAAACGAAAGGAAGCCTAGCTGCGAGATGGAGCAACAGCTTGAACAGTGGGAATATGAGATGCAGGGGTTCAGAGAGGAAGCTTGCAGGGCTTGGGGAGCAGCTACCGGAATTTCGGTGAACTTTGCCCAAGGTTATCTCGGACCGAAGGGCAAGACCACGTTCAGTCTTCTGCTACGAGGGCGAGAATCCAAGTTTTTGACGATTCACTATGGGGCGGACGAGATTCCCCCGCTCAAAATAGCCACTAGCCAAGAACAGGAAAGCATCAAGGTGGCTGCCGCGGACCTCGAGGCAAGCAGATGGAAGATCGTCCCGTGGTATACCCCCATAAATACCTTCGTCGCCCTGTTCATCCTGCTTGCACTTCTGTGGCTCGCCTGGGCAATGCACACATCGCCTCGAAAACTGTCAACTCTAGAGTTGTTTAACTTGGCCCTTCGAACACTTAGCCCTGAGGCGTGGAACCTTGCACGCGAGAGACGGGACCACTGGGTTGAAAGGGAGTTTCATTTCTATTGTACAATTTTTGGGAAAGCAAATCTGGGGGAGAGTCGCGCGCGCCTGTTCCAATATGTTCAAGATCGCCTTGTTCGAGACTATTCTTTGTATGATCTACAGTTCGAAAGCAAAGAGGAACTGGAAAAGACTATGCGCAAGTATCTGCGGCATCTGGCCATGCACTCATGACGCTGGATCAAGCGCTCCAAGTTCTGCGGAAGGATGCGAGAAACGCTCTTGCATGGGAAGCGCTGGCTCAGGAGATCTATTCCCCGCTGTTAGGGTATGTTGGCTTGTTGCTGGTGACCTTCAAAGTCGGAGCAGGTGAAACTGCTGAAGATATCGTTCAGGACGCATTGCTACGGTTTTATGAACGGTGGCCGGAAATTCGGAACAACGTCACGTCTAATGCGGGGCTATTCGGATATTTGAAGAAGAGTTGTCGAAACCTCCTTGTAGATCGCTATCGGGAGGAGCGGCGTGCCGAGTCCCTGATTCGTTTCCTTGACTTAAAATTCAGAAACGCTTTTCAAGACGAGGCGGACTACTATCGTGACATATTTTTGAAAGAAGTGGTCGGCCTACTTCCCCCTGAGTGTGGTGCCCTTATCCGAGAATACGTGGAAAAGGACCTCAGTCCGGCGGAAATCGCTGAGAGCCAAAACGCCTCTCCTGCAACCTTTTACTCACGATGGTATCGGTGTATTCAAAAGGCAAGGCACATTTTCCTGCAAAAAAAGAGTGCCCAGAAACGTTCTTAGAGTAAGAAAAGAACCACTTACGCCCAAGCGGTTGATAACAAATGAGATAGGGCATTGCCTCGCTTGAGGCAATTGGCGAAAGGAGCGAAACCGGTGGAAAAGAGAGAAGCAGAGGAATTTTTTGATCTATGGGAACCATTATCGTCGGATGGTGGCAACTGTCCTCCCGACCAGGTACTGACGTCGGCTGCCAAGGGTGCGTGCCCCGAAGAGTGGGCGAGTCATCTGTCTAGTTGCAAGCAATGCGGTAGTGTCGTAGAGATTCTGCAAAAGGCAGCGCAATCACAGCGGCGCCTGGGAGAGTTTATTGAAATGGCAAGGAGCGAGGCTAAGAAAATAGCTCCGACTCCGCGCTTGAGGCTGTTAGCCATATTCCACGCCTTTATTCTTGCGAGCCCTGCACGGCGAACGGCGTTAATCGCTGGGATTGTCGCTGCGATGCTGATGCTCACATGGCCTTTCGTCAATAAAAACGTGCGTTCGCCTGAGAACTACAGTGCCACTACAACTCCACTTGAGATGGACAAGTATGGAAAAGCGGTGCAATTATTGCAGGCGACGTTTGAAGACACCTCAAGCGGACCAGCTTCAGATCCAAAATTTATCGCTCGACGACGTGAACTTGACGGGCTAATACGCGATTTAGACGTGGAGGCATTGGATCCTTACAAACTCGCCCAGTTGAACAACGCGATTGTGGCTTCTAACGCAGCATGGACCAGATCTCAATTGTCATCTGGGTCGGCCCCCGCGATAGCAAATACGCGATACTCGTCGAAGTTGAGCGACTTCTATCTGGTCTGGGGGTTATCAAGTCATTTGAATAAATCTTGGGTTGACGGCAGGAATCAGGATCAGCTGAGCCCGCAAGAACGTGCGGAGGCGATCCATTCCGCCACGGATCAAATTCAGGTCGTCCGCATCGAGGGTGACCCGGATCAACCGACTTTTGTCATCCAGGATCAGACGCAGAACTGGGATCCAGCAAAGGCAGATGTGATGACCCGCGCAATCGGGACCTTTGCAGTTCGGTCCAATGCGAACGTACGGTTTCAAAATGGGCCTCTGGCGCAAGTCAAGTTCGTGCCTCATCGTTAAGAAAAAAGGTGTTAACGAATCTTTCGAATTGCAGGGCAACCTGATTCCTTCGGCGAAGGAGCAAATCATACAGTTCTGCCACGCACAATGATCGCATCCAGGGTTGCGTAATCTGCCGGTGTTCGTCGAATTCACTTTGAACCGTCAAGCCATTCCATTGTGTCTCGGGGCAATTTGGCATCCAGACAGAATCGCATAGCACTAAGGAGTTTTCGCGTGCCTTCGGCCGAGCCATCCGCAGCCTGAAGCTGTCGCTGCGTGTACGCCAGAGCAGTGCAGAACACAGCCGCAGTTTGCGTTATGGTGCGCTCCAAGTAGGCCACAAAAAACGGCGCAACAATTTCCCGATACAGAGACGGACAGGTTTTGAAGAAACCCTCGAAATTCTGCGCTATAGAGACTTGCAGAGATAGAGACTGCGCAACGGGGGCCTTGTCCATCGCGAGCTCCCCCGTCATCTTGGCTCAGGAGGTGCAGCGCACGGCCAAGGTAATGGCTCTTTTCAAGTTGCTTCTGCTGCGAGCAGAGCGGGCACAGTCCGAACACTGCCTCTTCCATGACCTCCTCCCGACGTAAGAACTCTGGTTCTTCAATTACTTACTGTACGACTTCTATTTTCTTTACCGTCCAGCGCGCCGGAGGTATCTTCGGGACCACCGGGGAAGTCCTTGGGGGGAATATGCAGATCGTTACGAAGTACGGAACAATGTGGGCACGCAACACTGAAAATATCGGAAGCATCCCTGGCGTTCGCGGGGGCGGAGTTGGCGTTTACATTTTGTTCGATGGCTCCATGCCGTTATACGTCGGCAAGGGTAACATCAAGCATCGAATCACCGACGCGCGACGAAGCAAGAGAAGAGGCCAGCTATGGGACCGGTTCAGTTGGTACGCCGTAGCCGACCCGAAAATAATGCACGATCTTGAGGTGCTCGTGCTGAGGATTCTGCCTCGCTATTTGCGGGCGCTCACACGTCAAGAGGGCCACTTCCTGAAGGCGCAACGGATAAAGCAAAAGAACGACAAGGCGGACGCCATTACTCGGCGCTGGAACAAAACGAGCCAATGACGCTCACGATGGGTGAATGGTCACATGACGCAGTTTTGGACCCCAGGTGGACCTTGAAATGTCCACCGTCGCATGGCTGTCGTTCGCCAAAATGATATCGCAGGCGAGAACCCTAAGAATCAGCGACATCCAGATCGGCGTTCCCTCGGAAGAGAGCTTACGAAAGACAAGCCACGTAACATTGTTACATGGGCTTTGCAAGGACCAGACGGGGTTTTCGGTGTAAGGACAATTGAACTTGATATCCACAGCCATTCCGCGTTAGCTTGCCCAACAAGGCTCCCGGGTTCGAGACCCACTACATTTTGGGGCCAAGTGTCTTTCAAATTTGAGAACATTCTCAAGAAAGGAGAAACAGGTATGAAGAACGAAACGCCAAGACAACTTGTTTTCACACCGGAAATTCGTAGTCTCTTTGCAGGCGAGCCATTTATCGAGCCTGCGCAGGAGATTAATGACCTGATCGCGCGCCGTGCCTACGAGTTGTTTGAATCCAGCGGATTCACCCACGGCCATGCTCACGAGGACTGGCTCCGTGCGGAGTCGGAAATCCTGCTGCAGGCACCGGTGGACGTCACCGAGACGGA
>WNEZ01001835.1_pt1 | contig 22948 bp, 18 predicted proteins | sample 5400521 | NCBI WGS metagenome assembly WNEZ01 (sample SAMN13153339, study PRJNA577476) | soil metagenome | isolation source: 120 cm saprolite under Douglas fir tree site 2 hole 1 replicate 1 | place: USA:California | collected 2015-04-18 | reverse complement strand
CTAAATGGTTGCGGAGGTTGGATTCGAACCAACGACCTTCGGGTTATGAGCCCGACGAGCTGCCGCTGCTCCACTCCGCGATCGGATTATACCGCCGCTCGGGGATTCCACCCGGGCCGCGGCTTAGTGCTTCGGGGTGGGCGTTGGGCTGGCCGGCGGGCTCGCTGAAGGGGTTGGGGATGGGCTCGGCGGCGTCGTGACCAGGAACGTGCGCTCGTTCGGTTTCGAGTAGCCGTTCAAGCGGGCCTCCTCCTCGTTGGCCGCGCCCGAGGTGATCGCCTGGACGTCCTTGTGATAACCCTGGTTCTGGGCGGCCAGCATGGCGTTCTGATGGCGGAGGTCGGCCGCCTGCTGTGTGAGCTTGTGGCTCAGATACGCCTCCTGGGCGAAGGCGTAGCCGACCCAGATGGCCACGACGAGGCACACGGCGGAGGTCACGATATGGCGCATCGAAAGACCGCCGGTGCGGACGCTGCCCGCTGCAACAAGGACCTTGCTGTTTCTCATGCTGGATCGTGGGGTGCGACGAAAGGTTGAGAGGAAGGCGACTATAACAAACGGGTCTTACTTCGTCTCTTCCTTGGTCTCTTCCCAGCGCTTGCTGATCTCTTCACGGTCCAGATCTCGGAACTCCACCCCATCGCGCCGCAGCGACGCCTCCGTCTCGGCGAACCGCCGGCGGAAGCGCTGCCCGGCGACCCTGAGCGCGTCCTCGGGATTGATCTTCATCCGCCGGGCGAGCGACACGACGGCGAAGAGCAGGTCGCCCATCTCCTCGAACGCACGCCTGGGATCGCGAGCTTCCGCCAGCTCGCGCGCCTCCTCGGCGACGTTTTCGGCCGTCTGGGTGGACGACTCGAAATCGAAGCCGACGCGGGCCGCGCGCTTTTGCAGGCCGAGCGCCCACGCGAGCGCAGGCAGCGTCGCCGGCAGACGATCGACGACCGACTCGTCGGCGCGCCCGCTGTTGCGGGCCTCGTGGCCCTTCGCATGCTCCCAGTTCTTCAACACTTCGTCTGCATTGGCGACGGAGACATCCCCGTACACGTGAGGATGCCGCGCCACCATCTTGGCCGCGACCGCCTCCGACACCTGCGCGGCATTGAAGCGCCGCTGCTCGTCGGCTATCTCCGCATGCATCGCGACCTGGAGCAGGAGGTCGCCCAGCTCCTCCTTGATCTTGGCGTCGTCCCCGGAGTCGATCGCCTCGAGAAGCTCGTAGGTCTCCTCGAGCAGGTACGGCCGGAGCGACTCGTGCGTCTGCTCCCGATCCCACGGACAGCCGCCTGGCGCGCGCAGCCTGGCCACGACCTCGAAGATCGCGGCCACGCCTGGCGAGAACGGAGGCTGGTTCGGCTCAGACATCGCTTCAGATTTTCTCACGCGCTCGGAACCTTCACGGTCCGGCCGGCCTCGTAGAGCTCGGCCATCTCACGGAGCAGAGACATCAGGTCGTCCTTCCAGCCATCGCCCTGGCGCCGCATCTTGATGCGGTTGGGAAGGACCGAGATGCGGCCCGCCATCCTCCGCGAAAGCTCTTCGACGTCGAGATAGCGCTCCGGGTCGACCCTGATCGCGATGTCGTGGCCATCCGAGACGACACCCCGCAGCCCCAACTTCTGCCCGCGGACCTTCACCCGGAGCGAGTACGCGAGGTTGTCGAGCTGGGCGGGCGCCGGACCGTACCGGTCTTTGAGCGAACGCAGCACCGCGTCCAGCTCCTCCTCGACATCGGTCGCCGCGAGCTGCCTGTATGCGGCCAGCCGCAGCTTCTCATCGCGGATGTACGAGCTCGGGATGAAGTGGTCGAGCGGCAGGTCGAGGTTCATCTCCTCTGTCGAGAGCACGTCGGCGACCACGCTTTCGTCCGCTCCGCTCCGCAGCTTGCCGACCGCGCTCTGGAGCATCTGCAGGTACATCTCGAAGCCGACCGCCGCGATCGCGCCGTGCTGCTCGGTGCCCAGAAGGTTGCCGGCGCCGCGGATCTCGAGGTCGCGGAGCGCGATCTTGAAACCCTGCCCAAGCTCGTGGAGACCAGAGATCACATCAAGCCGCTTGTCGGCAGTTTCGGTGAGCGAGCGCCGAGGGTTGTAGAGGAAATACGCGTATGCGCGCCGGCCGGAACGCCCGACGCGACCTCGCAGCTGGTAGAGCTGGGCGAGGCCGAAACGATCGGCTTCCTCGACGATGATCGTGTTGACGTTCGGGATGTCGAGCCCCGACTCGATGATGGTTGAGCACACCAGGACGTCATGTTTCGCCGATTCGAAGTCGACCATCACGTGCGCCAGCTGATCCTCCGGCATCTGGCCATGACCGACGATGACACGTGCCTTCGGTACCAGGTCCCGCACGCGGTCGGCTGCTTTCTCGATGGTACGGACCCGGTTGTGCACGAAGTAGACCTGGCCGCCACGCTGGAGCTCGCGCGTGATCGCCTCCCGGACGAGCTCGTCGTCGTCAGCCGTGACGTAAGTCTTGATCGGCTGGCGCTCCTCCGGCGGGGTCTGGATCACGCTCATGTCGCGAATGCCGCCGATCGCCATGTGTAGAGTGCGCGGGATCGGCGTCGCCGACAGCGACAGCACGTCGAGTTGCGTGCGCAGCTTCTTGAGCCGCTCCTTCTGCATGACGCCAAAGCGATGCTCCTCGTCGATGATCAACAGTCCCAGCCGCTTGAAGCGCACGTCGCGCTGCAGCAGGCGGTGCGTGCCGACGACGATGTCCACCTGTCCGGCTTTGATTCCCTCGATCGTGCGTGCCTGCGTCTCCTCGTCGACGAAGCGCGACAGCATCTCGATCGTGACCGGGAAGTTGCGCAGCCTCTCCGTGAACACATGGAAATGCTGCTGGGCCAGGACCGTCGTGGGCGCGAGCAGCGCCACCTGTTTGCCGCTCATCGCCGCCTTGAACGCAGCTCGCAGGGCCAGCTCCGTCTTGCCGAAGCCGACGTCGCCACACAGCAGGCGATCCATCGGGCGGTCGGACTCCATGTCCGCCTTGATCTCCGCGAGCGCCGCCAGCTGGTCGGCGGTCTCTTCATATGGAAAGGACGACTCGAGCTCCTGCTGCCAGGCAGTGTCAGGCGCGAACGCAATCCCGGGCCTGGCCTCGCGCGACGAGTAAATCTTGAGCAGCTCCTCGGCCACGTCCTGGACCACCTTGCTGGCGCGGCCGCGCGCACGAGACCAGTCACCGGTACCGAGCCTGTGCAGCGTCGGCTCGTCCTCACCGCCGAGGAATTTCTGGATGCGATCGAGGTTCTCGACCGGCACGAACAGCTTGTCGGCCTCGGCGTAGTCCAGCTCGAGGTATTCGCGATGCGCGCCTTCGGATTCGAGCAGGCGCATGCCTGCGAATCGCGCGATGCCGTGGTCGACATGGACGACCAGTTCGCCCGGCGCAAAGTCGAGCGTGAACTCGCGGGTCAGCTGCTCGGCCCGGCCGCGCGAGGAGCGCGACGGGCGCGCGGGACGGCGGAGCCGGCCGAAGAGTTCGGCGTCGGTGACGAGGTGGAAACCCATCGCCGCATGCACGGCGCCGGCCGCGATGTCGATGTCGGCATGCCCAAGGCCGGGCTCGAGCTCGAGGTCCAGGCCGAGGTCGATCTCCCTCGGATGATCACGAACGCCACCCTCGTCGAGCAGGGTCCGCATCCGCTCCGATTGCTCGGTGGCGATCACGACGGTCGCCGACGCCGCATGCGCGGCGAGCTCGGCTGCGGCTTTCGGCCGCCCCACCATCGGCTCCGCCCCAGCCCAACCAAGATCGATGGCATCCTCGCCGCCTTCGCCCGCCGTGAGCTCGAGATGCGGATGGCTCTGGATCGCCCGGAGCCGCTCGACCCCGACCATCGGCAGCGCAAATCCGCGCGGAAGCTCATTGCCCTCTGCTTCAGCGGCGGCGAGCATCTCGGTCTCCTCGACGAGGACTCGCGCATCGGCGATCTGGCGGCCGGGCTCGAAGTCCATGATCTCCATTCCGTCGTGCAGGTGCTCGAGGAGCGATGGCACCGACACGTCCAGGTAGGCCGAGTAGAACTCGATGCCCGGGAAGGCGCCGCCCGCGGCGAGTCGCTCGACCTCCTCTTCCCAGTCCGCCTTGACATCTGCCCGCAATCCGTCAAGCGACACGCCTTCGCGGATGCGGTTGGCGGCGGCTGCACCACGACGCGGTCCCAGCAGCAGCTCCCGCCCCGGCTGGATCGAGGCCCGCGGCATCGCCATCACAGAGCGCTGGTTGGTGGGGTCGAAGATCCGAAGCGTCTCGACGACGTCGCCGGACCACTCCGCACGCACCGGCGAATCGGCCGCGGCCGGAAACACGTCGAGGATCCCGCCGCGCAAAGCGAACTGGCCGTGGTCCTCGACCAGCTGCTCACGCGAGTAACCCATCTCGACCAGCCGGCTCGCCACGGCGACAGGGTCCGGGCCCTCGCCTGGCGCGAGCGTCAGCGAGCCCAGGGCCAGGTCCGCTGGCGAGATGGTCGCGCGGACAATCGCGCGGCGCGATGACACCACGACCGACGGGGTGGTTCGATCCGCGAGCGCGTTCAAGGCCTCCATGCGCTTGCTGACCGCTTCGTCAAACGCGGGCGGTCGGTCGAGGAAAGAAACCGCGACCTCCGCGAAGACGTATGCAAGAGGTTGCCCCGCGAGCCAGGGTCTCAGGTCGTCGCAGAAGCGATCAGGCGCCGGGGCCAGGATGAGCAGGGACCGGCCGGCATCGGCAGCTGCGCGCGCGACCGCTCCGGCCACGATCGGCCACGCCGGCTTCGGCAGCCGCGCGACCCGGAGCTCGCCTGACCCTTTCGACACCCACCGGCGCAGCTCGGGCGCTGCGTCGAGCGTGCGCACTGCCAGAGTGCTCAGGGGAGTTCCTCGCAGCCCAGCGAACCGGCCCGGTTGAAACGTTCCATCGCCCGTTCGATGCCGGCGTCGAGGGCCACCTCCAGCGCGGTGGCGACTCCGTCGACGATGGCCGGCACACGCTCCGCCTCGGCCTTCGTGAACCTGCCCAGCACATAGCTGCGCCCCGCCGGCGACCCCTTGCGGGCGGGCTTGCCGATGCCGACACGAAAGCGCACGAAGTCGGGCGTGCCGAGCGCGTCGATGATCGACAGGACGCCGTTGTGGCCCGCGCCGGACCCGCCGCGCCGGATGCGGATCCGGCACAGGGGCAGGTCGAGCTCGTCGTGCACCACCCAGAGCTGCTCCGCAATGAGCTTGGTGTCGCGGAGCGCTTTCGCCACCGCCTCGCCCGAGAGGTTCATGTAGGTCTGCGGGAGCACAAACCACAGTCCGCGCGACTCCGAACGGCCTACCAGCGACTGCCACCGTTTGCGGTCGATCTTCACGTCCATGCGACGCGCAAGCTCGCGCACGCACGCAAACCCGAGGTTGTGGCGCGTGTCGGCGTAATCCGCCTCCGGATTGCCCAGCCCGACGATCAAACGCTCTTCCTGACTCAACTCACCCTTTTCAAATAGACGCGGAAAGGCCCGCGGCGAGCGCCGCAGACCATGGATGAGTCTACCCGCCGAACGTTCGACACAATCTGCCGGCTCAGTCGAGGCGACCGCGCTCGAGGCTGAGACCGGATAGTTTCAGCGCGGCGCGTGTCAGCCGGTTCATCTCCCTTCGCTCAGACGCGGCGGCATGGTCCCAGCCCAGCAGGTGCAGCAGCCCGTGCACGGACAGCAAGGCGACTTCGGTCTCGGCATCGTGCCCGAAAGCTTTTGACTGGCGGACGGCAGTCGGCCACGAGATCGCCAGGTCGCCGATGTGCTCGCCCGAGCCTGCGAACGACAGCACGTCCGTGACAGAGTCCTCGCCCGCGTAGTCGCGGTTGAGCCTGCGCAGCTCCTTGTCGCCGCTGAGTCGCACCGCGACCGTGGCCATGCCGTCCGGCAATCGCGCCGCGACCTCGGGAATGGAGGCGGCGCGCTGGAGAACCTGGCGCACAAATTGCGCCGGCACCGGTGCGCGCACCGCTTTGATCACTTCGACTTCGAGGGCCGCCTCCGCCACCAACGCTAAGTGTCGGCTACAGTCACCTTGGTGAGGATCCTGGTTACGGGTGGGGCCGGGTTCATCGGCTCTCATGTCGCCGATGCGTACATCGCGGCGGGGCATGAGGTCGCGATCCTCGACGACTTCAGCACCGGCAATGCGGCCAACGTCAATCGCGAGGCGAAGGTGCTCAAGCTCGACGTGCGGAACAAGGAGGGCGTCGCCGCCGCCATTGCCGCGTTTCGGCCCGAGGTCGTCAACCACCATGCCGCGCAGTCCGAGGTGCCGAAATCGGTCGCCGACCCGGGCTTCGACGCGATGATCAACATCGTCGGCGGACTCAACGTGCTGCAGGCGAGTGTCGCCACGGGTGTGAGGAAGTTCATCTTCATCTCCACGGGAGGCGCGCTGTACGGGGAGCCGGACGTGATCCCGGCGGACGAGGACCATCCCGTCCGCCCGCTCTCGCCCTACGGCACCAGCAAGCTGGCCTTCGAGCAGTACCTGGGAACGTTCGACCGGACATACGGGCTCGAGTACACGGTGCTTCGCTACGCGAACATATACGGGCCCCGCCAGGACTTTGCGGCTGAAGAGGGCCGCGTGATCGCGATCTTCGCCAGCCGCATGCTGGCCGGGAAGCCGCTGACCATCGACGGCGATGGTGAGCAGGCGCGCGACATGCTGCACGTGGCGGACGTCGCGATCGCCAACATCGCTGCGCTGCACATGGGCGCCGGTGGCACCTATCACATCAGCACCGGAATCCCGGTGACGATCAATGAGCTGTTCCGGAAGCTCGCTCTATTGACCGACTACAAGCTCGAGCCCAACTTTGGCCCGCGACGAAAGGGCGACGTGTTCCGCATCGCCCTCGACAACACCAGGGCGCGCAACGACCTGGGCTGGGAGCCGAGCCTCGATCTCGAGGAGGGCCTCAGCCTGACCGTTGACTATTTCCGGTCGCAGGTGCTGAGCCCGCATTAGTTGACGGACGCGTTCGTCTTTCTTCACACGTTCGGCGCGCGAGCGCTGGTCGCGTTCGCGGTGCTGCTCGGCATCTGGGGCGCGTACGGCTATTTCCGACACGCGCAAGTCAGCGGCGGATTCCGCTCGAGCTACCTGATCATGGCCGGCCTCACCACTGTCCAGGGCTTGTTTGGGCTCGTCCTCCTCGTTACCGGACACGCGCCCATCCGGCTGCTTCACGTCGTCTATGGGATCTTCGCCGTGCTGTTTCTGCCCGGCGCCTACCTGTGGGCGCACGGCGGATCCAAGCGCCGGGAGGCGGTCATCCTGGCCGCGGCGGCCTGGATCGTCGCCGTCGCGTACTTCCGCGGCATCTCCACCGGCTGACGCTTTCCGCGCCGCTAGCGCCAAACGATCGCTATCCCGCCCCGTGGTAGGGCGCGGTCGGCGCCAGACGTGCGGAATCCTCCTCAGTGGACGCGAAAGAGGACGCCCACGCCGTAGGTGATCGCGGCCACGACCGAGCCCACCGCCAGCATCTCGAGGCCCGACCGGACTCCACCCTTCCCCGTGAAGAACGATCTTGCCGAGCCGATGAGGAAGAGGAAGGCGCCGGAGAAAATGGCAGCGATCGCGAGCGAACCGAGACCCGAGAGGGCCGAGCCCACGAGCAGCCGCCCCATGAGATAGCCGATGACCGGGATCGCACCTCCGACCAAAGTCGAGATCCCGGCCACAAGCCCCTCGCGCGCCGGGTTCTCGAACTGCGATACGTCGAGTCCGAGCTCCTCGCGCGCCTGCGTCTCGAGCCATACCTTCTTGTCTTTCGTGATGCGATCGACGATCGTCTTCGCCTCTTCAGCGGTGAGACCCTTGGATCGATAGATGTCGACCAGCTCCGCTTTCTCGAGCTCCGGCATCGCCTCGATCTCAGCCGCCTCGCGCGCCAGCTGGCCCTCGAACACCTCGCGCTGCGACTTGGTCGCGAGGTACGCGCCGCCGGCCATCGACACGCCTGACGCGACCATCGCCGACAGGCCGCCGATGAGCACGACGCGTGGATCGATGCTCGCGCCGCCCACCCCAGCGAGCACGCCCAGCGTCGCCGTGAGCCCGTCGTTGACACCGTAGATCACGTTCCGGATGCTCTCCGCGCCGCCTCCGTGCCACTCCTCGTCTGCGACGACCGGCGAACGCGAGTCTTCGGCTCGCTCGGCCACCTCGTCCGGCGACTGGTGGTCGAGCTCTTCGGGCAGGACGCGCCGCAGCACGCCCTGGGCCTGCTGATTGGAGACGGTCGATACCTGGCTGAGGTAGGAGCGGAGCACCTGGCCCTCGGCGACGCCCGCCAGTGCGAGCGCCGGGCCGATGCCCACCACCCTAGCGAACGTTGCCAGCACGCGGGCAGTCATATAAGGACGGCGTTCCGAGACCTTCACTCCGCACGATGCGAGCAATTCCGCCCAGGCCTGCGCGTGGCGCCTCTCGGTCTCGGCGAGTGCTTTCAGCCGGTTGCGCGCCCGAGGGTTCGACGCGACCTGGGCCAGTGCGTCATAGATGCCGGCCATGCGGGCCTCGCCCGCCCAGTTGGAGCGCAGGGATTTGACGTCGGAGTCGGAGAGAGCCGGGACCATGGAGGGAGCGGCCACGTGTTTATCCTAAGGATGGATGCCCACGGCACTTGATCTAACGTAGGTGTCCGCCATGAAATCGAGTGCCTCCCCACGCCGAGTCCTCATCACAGGCGGCGCGGGGTTCCTGGGCGTCAACGCGGCGGTGCATCTGATCGAGCGCGGCTGGCACGTGACCGTCCTCGACAACCTCAGCCGCGGCGGCACCGAACGAAACCTACATTGGCTCATCACAAAGCATCCGGCGAGCACCACCTTCGTCAAAGAGGACATTCGAGATGCCAGCGTCCTGACCGAGCACGTCAAGAATCAGGACGCGATCCTGCACCTGGCCGCGCAGGTGGCGGTCACCACATCCTTGGTCGACCCCGAAACCGACTTCGAAATCAACGCTCGCGGCACGTTGAACCTCCTCGAGGCGGCCCGCAAGCACAACCCCGAGGCGCCCTTCGTCTTTGCGTCGACCAACAAGGTCTACGGAAAGCTCGACCACAACAGCGGTCCGTGCAAGGAAACCACCCCGCTCGACTTCCATAGCCCGTACGGGTGCAGCAAGGGCACCGCCGACCAGTACGTCCGGGATTACGCGCGCTGCTTCCACATGAACACGGTCGTGCTCCGCCAGAGCTGCATCTATGGGGCCCACCAATACGGCACCGAGGATCAGGGCTGGGTCGCGCATTTCGTGCATTCGATCCTTGGCGACCGCCCACTGACCATCTACGGCGATGGCACCCAGGTTCGAGACCTCCTGGATGCGAGAGACCTCAGCGCGCTCTATGAGACCGTGATCGAAAAGATCGACAAGACGCGCGGCGAGGTCTACAACGTTGGCGGCGGAGTGCCGAACCAGCGCTCTCTGCTCGCTGTCATCGACCAGATCGGTGAGTTGGTCAACAAGAAGCCCGTATATACCTTTTCCGACTGGCGCGAGGGGGACCAGACCTACTACGTGAGCGATATTTCCAAAGCGAAGACGGACCTCGGCTGGGAGCCGCGCATCGAATTCGATCGGGGGCTCAAAGACCTCGCGGCCTGGGCAGCCTCGCTGGACTAAGCCCTCGGCTCGGCATCGGCTCGAGTGCAGGTGAAGTGGCCGCAGCCGCCCGGGATGGCGCGCAGCACACGAGCCTCGCCCCACGCAAGGCAGGCAACCGTCATCGCCGCACCGCGCATCAATGCGCCCGCGACTCCCGGGCGCGCCGCAGCCAGGTCCTCGACGGAGCCGCTGACTGGTCCACGCCAGTCGAGCCAGCTGAAGTAAAGAACGTCAAGCAGCTGCAGCAGGAAGTGGTAGCTCCAGCGCGTGGCCGCGACTGGCAGCCCGCAGAACTCCGCCAGACCTCCGAAGCGGCCCGCGGAGAAGATCTGGATGTGGCCGCCGTGGCGAACCTTCGCGGTCCAGCGCGTGCCGCATCCGATGAAGCGATAAAGGGTCCACGGTTGCCCCTCGAGCGGCAGCACGATGTGGAACCCTCCGCCAGGCCGAACGACGCGGGCGATCTCGCGCAGCACCCGCTCGGGCTTCTCCACGTGCTCGAGCACATCGAAGATCCACACGAAGTCGAACTCGCCGTCCGCGAAAGGCAGCTTCTCGGCCTGAGCGGCGCGAAAGTCCACACCTTCCGGTGATGCCTCCGCAACCGCAAGCGCGGAGCGGCTGACATCGCACCCGACGACCTCCAGGTCAGGCCTTTCGCGCTTGACCGCCTTGGCGACAGACCCCGCCCCACAGCCGACGTCGAGGACCTTGCCGCGGACCGGCTCGAGGTCCGCGAGCAGGTAGCGAAGCTTGAGGCCGTTCATGAACCACGGGCGCGGCCGCAGCGGAGCCGAGCCCCAGTGCTTGGCTTCGTAATCGAACGGCGGCGCTAACGGCTCGCCGATTTCGCCGCCTCGCAATCTGCGGCCGATGGACGTGGCGCGTTCACACCTACCACCTCCCAACCCACTGCGTTGAGAGTTCCAACGGGGACGAACCAGCCGGGGTTGTAGGCCAGCATCTGCTGATAGTTGGAGTTCCGGCTGGCGATGGCGATCATCCGCGTGTCGGTGCTGTTCAACCAGCACGCGACCAGAGTGCTCACCACCTGCGGGTGATCGGCATACCTGTAGCCGGAACGAAGGTACGCAAACGGGTCGTACATCTCGCTGACCAGGTGCCTGCCTTCGACACCGCCGAAGCGGGCCAGCCCATAGGTGATCTCGGGACTGTCCGCGGGGACCGCAAGGCCGTGCCCGGAATAGGGTGGCTGGTGGTACCACGCACCGAGCTGTCGGCTATCCACCAGCGACGCCTGCCACGCGGTTTCGGTCGGACCGAAGGCTTGAAAGATCGGAACCCATGCAAGCTGTGACACGAGGACGATGACCCCGACGCCGGCCCAGCTCGCCCACGTCACACGCGTGCCCAACCTCCTCGGCGCCCACCAGAGCAGAGCGACCACCATCAGCGTCCCCGCGAAAACCAAGGGAAACTCGAAACGACGGCTCAGGGGGATCCACCATTGCCACCCGCTCAGGGCCGCCGTCAACCCGTAGGTGCCCGTGATGAACGCCCAGTATCCGAAACCGAACGTAAGCAGCATGTACGGGGCGGGGCGTTTCCAGAGCGTCCAACCGAGCCCGGTCAAAGACGCCAAGAGGAGCGCGATCAGATATGGCCGCACACCCTCCTGAGAGGATGTGATCGGGTCCGTACTCCACCGGCCGGCGGCGACCCCGAAGAAGTTCCAGTAGAACGGATAGACCGGGTTTCCCGTCTTGTCTTGAAGCACCTTCATGTAGACGAGCATTACCAGGACAAAACCCGCCACCAGCGGTATTCGCCACTGTGACGATCGCCTGCCGAGCCATGCCGCCACCACCATGCCCGTGCTGAAGAGCCACTCCTCGGCCCGCGCGACGGCGGCCAGCCCGAGGGCAAGGCCCGACCAGAATCCGTTGCCTCGCGACCAGGCCCATAAGCCGAGCAAAGACAGGGCCACGGCAAGCGGTTCGACCATCCCTGAGGAGTCGGTCATCACGCTCGTCGGAAGGAGGCCGGCGACGACGGCGACCCCAACTGCGACCTGCGTACCCCAGTAGCGGCGGGACAGATGAAACAGGAGCACCACCACGAGGACGCCGAAGATGAGGCTGACCAGGCGGTTCAGGACTATGTCGATGGAGCCCGTGGCGGTGTAGACCGCCACCATCAAAAGCGGGTGCAGGGGACCCCAGACGTACTCCAGGCCCTTCAGGTCCCATAGGCGCGGTCCACCCGCTGCCACAAGCCCGACCTCCTTGGTGAGGTAGGCGATCTGCCAGTGATGCCAGACGTCGTCGTAGACGCCCAGACCCGGATTCTCGGGATCGCTGAACACGAACAGATATAGAAGGCGCGGGATCGCAGCCGCCGCCGCGAGCGCGGCGGTCCAACCCCAGGCGAGCCGACTAGGTTCTTCAGAGTCCGACAACACCTCGGGATGGTCGAGCCGCCGATCCTCCTCGTCCTCGTTGGGGAGGATCCTCGGCAGAAGCTTCAAGCTGTCGCTGCCTCGGCTGCCACCTGCTCATGCGACCGGGCAACCTCGAGGATCGAGCGCTCCAGCTTGTCGAGATGCCGCTCCCAATCGAAGCGGCGAGCCCACTCGAACGCGCGCTCGCCAGTGGTCTGGTTGGTCGCCGGGTCGTCAAGCAAGGACTCGATCCCGCCGGCGTAGTCATCCAGCTCAAGGGGCTCAGCCAGGCGACCTGTGCCAGGTCCGACAGTGACAGTGGGGCCGGCCTGGTTCCACGCCACCACCGGCACTCCCTTGGCCATCGATTCGATGACGCCCATCCCGAAGTCCTCCTCGGGCGCCGGGTACACGTACACCGCCGCGCCCTCGTAGAGCTTCTCGAGCTCCTCCTCGGTGATGGCACCGAGAAACAAAATGCTATCGGCGAGCTTTAGCTCCGACACGAGCGACTTGAGAGTCGCGGTGTGCGAGGTCGACGCTCCCGGGATCACCAGTTGGACTTTGGGGTGCCGCTTGCGCACCTCCTGCATGGCGCGAATGGCAAGGTCGAAGCGCTTCTGCGGATAGTGCCGGTTGGTCAGGAGCACGTACGGACGCCGAATCGGGTAGCCGTTGATCGTGAGCCCGCCCGAGAATCGAGACTTGGCCGGCAGCGGAAACCCCGACGACGCCACATGGCAGCCGGCAGGACAGTCGACCGCCTCGCGCTTGTAGATCCCGCGAATGATGTCGCCGATGTAGTCGCCGTTGACCAGCAGCTGGTCGGCCTCCTGAACTGAGCGGCGGTCCGCCCATGCCACGAATCTCGTCGCCCGCAATACGACGGCCGCCAGCAGACGGTAGTCGGCGTTTGCCACCCAGCCCGTCTCGCGATCGATGCTGCGCGGGTAAACCAGCCGGTTGGGCTGATTGAGGTAGACGACGTACGGCACGTCGATCAGCCGCGCCGCCCACCATGCGATCCACGCGCTTGGCTGATTGCACCCGACGATCACGTCGACGCCGCGGAAGCGCCATGCGTACAACGGCATGAGGAGCGAGGCTGCGGCCATCTGCAGTGCCTCTCGTAACGGGAACCAGCGCGGCAACTGCGGAAGGAACGTTCGCACGCGCACCTTGCCTATGAGGTCGGGGTAGCAGCGCGAGGCGTCGACGGTGGGCGCGTAGCACTCCACGGCGAATCCGCGCCGGCGCAGGCCGAGCACCTCTTCGATGACGATGCGCTCGCCGCCACCGGAGTAGGTGAATCCGCAATGGAACACTGCAACCCGCCTCGGCCCGGCAGCGCGGGCTCGTCGCTTCCCGCCGACCAGGAGGAAGCCCAGGAACCCGAGCGCGAGTGCATAGCCGGCCGTGATCGCGTGGTACAGGACGATCGCGCCCGCCGCCACCGCTGTGCCCAGGCCAAGCCCTCCCCCCAGCACCAGCGAGCCCGCCACCTCGAGGCTGCCCACGTAGCCAGGACCGGCGGGCACCGCGAACGCGAGCAATAGGGCCGGATAAGCAGCCATCGCTTTGAGGGTCGGCACGGGGACGCCGACAGCCGAGAACAGCAGGCTGAAGTTGAATGCGTCGATGACCAGGGCGATTGCGGTCAGGCCCGCGAGCCGCCCAGCTAGGGCCGGTGTCCACAAGCCCTTGGCCCCAGCTCGAAATGCGAAGGCCTGGCCCGCCAGACCGGCGGCGAAGCGCTCAGGCAGCAGCCTCCGCGCCGCCGGCGAGCGTGCCATGCGCGGACCGAGAAGCGCCGTGCCCAGAACCGCCGACAGAAGAGCGACCGCAAGCGCGGCGGCGCCCAGTAGCCCGCGCGGTGCGGTCACCGCGCCAGTGGCCGCCAGCACCTCCAGGACGGCGAGAACGACTGCAACTCCCGCGAGGTCACATACCTTGTCGATGACGACGGTGGCCAGCGCCGAACCGGGCGGCACCCGATGCCGCCGCCAGAGCCACCAACCCCTCATCGCGTCGCCGGACCGGATCGGAATGACGTAGTTGAGCAAGCTGGCCGCGGCGTTCATGGCAAACGCGCGCACCATGCCCACCGGTGCAAGAGGGCGGAGGAGCACGAGCCAGCGCCGCGCCCTGATGAGGCTCGTGACCAGGAACAGCGCGAGCATCAGGACCACTGCTGCCCAGCTGTGCACCCATGCGTGGCCGAGCACCTCGCCCAGCGAAACCGTGCGCAGCCACAGGACCACCAGGACGAGCGCGAACGCCGTCTGGAGGAGGCCGCGAATCCATTTGTTCATGCGTTGACCGTCTCCGTGCCGTCCGACGCCGGGGCGACCAGAATCCAGCGCTGCACCGCCGTCCAAAACACGAACAGCCACCCGATTACGAGGATGGTGCCGCCGTAGTCGTGAAAGATCAAGGCGGGCAGATGCCCCCAGGTAGCCTCGAGCGCCGCCACCATGGCGACACGCGCGAGATTCAGAAGCATCGTCCCGCAGGCGCCTATGACGATCACCTGCAGCCTCGATCCGAGCGCCTGCCCGCCGCGCAAGCCCGAGAAGAAGCTGATGCCCAGCAGGATCAGGCTCTGCCAGCCGATGCAGTTCCAGGAGATGAAGAGGGTGTGCATCGATCCGGCCGTATCCCAAACCACGATGTGACTGCCCGAAGCCGCCGCGCGAAGGCCGGCGAGCGCCAAGAGGCTGACCACCATTCGCGCCTCCACGGGCACGATCGACTGCAGCGGGTTGTTGGCGCCCAGCTGCAGCGCCCATGACGTGAGGAAATCGTCGAAGGTCGTGACGAGCGGCAGCAGCATCAGGAGCGCGCAGCCCATCGCCACCAGCGTCATGTTGAGCGCGTCCCGGTCTTGCCGCTTCATGTCCTGGACCGCAGGAACGACAGGACGCGCCGTCGCTGGGTGAGTAGCGGGATCGCGAAGGCAAGGCCGAACCAGCCGAGCAACGATTCCGGAACCACTGTCGAGGGCGGCACCAGCCGCGTATCCGCCACGCCCGCCGCGCCGTCATATGTCATCGACGGCTTGCCGCCGGTGCTGTGCGTCAAGACCACCTGCAGGCACAGTGAACCTCCGGCGGGGATGATCAGCGGCAACAGCTGGCTCGCGCTGGTGCTGACCGTGAACGGGCTTGCTGTGAATGTGCCCGACAAACCGTATGTAGCCGTCCAGGTGCTGGGCGCGGCGGGGACGGTGGCGACGAATCCGGCGCAGCTGGTTGTTGCTGAGACACCGGCGCTCAGGGTCGCTGTGTCGTTGGTATTGCCGCTGCCGCCGATCCAGTACATCGTGAAGCTCCAGACGCCGGGGGACACAGTCTGCGGCTGCGCCAGCGGATTGGTAAATGCGAAAACCGTGGTCACTCCTCCGGCCGACGACTGGATGGCGCAAGGCGTGGCCTGTGTGCCGACGTTCTGGTCCATGGTCGGGGTGGTGCATGCCGCGCCTCCGTGGAGGTAGAGCGGGTTGCCGGCGGCCTGCACGACCGGCACCCGCGTGGAGCCCCATGCGAGGGCGCCGAAGGCGAGCAGAAGCGAGCCGGCGACGAGCCATCCGATCCATCGGGATGGAGCGCGGCCCCGCGCATGCGCCACAGGCGCTTGTCTTGGCGCGACTGACAAGGGCTGGCGCGCGTAGCCGCCGGCGCGAGGTCCGAGCAGCCATCGCCGCAGGAGGTGCAGCCGGCGCAGGTGCTTGACCGGATCGGTGATGATCCCGGTCTTTGGCGTTCGAAACCACGGCCCTTCTTCTTTCTGCAGCAGGCCCTTCAGCGCAGCCCAGCCCTGGAACGGAACCAGCGCAAAGGAAAGGACGAGAGCGCCGAGCACGCCCTGCAGGTCGCGCTTCGGAGCGTCCTCCAAGATCAGTCCCCCCAGGTTCATGAGCGGCAGGGCGAAGATGTTCGAAAAGACGAGCGACCAGCCGAGCGCCATCGTCCATCCGGGGACGTGCGCGTGGAACACGATTTCGGCCATGAGCCAGCTGAGAGTTCCAACGATGAACAGCGCGGCCTGGAGGTAGTAGGCGGCGTCGTAGAGGAACTCGAGCTTCTCGAGCGGGCGGACAAGAGGGGACAGCATGATCGGCAGAAACCATTTCCGCACGTTGAACGTGTGCCCTTCCGCCCAGCGCATGCGCTGGCGCGCCAGCCGCGCAAACGTGCTGACACACTCGGCCGGGGTTTCGGCCCAGGGCGTGTATGCGACCTTGTAGCCTCGCGCGTACAGCTTGAGAGTGAGCTCCCAATCCTCGGTCAGGCTCGTACCCCAGCCGACCTCGCGCAGGATGTCGGCGCGGATCATATACGCGGTGCCCGCGATCATCTTCAGCGAGCCCACCGCATCCTGGAATGGACGCTCGACCATGTAGCTGCCGGCGTACTCGGCGCGCACGGCCTCCGTCAGCCAGCTCTCGGACTTGTTGAGGACGTGCCACTGATAGCTCTGCACCGCGGCCACGTCCTCGCGCCGCTTGACTTCTTGATCGCCGTTGGTCTGATAGAAGTAAGGAAGGAAACGTTCGATCGAGTCCGGGAACGGCATCGAGTCTGCGTCGAAGATCACGACATATTCGGAGCGCGGATCCATGACCTTGAGGGCTTCGCGGAGCGCTCCACCTTTGAATCCCAGCCGGCTGGTGCGGTGGCCGATCTTGAAACGGGGCCGACCCTGCCAGCGCTCCAGGATCTGCACCGACTCATCCGTGGAGTCATCGACGACCACGACCTCGTATTCGGGGTAGTCGAGCTGTTCCAGGCATGTGAGCAGGCGCTCGATGACACGCTTTTCGTTGTAGGCCGCCACGTGAATCGACACGAACGGGTGGTAACCGAGGTCGATGTGGTATCCGTTGCCGTTGCCGTTGCGGTTGATGCGGCTAAGTCCGGCCACATGCCTGTCGCCGTCCTCGTGCAAGTGGCCGTTGCCGTTGCCATTGCCTTTGCGGCCGCCCGACGCGAGCGTCGTGATGAGCACCATGGCGGTGCCCAGGTAGTACTTGATCGCGTAGGTGAAGAAGATCGCGCCGAGCAAGAGCCCGGTGAACGCGAACCCGTACGCCACGACGTCCACGCCGGAGATTGCCTGCGATCGTCCGACGACGTCGAAGAACCCCCGCACCAGGAGCGCGATGGGGATGATCGAGATGACGATCGCGAACAAGACGATCGCGTTGAGGAGGACTGACCAGAGGAGCTGACGCCAGTCGGTCCTCGGCCTCTCGTGTGCGGGCGGCGTCTCCCCAGCCATCAACCGGTCACTCCCCCGTTGGCAGCTTCGCGCCGCGACTCGGCTATGTCGGAGGTGGCAAACCGCCGGTGACCACCTGGCGTGACCACGGCGGGACGCACGCTGCCGTTGCGGACGGCCCGGTTCAATGTCTGCTGGCTGACACCGAGTTGACGCGCCGCCTCGCTCGAGCCGATCAGCTCGTCACCGCGCTCGCTACCCGTCAGGCGACGCTCCTGTCCCCCGACGTCCTGAGGCAGGAAGCGGCGATGGCCGCCAGGCGTGATGAGCGCCGGCTTGAGCAGTCCCCTCGCGACGGCGCGTAGAACCGTCGCTCGGCTGACACCAAGGCGTTGTGCCAAATCGTTCGAACTGAGCAAAGTGTGCAAGTCGTGTGCTGGAGCAACGCATCATAAGCATTAGGCGGTCGCCTGTAGCATTGACGGATTGATTCACGATGGGTTCTCTGCCAAACTCTTGTGCCGAGGCGTTCCGGTCAGGAGGACCTTCAGAAAGGATGGAGGCCGGGGCTCAACCTCAATGCTTCGAACCTCACCCCCCGCAGCCAAGCTCGGTGCCGGTGTCGAGAAATCGCCCGGCCCGAGCCTTTTTAGGCCTTGCGGTGCACGTCGGCCCACTCTTCGAGTGCTTCTCGCCAGTGCCGCAGAGCCTGGGTCCGGGTCGATCCGAGGCACCCGTTGCGCGGTCGTGGCGCCGGCGCCGCGAGCTCGGCGCTCGAAACAGGCTCGACCTTTCCGGACACCCCGAATCCCGCCAGGGTGGCGCGCGCGAGCTCATCCCAGCTCGAGCAGCCGCCGGCCGTGACATGGACCACCCCATCCATGTCGGTCGACGCAAGGGCGATGGCTGCCACGGCCAGGTCCGCGGCGTAGGTCGGGTTCACGGTCTGATCGGACACCACCCGCAGGCGCTCGCCGGCGGCAGCACGTTCGAGGATGCGTTCCGGGAAGCTCAGCCGCCCGCCATCCCCGCTGCCTCCGAAAAGGGCTGCGGTTCGGATGATCAGCGCCTGCGGCATGACCATCGACGTGAGCTTCTCGCCCTCCAGCTTTGACTTTCCGTACACGCCCAGCGGATCCACCTCATCGGCCTCGACGTATGGGCGATCGAGAGCGCCGCTGAAAACGAAGTTGGTGGAGAAGTGGACGAGGCGCACCGCATTCTGGGCGCAGGCGAGGGCGACGTTGAACGCCCCCTGCGCGTTGACCTGATACGCGGCCTCCTGCTCGGACTCGGCTCGATCGACCGCGTTGTACGCGGCGCAGTTGAAAACGACCCTGGCCTCGTAATGGGGCAGCGCTCCGTTCATCGCCGCCAGGTCGGTCACCGACATCTGGGCCCGCGTCAAGCCGACCGCATCCGGGAGCAGCTTCATGAGCTCGGATCCGAGCAGGCCACCGGCCCCGAGCACCAACGCCTTCACTACGAGGCCGGGGTTCCCTCGCGCTCCGGCGATGCGATGGCCGCGCCCTTCGACCCGGGATTAGTCAAAAGGAGGGCCGTCATGTCCGCCTCCGCGACCGGCCGGCCGTACAGGAAGCCCTGGGCGGTGTCGCAGCCCGCTTCGATCAAAACTGCCTCAGCCGCCCGCTCCTGCACTCCTTCCGCCACGACTCGCAGCCCCAGGTTGTGGCCGAGCCCGACCGCGGAGCGGACGATGGCGCCGGAGTCGGGCTCGGTGCCCAGTCCGGCGATGAACGAGCGGTCGATCTTGATCTCGTGCAGCGGCAGCCGCATCAAGTAGAGAAGGGACGAGTAGCCGGTTCCGAAGTCGTCGAGAGAAAGGCGCACACCCATCTCGCTGAGCGTATGGAGTGCCTTCGCCGCAGCGGCCGCCATGGCCACGCCCTCGGTGATCTCGAGAGTAAGCCGGCGCGGTTCCACCTTGGCTGCGGCCAGCGCCTGCGCCACCATCTCCTCCAGCGAGTGGTCCTCGATGATCCGCGGCGACACATTCAGCGCCACCGAGACGTCGATTCCCGCCTCCAGCCACCGACAGAGCTGGTTGAGCGCGGTGTCCAGTGCCCAAGCGGTCAGCGGGTGGATGACGCCGGTCTCCTCGGTCATCGGGATGAACCTGTCGGGAGGCATCAGGCCCTCGCGAGGATGGTTCCAGCGGACGAGCGCCTCCACCGAGTAAGTCGTGCCGCTCGCGAGCAAGACCTGTGGCTGGTAATGGAGCGTCATCTCGCCCTGCGGGATGGAACGGCGCAGCTCGCCGGCCAAGCCTGATCGACGCAGACTCTGCGCCTCCTGCTCGGGTGCATACAGCGAGCAGCCACCGCCTGAACGTTTGGCGACGTACATCGCCACGTCGGCCCGCCGGAGGAGCGTACCCGGGTCATCGCCGTGCACGGGGTAGAGCGCGATGCCGATCGAGGCGCCCGTTTCCACCATCTGATCACCGATCGCGAATGGCCCTTCCAGCGCGGCCAGGATTTTGCGCGCGGTGGAAACCACGTCGTCGGGATGCTTGGCGTCGGTGGTGAGCACGGCGAACTCGTCACCGCCCAGGCGGGCGATGGTGTCGGTGGCGCGCAGCACTCCGCGCAGGCGCGCCGTCACCTCCTGCAGCAGGCTGTCGCCGCGGTCGTGTCCGAGCGCGTCGTTGATGTCCTTGAACCGATCGAGGTCGAGCAACAGCACGCCGAACATCCGCTGGTTGCGCCGCGCGGAGAGGAGGGCCTGGCGGAGGCGGTCGCCAAACAAGCTGCGGTTCGGGAGCCCGGTCAGCGCGTCATGGAGGGCCTGGTATTCGAGCGCGTCGGTGTGGGCTTTGCGCTCGGAAATGTCGCGCATGGTGGCAATGAAAAGATGGCGCGAGCCCACGTGCATCGAGCTGACCACGAACTCGAGCGGGAACAGGCTGCCGTTCTTGCGCTTGCCCATCGTGTCGTGGGCGCCGCTGGCGGGCAGGTCGAGCTTGAGCCGCCGCTGCAAGTAGTTGACGAACGCGCTGCGGTGGGTGGTGGCGATGAGGATGTCGACCGGCTGCCCCACCAGCTCTTCCTCGGGATACCCAAACAGCTTGACGACGGCCGGGTTGGCCGACTCGATCACGCTCGCCTGGTCGAGGGTCGCGAGGCCGTCCGAAACGTTGTCCAGGACCGAGCGGGTTCTCTTCTCGCTATCCTGCAGCGCCACCTCGGCACGCTTGCGCTCGACAAACTCACCGATCTGCGAGCCGATGTCGTTCATGACGGCCACCAGCCCATCGTCGAGGGGCCGTGGGGCCCACGTGTGGAGCGAGATCATGCCCACGACGCGACGTCCACTTCGAACCGGAAATCCAACGATCCCTTTGAGCCCCACGGCCAGGGCGGCCGCGGAACGGACCGAGCCGTCGGCCGCGACGTCGGTGATCGCGATGGGAGCGCCCGACTCCCAGACCTGCCCCGCCAGGCCCTCACCGCGGCGGAACGCGGCATCTTTCGCAGTGGCCTCATAGGCGGACGTGTCGCGGCCGGGGCGCTTCCATGATGCGACGAAATGCATGGCCTCGCGCGCCAGGTCCACCTCCCAGTACTCGGCCAGCTCCCAGTCCAGCGTCTCGCACAGGCCTTGAAGCACGTGCGGTGCCGCCCGGTCCCACCCCGGCGAGGTCAGGAGCGCGTGCGTGACAGCGAATCGGGCGGACTGCAGGACCTCGTTGCGCTTCCGATCGCGGATGTCGATGACGACGGTCTGGAAGTAGAGCGGCTTGTCGCCGGCGTCGCGGACCAGGCGCACCGCAACGTCCGCCCACACCTGGTCGCCGTCCTTCCGAAGGAATCGCTTTTCGTACCTGAGGTTCGCCTCTTCCCCGGCCATCATCTTGCGGTGCGCTTCTTTGGTTGCCGCGACGTCGTCCGAGAAGGTGACGTCGTAAACAGACATGCCTTTGAGCTCGTCCGCCGCGTAGCCCAGCAACTCGCAGTACGCCTGGTTGACCGACATGATCTTGCCATCGAGACCCGCAAACGACATGCCGGCCTGGGCCTGCTCGAAAAGCGTTCGGAAACGCATCTCGCTCTCGCGCTCCGCCTGCTCGGCGCGGTACCGCTCGGTGATGTCGCTGACCAGGGCGAGCAGGCGATGCGGTCCCTCCGCGACGACCCGGTGGATGGCAACCTCCACCTGCAATCGGCGACCGTCTTTCCTGACCAGACCGGCCTGGTACCGGACCGGGGCCACGTCGGTGTCAAACCGGAGCGACAGGTTGGCGGCCAGCCCCTCACGCTCCTCTTCAGGGGCGAGCTCGATCAACGAGGGCAGAGCGCGGAGCTCGTCCTGCGTGTAGCCGGTGAGCTTCAGGTATGCGTCATTGCTGGCGACGTACCTGCCGTCCTCGGTGATGAGCAGGCCTTCACCGAGGTCGCTGATGGATAGGAGGAGAGAAGCCTGGCGATCGATCTGCACGCTCAGATCGCGGTCGACCGCGCGCCGGGTGAGGAAGGCGAGGAGGCCCAGCCCAAAAAGCACCAACGTCCAGACGGCGATCGCTCCGAACGAGACCATCAGCGAGGTCACCGCGTAGATCCAGAGCGCGCCCACGCCGGCGAGGGCGATGGCAAAGAGGTAGGCGAAATGCCGAGCGTGCAGGCCGAGCTCGAAGTAAAGAAGGATCGTGGCGAAGACGGCGGCCGCAACCGGGGGCAGGTCGTCGCCGAGCCACGGGCCCGCCACTCCCAGCACCAGCACAGTGAGGACCGCGCTCACCACCATCATCAGCAGCTGGATGCGGAGGTTGGAGGCCAACCGAGATGCGCGGACGCCGATGGCGATGACGGCGAACACCAGCCCTGCCCCGATCAGCACGAGCTCCTGCTGCACCGCGTACGCCGGCAGGTGGGCCTCCCACAAGCGGAACGCGACCGCCAAGATGATCGCTGCCGCGGCGATGCCGTTGACGATGGCCAGCCGCCAGGACCGCAGAGGTTCTGCGCCGGGCCAGGCCCCAGAGATCAGGCTGAACGGGTTGCCCGCGGGCTTGCCCGCAGACTGATTCCTCTCAGCCGACACTTACCGGCATGCGGGCCGCGCTCGGCACGTAGGCCACATTCACCACGTGGAACGATAACGTTCGAGACCGAAACCCGTTGCGCAGACCGCTACTTGGGCGACTTGGCTTTCGGGCGCTGCGGAACCGAACGCTTGAGCGGCGGCCGCCGGGTGGCGTGAAGCGGGAGGGGCTGGTTGGCCGTGTCTTCGGCCGCCCGGTTAGGCCGGCCGTTGGCGGCGTGCTGTGTGCGCAGCTTCGCCAGGCGCTCCTTCTTGGCCACGAGGGCGGCCTTGAGGGCGTCGGAAAGCTGGGTGTCGTTCATGGGGACCACGCGTAGGCGCGCCTCCAGCTCGATCACCTCCACCTCGGCTCGGGTCAGTTCTAGGTCGATTGTCTTTGCCACTTTCTTCCCTTATACGGTACGGGGCTACAGCCCAATTCGGTTACTACCCCGAAATAACTACCCCGGAAGCCGCCAGGTTATGCCTGGAACCTGTGAGTTGGCTGTGAGCCCAGCCGAGTTAGGCGCCGATTATGTCGATGACTACCGTCACCGAATTCGATGAGCAATAGGTTCCTGCGCCGCATAGATCCGTATCACTCACTGTCATGGAATATGTACCGTGGGAACCATTG
>WNEZ01001506.1_pt1 | contig 22955 bp, 23 predicted proteins | sample 5400521 | NCBI WGS metagenome assembly WNEZ01 (sample SAMN13153339, study PRJNA577476) | soil metagenome | isolation source: 120 cm saprolite under Douglas fir tree site 2 hole 1 replicate 1 | place: USA:California | collected 2015-04-18 | reverse complement strand
TCGCCAGCTGGCTCGAACGAATTTGACGAACCTTTGCTCGGCTGGCCACTATGGTAGAGAGGAAGCCTTCTGAAGCAATGTAGGCCCGCCGAGCACATCTCCACAGTGTCAACCTACCACGCATACAAAAGAGAAGGACCGTATCGAACACGCTCTTTACGCGTGTCATACCATTATCACAAGTAAGAATGCACAGGTAGGAATTACAGGCTCCATACTGATTTGCGGACAGTATTGTGCGGTCTGCGTGGAAGCCGCTCGTACAAATGCTGACTTGTCTACTCACCTCGTCTAACTACTCATCTACGACCACATCGTTACTAATCGGGCGATTCAAATCCGCGTTGGCATCTAAACGCGTTTCTCTGTGTAGCCGACTCCCCGATACCTGAAGGTATTCAGTTTACTGCGTATTCCACTACAATGCCGCCCGGAAGAATATCTTCTCGCTCCCACCCAATCGCGGAGCGAAGTCGACGCGGCCTTCGAAAACGAGGAAACTTCTTTGCGGAAGGTTCTGCGAAACGATCTTCCTCACTTGAAGACCGATGTCTTGTCGCTGCGCAGATTAGTATGGCCTATGCTTAAATCTGCAATCCAGGACAAACGCATTGATCTTCTGGTTCTCGGAACGCGGGGCCGCGGTGGATTGGGAAAACTTTTGCTGGGTTCGGTCGCGGAAGAAATTGTCCGGCGGGCACCGTGTCCCGTACTCACGGTCGGGCCGCGCAACCCTGGGGAACCTCCTTTTGCAGGTACCGTTTCTGGAATTCTGTACGCAACGGATCTGAGCGAAGCCTCGGCCGCCGCGGCTACGTTTGTAGCAATCTTGAGGAAGGAGCACGGCGCGGAATTGACGGTGTTGCACGTAATCCGGAAATTCCCTGCGAATGTACCCATGCGACCGGACGAAATCGAAGCGGCAGTGCTCCAGCAGATGCAGGAGTTGGTTCCGGACAAGGGAGAAACACGACGGATCCGGTATGCCGTGCGAGAAGGCGATCCTGCGGAGACAATTCTCGCAGTTGCAAAGGCGGAGAGAGCCGACTTGATTGTGCTGGGCCTCGGAGAACCGCAGGGCCATGCGGCGGAACTTTCGCATCTTCCGTTTGCGATCGCACATAAAGTAATCTCGCAGGCCATGTGTCCCGTCCTCACGATCCGCTCGTAGAATGGGGGTAGCCGAATCTCGCGTCTCGGACGGATTTCCGAGAGCACAATGGATCGTCGCGGCTTTGCCAACAGAGGATTCTCTATCGGAACGAAACATGAAAGCCGCCCTTCTCAAATCACCACAATCCATCACAAACAATCCCCTCACGATTGAGGACCGTTCAATACCGCAACCGAAATCGGACGAAGTCTTGCTCCGCGTGCGAGCTTGCGGCGTCTGCCGTACCGACTTGCACATCGTCGAAGGCGAACTACCGCAAAAGCGCACGCCTGTGATTCCAGGGCATCAGATCGTCGGAGAGGTCGTGGAAGGAGGATCTGGCCTCCTGCCGACCGGAACGCGCGTTGGCGTGTCGTGGATCGGCGGCACTGACGGCACCTGCAGCTACTGTCGCCGCGGGCTTGAGAACCTCTGCGACATGCCGACCTATACGGGCTATACGGTCGATGGCGGTTATGCGGAGTATGCCGTGGCGCGCCGGGATTTTGTTTTCCCGCTTCCGCCGGCGCTCGATGACCTGTACGCGGCGCCGCTTCTGTGCGCCGGCATCATCGGATTCCGCAGCCTGCGCGTAGCCGGTGTAGAACCGGGCGACCGCGTGGGACTCTTCGGATTCGGGGCCTCCGCGCATCTGGTGTCGAGCGTTCTGCACACATGGAATTGTCCGATCTACGTGTCCACGAGAGGCGAATCTCACCGAAAATTGGCGCGCGACCTGGGGGCAACATGGGTGGGAGGCGAAAAGGAACGGCCGCCCGTGGAATTGGATCGCGCCGTGACGTTTGCGCCGAGCGGCGACGTAGTGGTAACCGCCCTGTCTAGTTTGCGAAAAGGCGGCGTCGTTGCCATCAACGCTATCCATCTCGACCGGATTCCGGAATTCGACTACGACAGGCTCCTTTGGGGCGAGCGGCAGATTCGCAGCGTAGCGAATATGACCCGGGAAGACGCCAGGGACTTTCTGAAACTCGCAAGCGAGATCCAACTGCGGCCTAAAGTGACCGTATTTTCTCTCGGCGAAGCGAATGAGGCGCTTAGGGCCGTGAAGAGCGACAAGATCGATGGAGCCGCGGTGATCGTTCCGTGAGAAACGGCGGACCGAACTTACTTTTCCTGGCGGGACTTGATGTACATGGCGAGGTTTCGAATGCGGGCGGCGATTTGCGCTTGGTCTGTGCCGGGAGTGGTGGCTTCAAACTCTGAACCCCACACGGGCATTTCCGCAGGAGCATGCGCGGGCAACGTGGCCCCCTTCTTGAGAACGTTCGAAACGTAGACTAGGGGGAACTTGCCGCCATCCCTGCGGGTGAGGGTCGTCAGGTCAGGCGGCGTGCGATAAGGCGCTGGAACCGGTCCGGTCCCTTTGAGATCGCTCCCGTGGCAGACCGCACAGTGCCGCGCGTAGAGTTTCGCGCCGGACGGAACTTCGGAGGTGGCGCGGGAATTTGTTTGCTGTCCGGCGGCATGAGCCAGCGCTAGCCGACTTGCCAGTACTGATCCGCACGATGCCCATCTGGATTGTCGGGCCGGAGGAGGCGCGCCGTGAGGCGCTGGCCTCCGTCCGCCGCCCAAACTGCACGTGCGGTTTTCCCGCATGCAGCTTTCACGAAGACACATGACCTGAGATGTAAGGTAAAGGCAACTCAAGTGGGCCTTGCCTACATCCGTCGGGTTGAGTCGGGCCTCCAGTATCCCCGGACGATGATGTAAGGGTGTAGACTCTCCAATGTAGATCGGTTGGAACTCAACATTACATTAATTCCGAATGCATCGTGGCAGCGGTCTACTCTAACAAAACACGTGAACAGCGACGAGCAAGGACAGGGTTGGTTAGATTAGCAAACCGCCGCCATTTGTTGAATGTGTGTGTGTTGGACTTGTCAGCCAGTTCTCTAAAGCTCATGCTCTCGCGACCAAAGAGTATGCGGCGTGAACCAATTTTCGTACGCGGCATATTCTTGCGAAATGCCGGAGTCTTTGTTCGCTACATTTACGTCGATCGATACTTTCTCGCAACACCTTTACAGCGAGGTTGCCGCCAAGTTTCTTGCGGTACTTGAGGCAGTCAGCGATTGTCTTTGCCGGGCTGTAAATTCGAACAGGAACGCCATCAATTCTTATATTCTCGACTCCCTGTGTCAGTGCTTGGCCGGAGAATCGGACGAAGCGCAGTTTCAGGCCACCGGCCACAGGCTTTTTCGCTTTAAAGTCGATGCGATGATATTGCCGTCGTGGACGGCAAGGCCGTGAGATTGGGCGACCTCGCGCAATACGTTCTCGACAAAAGGATTCCGTTGGAGATTTGCCTGCTCAGCAACCTCCATACAGGGGCCGCACGCAGCCTGTCTGAGCATCCCTTTAAGATTCTTTATCAGGAGAAATTTCGCGTCACCCTAAACACCGACAACCGGTTGATGAGCGATACGGCTATGAGCAAAGAATGCGAGGCTGCTAGGGATACCTTTGGTCTGTCTCTGGAGGACTTCGAAAAGATCACTATCAACGCGATGAAGAGCGCCTTTCTGCCCTATGACCAGCGTTGCGATTTCATCTACTCCGCAATCAAGCCGGCTTACGCCAAGGTCCGTAACTCTCAGGCAACAAAGTGACCTCGAGAATCTGGGGCGGGTGTCGTAATTGGGGTCACGCGGCGAGAGTAGCCAGAGTTTCCGCGAGTACAACGACTCCGCGTCCAATGTCCTCCGGAGATGCGTATTCGTCGGGACGGTGGCTGTAACCATTGCGGCAAGGAATGAACAGCATCGCGACAGGGGCGATGCGCGACATAAAAAGCGAGTCATGATAGGCACGGCTGACCATAGGGATAAAATCCAGTTGGTACTTTATGCAGGATTGAGAAAGCACTTCAGCAATCGCAGGAGCGCATTGGGCCGGTGCATCCGCGTTCAACACTTCCTCGTGGATCGAGACTTGTCGCTTCATTGCAATGGTCTGACGCGCCGCCTCTATCGCACGCATGACAGCATCACGCCGTTCAAGATTAGTATCCCGTATATCTGCACTCAGATGTACGCGGCTGGGGATGCTGTTGACGGCACCTGGAAACACTTCACAGATACCCACTGTAGCCACCGTATCCAACGCTCCGCTCGTCCGCGCCGCCTTTTCGATCGAGAGAACCAGTTCCGCTGCCGCGCACAGGGCATCTCTGCGATCGGGCATCAGGACTCCACCCGCGTGTCCCCCCGCGCCTTCGATCGAAATGCGTAGGCTGGCGGGAGCGGCGATTTCAGTGACAATCCCGAGAGGAATTTTCTTCCGCTCCAGCAGGGGACCTTGCTCGATATGCAATTCCACAAACGCTTTGTAGTAGCCGTCCGGCAGTTTTATTTCTTCGAGTGGCCCTTTAAACCCGGCATTCCGGCGCACTTCCTCTATCGGAGCTCCTTCCTTGTCCACTAACATTCTCGCCGTATCTGTAGACATAGTCCCCGACAGCAGCCGGCTCCCGAGACATCCAATTCCAAAGCGCGTAGGTTCTTCCGAAGTAAATACAAGCAATTCGATCGAGTGTTTCGGGCGGAAACCGCTACCCTGCAGCGACCGAATCGCCTCAAGACCTCCGAGCACACCCACGACCCCATCATATTTTCCGGCGTTGGGGATTGCGTCGATATGAGAACCCGTGCCCAGTGCCGCAACGCTTGGCTCGGAACCCGTCCATCGCGCGAAGATATTTCCAATGGAATCCTGGCGAACAGCTAACCCGGCTTTTTCACACCGGGCGATGAGCCACGCACGCGCTTTGAGATCCGTTGGCGTAAAAACAATTCGTGTTACCGCAGGAGCCTCAGCGTCGGAAATCGAGGCTAGCTCCTCGATCTCCTTTGCCAGGCGATCGCGATCCACGTCGAAATTCATCGGGGTGTGCCTGCCAGCGGATGCCGGTTCCAGTTTTTGTAGATGAGATACTTCGACGGAACCTTGCCGATCGCTCCGAACCACTGCGGGCACCACGGTCCCATCCAGATGAAATCACCGGCTGTGACCGGATACCACGAATCGCCCAGCCGATAAATGCCGCCGCCTTCCAGCATCAGGAGTCCATGCTCCATCACATGCATTTCGACCATGCTCAGGGAAGCTCCCGGCTGGTACACCATCGTGTTCACGGCGAAATCGAAATTCATCGCATCCGGAAGCAAGCATTTGACCTGCAGGCTCGGATCATCGCCAAGTGGGTGACAGGAAACCGCGTCTTCACTGGAAATGAGTATACGCGGCGACTCCATCGAGGCAAGCGGCTGGTATGGCTTCTCGATGACAGCGGCCCGGCTTGCCCTCGTGGCCACCACTCGATGTGGCAAGCCTTCGGGTAAGTAAGCGTAGCCACGGCTTACCATCTCGCTCTGGCGGCCATCAACTTCTAACTTGAGCTGACCCTCAAGCACAAAGAGGAAGCGCTGCGCTGAGGTACTTCCAAGTTCGCCTCCAGATTCCAATTCGGCGGTGTACTGAGTAAATCTCGCGCCCAATGCCAGGCTCGCATGCACAATGGCTGCGCACGCTTTCATGTCCGGCAACGTGGTACGAACGAAAGTGTCTACTGTCTGCAGCAGATGGTTGTGTTTATGGGAGCTTCGCGTTTGGCCCAGTTTATGCACGACACATCCTTTTTTGAAGTTCCGAGGAACTCGCAAGCTGATCAAGCAAGTGCAACCCACATTCGAGCGCCTTTGCCACGTCTTCTATCTCGACCGATTCCGCCGGGTCGTGGCTGATTCCCCCGGGAGTTCGCAGAAAGATCATTGCCGCTGGTACTTTTTCAGCCAGGATCATGGCGTCATGGCCGGCGCCGCTGACCATACGATGCGGCTCGCAGCCTACGCTCCGGATGGCCTCCTCGATCTGATCGACGAGAAACGGGTCCATAGCGACTGCCCTCTGGCTCAACAGCACACTCCTCCGCAGCGACAACCCGCGTCGCCCGGCAATTTCCTCGGCCAGCCGAACAAGCAATTCTGTCACGCCGGTGCAAACGTCATCCGACTTGTGACGAAGATCCAATGTCACACGGGCCTCTCCGGGAATCACATTGATCGCTCCCGGCTTTGCTTCGATCTGGCCCACAGTCGCTACTAGTCCCGGATGGCTGTGAGCCGCGCGCTCTACCGCTACGATCCAGTCTGCCGCCGCAGCAATGGCATCGTGCCGAAGATGCATTGGTGTAGTACCTGCGTGGTTGGCGTGGCCTAAAAACACGAACTCCATGCGAGTCTGACCCACGATGGCCTCTACCACTCCGAGCCGGCGTCCAAGCGACTCCAGGACTGGACCTTGCTCGATGTGAAATTCCAAGTAAGCCAGCGTATCGTCCCTCAACGCCGCGCGTAGTATTTCCGCGGGATTCAGTCCAAAGCTTTCGATAGCCGCGCGAATGGAGATTCCATTCGCGTCCTTGCGATTCAGGAGTTCCTCATCGAGCCTGCCGGCCAGCGCGCGGCTGCCAATGAAGGGTGTGCCGAACCGCACTCCTTCCTCTTCGGAAAATCCGACAACCTCGATTCCGAATGGAAGCCGTCGTCCTTCCAAGGCTTCGAGCAATGCAACCGCAACAACTACTCCGAGAACACCATCATAGGCTCCGGCATTCGGGACCGTATCGAGGTGCGACCCGAGGAGCAGCCTCGGTGCAGTAGATTGTGCGGCGGCATAGAGGCCGCGCAAATTTCCAGCCGCATCCACAGTTACGTCGGCTCCCACAGCTGTCAGCCACTTCGTGATCTCCTGGTGACAATCACGCATCGGCGGAGAGAGGAACGTCCGGCGCGTGCTACCCGGGTCTTCCGAGAAAGACGCCAGTCTCTTGCAGCGAGCGACAATCTCCTCTGCGCGAATTTTTGCATTCCCAGGCGTTGACACGGAGCCTTAACCTTGCCGGCGAATGCGTGCCTCGATGTAGCCGTGTGGCTCTTCGATTGGCACAAAGATCTCATTGGGGTTGTCCTGGCCAAAGCGCGAAAGATCAACCAGAAGATAATGCTTGTTCGGCATCGTCAATTCGATGTCTTCAATTTCCGGAACATTTGCGAGAACGGTTTCACTCATGGCGTACAAGGTGTGTTGCACGGATTTGCTGGTATGCGCGGCAAATACGCTCAGCAAAATTTCGCGGATCTTGGACCGCAAAGCAACAAACGGGACCCTGGGCGACGAGTAATTCCAACGTGCGCGGACGACGCTGCCGAACAACCGGTCGGTCGCCTCCGGCAGAGTCGTCAACGAATCCTTAATGAACCCCACGAATTCCGAGCCCGCCGTTTTCAGGATGACCAAGTTTTCGAGCCCCGACCGGACGGATGGCATGCCATTTCGCGTCGCCGCAATCTCAGCCGTCTGGCACTCGGTGCTCGATTGCACAAAGGTAGTGGGATGTGGCTTTCCGCCCGTGTAGAGATGCTCCCAAGCTTTTTCCGAAAGTATGACTCGTGCCGCAGAGACCTGGGGGTTGCGGTCCAGCAAGAAAGCGATCAGTTCTTTGCCAAACTCTTCCATGCACTCCGCCATGGAGCTTCGTGCCAACGAGTACACCGTGTTCTTCAACGTATCTGTGGGGAGAATCTTGCTGTTGTCTCCATCGACAAAGCAGGGGTCGAAATCCCCCTCAAGCAGAATCTCCAGAGTCCATTCGCGAAAATCGTGCCGGTCAGGATGTCTCTTCACTCTTACAACGCGGACTCGTGACTTGCCGTACCTGTTTTCGGCCAGCGAAATCATCGGATCAGCTTCCCCGGTACGTCGTATAACCATACGGACTCAGCAGCAACGGAATGTGAAAGTGCGATTCGCCCTCCCGCACCTGAAACGTAATCTCGACAACCGGATACAATCCTTCGATCTTCTGAGCGCGGTGATAGCTTGCCGTATCGAAGGCCAAGCGGTAAAGCCCGGTACGAAGAACCTCGTTCTCGGGCAGCAATTGACCGCACCGGCCGTCTCCGTCCGTGCGCGATGAATGGAGCGGGACCCATTCGCCGGCGGACTCTTGCCTCTCCAGCCGCACCGGCACGTCTTTCGCTGGCTTGCCCTGAGCGATATCCAGAACATGCGTTGAAATTCGTTTCATGAAGAGAGCCATTTCTTTAGCCGAAGGTGCGCGATCTGTCGCTGCTGCTCAGCTGCTTCGTGAAGTTCCGTCGTTTCGTCGTTCCGCAAGCGGCGCCGGAGAATCTCCAGGATTTCCGGCGCCGATTTACCGCCGGCACAGACGATAAAGATGCGGTTGAACCGCTGTTCGTAAGCGCGATTGCCTTCCGCCATAGCAACCTTAACATCCTCGCTGGCAGTGCCAACCCTCCGTTGTTCTTCTTCCGACCAAGCCGCAGACCGCGCTGGACCGGAGGCCGGCGAATGCGATTCGCCAATCCGGGGATGACTGCGAAACGTCTCCATCCAATCGGATTCCGGCAAACTCTTCCAGACCAAGTCGCAGGCAGCCAACAGAGCTGTTTCATCTAGGATCGGTCTTCGAGCCGCCATCCCGTGGGCCCAGGCTTTTGAACCGCAACAGGGCAAGATCTCCTCCGCCGCTTCATCCGATCGCAGACCGTTCCACCGCGCCAGCACAGCGCTCATGTCTTCATTCCGCCAGCGGTCAGCTGCTCCAGAAATTCCGCTACCAGATTCCCGGCGACTGCCGCACGATATCGAGCCGTGGATCGAATGTCGTCAATCGGCCGGACCTCCGCGGCTGCTGTCGTTCTTGCCAACCGCACAAGCAGCGGATCGATCCTTTTTCCCTTTACGATTCGCTCTGTCTCAGTCAAACGAAGCGGAATTGGAGCCACGCTTCCCATCGCAAAACGAATATCCCCGACAACGCCATCCGCGAGCCGCCCCAACGCCGCTAGGCACACCTTCGAGATCGCCTGTGCGTTTCGGGCCCCAACCTTGCGCGCATGCGCATAATACTCTGAAAACCGTTTCTTCAGGCAAACGGCCCGAATCAGTTCATCGGGTGCGAGCTGCGTCTTCCGGTAATCGATGTGAAAGCTCGTGTAGGGCACCCGGCGTTCACCTCGGACCGAAATGAGAAGCAGTTCTGCCTCATAGACCAGAAGTGCAGCTAGCGAATCCGCGGCTGGCGAAGCATTCACGATATTGCCCCCGATGGTCCCGCGATTCTGGTTGGCGATCCCGCCGGTCCAGCGCGCCGCACTGGACAAGAGCGCGAATTCTCGACTGACAACTTCCTGTTCACGCAGATCCGTATAAGTGCAACCCGCGCCAATCTGAATCTCGTCAGTGAAAACTTCAATTCGACGCAACTCCGGAAGATTCCAGATGCTGACCAATTTCCGCGTAGGCAGTTCACCCGCGCAATACTGCACCATTACATCCGTGCCGCCGGCGATGGGAAGCCATACGCCGGGCTCCTGAGCCAGAAGCGATAACACCGAAGGCAAGGTGCGGGGGGCAACGAGTTCATATTCGGCAGGATGCGCCCTCATGTCGTGGCTCCCCGGCGTCCCGCTTCTGCCACGGCTTCAAAAATTTGCATGTATCCCGTGCAGCGGCAAAGATTGCCGGCTAGCCCTTCGCGGATCTCTTCCAAGGTGGGCTGTGGTTTCTCCTTTAATAGGTGAAGGGCCGCAAGGATCATTCCCGGCGTGCAGATGCCGCACTGGGCGCCGCCGCACTCAAGAAAAGCCTGCTGCAACATTCGTAATCGGCCGTCAGTGGACAGGCCCTCGATGGTTACGATGTTAGCGCCATTCGCCTGCAGCACTGGAATGAGGCAGCTATTCACCAAAATTCCGTCTAGCAAAACGGAGCACGAACCGCACTCGCCCTCTCCGCAACCTTCCTTCGTTCCCGTCAATCCAAGCTCGTGCCGCAGCACGTCCAGCAGGCGCTCCATCGCGTGCACACGCACGGTTACCAACTGGCTGTTGACCGAGAGAGAGATTTCGCATTTTGCACGATCCTGCGAAGATTTGCTCATTGGTCCACCCTTTCGGCCAGCGCATCGAAAATGTCCTCCGGAAGCAACGGAATCGAATCGAAAGGGACCTCTAGCGCGTCTTCGACGGCATTGACAATCGCCGGCGCCGGGCCATCCATCGGCAGTTCACCGATTCCTTTGGCCCCAAATGCGCCGTGAACGTTGCCCAATTCCTCAAAATATACCCGAATAGAAGGCAGGTCGGCGGAAGTTGGCATGATGTAGTTGGTCATCTGGCCGTTCTGCATGCGCCCCTGTTCCCAAATCACTTTCTCATACAAGGCAAAGCCGATGGCCTGCGCCACCCCACCAATAATTTGTCCTTTCGCCAGAACCGGGTGAAGGACCTTTCCCACTTCTTGAAGCGCCACAAAGTCGTCCACCGATACGCTGTACGTGGTCAGATCTACTTTGACTTCCGCGACATAAACTGCCCAGGCAAACGCCGCGTAAGCCGATCCGCAATATTTTTCCTCATCCCAAACAACGTCGTCAGGTTGTTCGTAGCGCGCTATGCTGCGGAATTTGCCGTGTTCTGCGACATAGGCGCGACATGCGGCGCAGAACTCCTCAGGCGAGTAAGAATCCTCGAGCAGGCCGCAGGCCCTCAAGGTTTGTCTGATTCCCAAGGCGGCCGATTGGACCAGCTTTCCGACCACCATAGCCGTGCGTGACGCCACGGTAGGGCCGCTATTCGGCACTTCCTGCGTATCCGGCTGGGCGATTCCGACGTCTTCATACCGCAGCCCAAGCGCTTCCGCCGCGATCTGGCACAGCACGGTCTTCGTCCCCTGGCCGAATTCCGTGCTTGAGACCAGTACGCGCACACCGCCGTCGGCGCATGCCTCCACGCCAACCACCGATCCGAGATAGCGCTCGCCTGAACCGGTGAATCCCGCGCCGTGCAGAAAGGCGGCAATGCCGATTCCCTTCTTGCTGCCACCCTGCTGATTTTCCTCCGCGAATTTCTTTTTCTTTGCGTGATAGTCCGAGAGTTCCAGCGCTCGGTCGAGAAGCCTGCCCAGATCGATCTCTTCACGCACAGTTTGCCCTGTTGTCGTGGTCTGGCCAGGCTTGAGGAAATTTGGACGCCGGATTTCGACGGGCGAAAGCCCAACGGCCTGAGCGATGCGGTCCATGTGGCGCTCCAGCGCGAATAGGGACTGCGGCGCACCAAACCCGCGAAACGCGCCGTGCGGCGGTGCATTGGTGGCCACAGCCTTAGCGCGAATGCGAACACTGGGCCAATAGTAGGGACCACCGGCATGAAGGGCGCCGCGCGAAAGAACCACGGGTGACAAAGTTTCGTAAGCGCCGCCGTCAATGGTGAATTCAATCTCTCCACCCAGAATTCTGCCGTCTTTGCTTACGGCCGTGCGGTGGCGCGTCCGAGAAGGATGTCGCTTCGTGGTGGCCGTCATGTCTTCCATGCGGTCATAGATAATTTTCACCGGTTTCCCCGACTTCATGGCCAGGAGCGCCGCGTGGGCCGCGATCATCGACGGATATTCTTCCTTGCCGCCAAAAGCGCCGCCCGTTTCCATCTGCACGACGCGCACGCGATCAGCGGGCAGGTCGCAGAGTTTCATCAGCGCTTTGTGTATGTAGTAGGGGCACTGGAGCGAGCCCCATACAGTGAGGCCTTGCTGCGCGTCGAAGGCGGCGATCATTCCGTTATTTTCTATATAGAGCTGTTCCTGCGCCCCGGTCGTATATTCACCTTCGACGATATAGTCAGCGTTTTTCCATAGGGCATCGACATCGCCTTTTTCGATCAGACAGCTTTTGAAGGTGTTGTTTGTACCCCATATGATTTGGGAGAGCCCCTCGCTCTCTTCCATGCTGAAGATGGCAGGAAGGGGATCGTATTCGACCGATACCGCCTCAACAGCTTTCGGGAGAAGATAGCGGTCCGGATGAGCCAGCAAGAGAAGGGGCTCCTCAGGATGATTGACCGTCCCATCCGCCAGACACGGCTGATCGTCTTCGATGAGGGCGATGCAATTTTTCCCGGGAATATCCTTAGGTGAGACGATCACGAACTCTTTCCAATCGATTCCCGGGCCGAAGGTGAACTTTTTGATCTCGCCCCGGGGAATCCGGCTACGAACGGTGGCCCCATATAGCATGCCCGGCAAAACCATGTCGTCGACATACCGCGCCTGTCCGGTGACTTTGTCGCGCCCTTCCAGGCGGGGAACCGAAGTGCCGACGATGCGAGTATTCTTCATACGAATCGCGGAATCATCCGAGTTTCTGCACCGGTTTCTCCGATTGCGATAATGTATGACAGACAATCCGAACCTGGCTGTGCGACTGTTGCAAGAGTGAATTACTCACAGCCTCGCATGCCAATTGAGTTTTTCTCCGCTAACCTCGGTACTCCCGGCCAACGGGCTCTCCAGGAAACTCGCCGTCCTTGAACACCAGCATGCCTCTAAGATAAGTGGCTCTCACCACCCCACGTAGCTTTTCTCCAAGGTACGGCGAAACCGGGTGACGGTAATGCAAGCGGTTACAGGTCACTACGAACTCGCTCTCGGGATCGAAAACGACGAAGTCGGCATGGTATCCTGCTGCAATTCGGCCTTTCCGCAGCTGGCATCCAGCCAGATTTGCGGGAGCCTCGGCCATCCAACGAGCGATATCGGTCAGCGAAAATCCGCGCTCGCTGGCCTCGGTGTACATCACCGGCAGCGCCATGGATAAGCTCGCAATGCCGCCCCATGCGCTTCGGAAATTTCCTTCGGCAAGCCGCTTCATTTCCAGGGGACAGGGAGAATGATCTGTGGCCACGAGGTCGATAGTTCTATCGCGGAGGCCCTGCCATAATCGTTCGCAGTTTTCGCGGCTGCGAATCGGCGGAGCGCACTTAAACAGCGTTGCTCCCTTGAGGATTGTTTCGGCAGTCAAATGCAGATAGTGCGGGCAGGTCTCCACACTCACGGGCAGACCTTCAGAACGTGCGGCGCGCAACTCCGGAAGCGCTGTGCTGGCCGAGAGATGGACAATGTGCAAGCGGAACTTGTATTCGCGGCACAGCGACAACAACAGTCGGATCGCTGACAGTTCCGCTTCTTCCGGCCGCGATTGCAGATACGTCCGGTACAGGGACCAATCCGCATCCGCCAAACTTTCTGTCGCCGAATCTATCGGAGTAGGAAGTTCTGCGTGCACAAGCAGTGGTAAGCCTGTCCGGGCTACATGAGGCAATGCAACTCGTAACTGCTGCTCCGTAACCATGGTGAAGCCATCAATGCCGGGATGAACGAGAAAACACTTGAACCCCGGCACTCCCGCGTCTGCCAGCGACTCAATGTCGCGCTGGTTATCTGCGACAACTCCTCCCCAGGCCATCCAATCGACCCGGCATCGGCCCTGGGCCGCCTCCCGCTTGGCCTGGAGCGCGGCGACATGGGTGGTGGCCGGGAGGCAATTCAAAGGCATGTCCACCAACAGTGTGTATCCTCCCACTGCCGCGCCTCGCGTCGCCGTCTCAAATCCTTCCCATTCCGTGCGGCCGGGATCATTGATGTGAACGTGGGAATCGACCAGTCCGGGTAGAATCACCGCATCGCCAAAATCATGGGCATCCGCCTGCGCCGGCGCTTGATCAGGAGCAACCACGTCACTGATTCGGTCTCCTTCCACGAGCAGGGCGGCTGGACGTACCCCTTCCGGTGTCACGACCCGGCGAGAGAGGAAGGCACGCAGACTCATGGTGAGAAGCGGATCCTTGCAAAGTCTCCTGAGGTTGAGGCAAGAGCGTAGCTTTATACCGATAGTTTTTCAACTCACCAAAATCGATAATTTCAACAGGAAAAAAGTGCCGGGTGGCTGTTATCCGGGCATATACTTGCTCCCTAACGCGGGCATCTGGCTGGCTTTCTGCTGGGGATTCGAAACGTACCAAGAACTTGCCTCACAGATGGCCAACGCGAAGGGAGCGGTAGCAATAACAGATGAACAACCTTTTCATGGCGCGGGCGATTCAGCTCTCGATCGACGGCGTTCACTCCAGGCAGGGTGGCCCGTTTGGCGCGGTGGTTGTGAGAGACGGTAAGATTGTTGCCGAGGGCGTAAATCAGGTGACCTCGACCAAGGATCCAACAGCCCATGCGGAAGTCCTGGCTATCCGCAAGGCTTGCGAAAAACTCGGCGTTTTCGAACTGAAAGATTGCGAGCTGTACACTTCGTGCGAACCGTGTCCCATGTGCCTGGGCGCAATCTATTGGGCCCGACTTTCGCGCATCTATTTCGCCAATACCGCCGAGGACGCGGCCAAAATTGGTTTTGACGACTCATTCATCTACAGTGAGCTGAAACAGCCCCATTCGCGGCGCCGCATCCCTACAATCCAGTTGATGCGCGAAGAAGCACTCGCGGGACTTCGCGCATGGGCAGACAGGCCCGACAAGATTCCGTATTGAGATCTCTGCGCGGTGTCGCGCGTGTTTCTCGCTGAACCCGGCAACTATGGGCCCCCGGCAGAGGGACAAATGCGTCCGTAACTTCATGGATAGTCTTATCGGCTGTTTCGTCGGCAGGGTACATCTGTGATCGAAGAGACTTTTGCGGGTCAGGCCAGATCGAGGGGAAACGATTGATCAATCGCTACTTCAAACTTGCTGAGAATCAGACGTCCGTGAAGCAGGAGTTGCTGGGCGGCCTCACTACGTTTATGACCATGGCTTATATCGTCGTGGTCAATCCACAGATCCTCGCTCAGGCTGGAATGCCTGCTGAGGGCGTTGTCTTTGCCACTTGTCTCTCGGCTGCGGTCGCCACGCTGGTCATGGGATTATATGCGAACTATCCGATCGCCCTGGCCCCGGGGATGTCGCTGAACGCCTACTTCACCTACTCGGTATGTCTGGCGATGCACGTGCCATGGCGGACCGCTCTCGCTGTTGTCTTTTTTTCGGGCGTGCTTTTCCTGGTTCTTACGGTAACGCGAGTTCGCGAACAGATTGTCAATGGCATGCCCGATTGCTTGAAGCACTCGACAGCAGCGGGAATCGGTATGTTCATCGCATTTGTTGGTATGCGAAATACCAAGCTCATCGTGGCCAACTCCGCCACGTTTGTAGGTATCGGCAGCTTCGCCGCCAAAGAAGTACAGATCGGCTGCTTCGGGCTCGCCCTGACGCTGGTTCTTATGGCCCGGAGGATCCATGGTGCCATCTTGCTAGGCATCATCGGAACTACAGTTCTCGGGATGCTCCGCGGTATTTCGAGTTGGCCTTCGACGTTCTTTTCCATGCCGCACCCTTCCTCCACCTTTCTGCAGCTGGATTTTCGAGGAGCCCTTCATCTCGGTTTACTGGAGATTCTCTTCGCGTTCCTGTTTGTCGATCTCTTCGACAACGTTGGCACGCTGGTAGGCGTCTGCGAGCAAGGAGGCTTCATCAAAGATGGCAAAATTCCCCGTGTTGGCCGAGTATTGTTGGCGGATTCCGTGGGGACGATTTTCGGATCTTTGACAGGTACTTCCACGGTCACAAGCTATATCGAAAGCGCCGCGGGTGTTGCAGCCGGGGCCCGCACAGGTCTTAGCAATCTTGCCGTGGCGGCGCTCTTCTTACTGGCCATGTTTTGCTCGCCTCTGGCGACCGCGATTCCGGCCTACGCAACGGCCCCGGCATTGATCCTGGTGGGCGTTTTAATGTCCCAATCTCTGGCACAGGTGAAATGGAAAGACTTCAGCGAGGCCTTGCCCGCATTCATCACCATGCTGGCGACGCCCCTGGCATTCAGTATCGCGACCGGCCTGAGTCTCGGCCTCATTTCTTATACTGTAGTGAAACTGGCAGCGGGCAAGTTCGAGGAAATCAATACCCTTGTTTGGGTTCTCACCGTCTTGTTCATTCTGCGCTATGTCTATCTTGCGGCGGCCTAGATTTCATCGCTCAAGAAGCGAGAATCCTGGTGGATTTGTCCAGCATGTGATCCAGTCTCTGCGCAAGATCGTTGCAATACGCGGCCACAGAGCATCTTTGCTACGTTGATCCGGGCTACTGTTTTTCGCCACTTTTTGGGCTTCTTGGCGCTTCGCCGGACTACGCTGAATGTATCGCCAATCACCGTCACTTGGCTTGGGACGCGCCGTAGAAGTGATTTCTCCGAAACGGGCTCGAGGTCCTGCGGTGTTTGGCAGTCCCAGCGGTGTTCTAAGTTGTCCTTTAGGGCCTCCGGCCCGCGAAACCCCATGAAAATCACTTAGAGGTATGCTCGCAACGGCCCGGAGCGGCGAGGTCGATACAACAATGGATAAGGAGAGGCCGTTAAGTTGTCTGATCCGGAGCGTGCGTGATTGAGCGAATAATTGGGCGTCGTTGCATTCCCCTGGGGGAGCAGCGATAGCCCGCGACCCTGGTTAAGGTAACTGCAGCACGCTCTCCGCTCCCGCCAGGAGTAGACAATGTCTTACAGGATAGCGGGAATTGATGTTCATAAAAAGATGCTGGCTGTAATTGTGTCCGACGTGGAAGTCGAAGATGAGTACAAGTTCGAGCGGCGGATGTTTGGCAGCAATCCCGAACAACTGCGATCGCTGGCCGCATGGCTTCTCGAGCAAGAGGTCGAGGAAGTGGTCATGGAATCGACGACGGCACTGGAAACCGCTACGCCAGAAGCAGGAGGGCGCAAGCCGGAGGTCGGGAACTCTGCATTTGGCACAGGCGCAATCCAATCGCGGACGGCGGGGACGCAAGAGGGATTTCCCAGATGCCGAACGCCTGGTGAAGAGGCTGGTGGCTCGGGAATTGATTCTGAGCTTTGTGCCCGATACCGAGCAGCGTCTGTGGCGAACGGTGACACGAAGGAAGTACCAGTTGACGCGGGATCGGGTGAGGCTGCAGAACCAATTGGAATCTCTTCTGGAAGAGGTCCACATTAAGTTGTCCTGCCTGGTCTCGGATCTGCTAGGCGTCAGTGCCCAGCGCATGCTGAAGGCACTAGCTGACGGAGAAACCAACCCGGCGGCTCTGGCCGCTTTGGCCGATCGAAAGTTGCGCGCCACACCGGAACAATTGTGTGATGCGCTCGGTGCGTGCACGGACCTCAAGCCCGTGTACCGACGGCTCCTGAAGATGGTGCTGGAGCAGTTACAATTCCTCGATCAACAGATTGGCCAACTGGACCAGGAGATGGCCATGCTGCTCAATCAGCACCAGGATGCAGTCACGAGGCTGGCGGAGGTGCCAGGTCTGGGAGTGGATTCAGCGCAGCAGATCATTGCCGAAGTCGGTCCCACCGCGGCGACATTTCCTTCCGCGAAATGCCTCTCCTCCTGGGTTGGTGCCTGCCCCGGCGACGACGAGAGCGCGGGCGTGAACTACAGCCACCGATCTCCGAAAGGCAACCGCCACATGCGTCGCGTTCTCAACCAAACGGCCAACGCCGCAGCCAGGACCAAAGGAAGCATCTTCGAGATTGTGTATCGCCGCTGCGTCCCGCGCCTGGGACATAATCAAGCCATCGGGGCGATTGCCCATCGACAATGCCGACTGATCTGGCTGATCCTGCGTCAGGGAGTCCGTTATGAAGAACAGGGTCCAGCCGTCACCAAACAATCAAAGCAAAGGCGCACTGCGAGAATGGTCCGGCAACTCCGAGCACTCGGCTATCGGATCGAACTACCAAATCCTCAGCACTCCAGTTCAGCACAGGTGCAGTGATTTTCGACCCTGTTGTAAAGTTGGGTCACAAGCTCGGGTTTAATACCATTCGCATTCTGCTCTTGTTACGGGACTTACGGACACCTGCATGCGAAATTGCCTAGAGTTCCTCGATTGACAGAATATAACAATAGTGTTATAAACAAGAAGAAATGAAGCCGAATGAATTAAAAGCTGCTCGTTTAAAGAAAGGCTGGGTTCAGGTCCAAGTCGCAGAGTATCTGGGAGTGACGCAGGCCTACGTCAACATGCTTGAACACGGAAAAAGACGGCTTACACCTGCACTTAGTCGGCGTGTTACTGCGCTTTACAGTCTTTCGCCCGAAACGCTGCCTCTTTCAGAAGAATTTGTGCCAGCCCGCACGGATCACCAACGCTTGGCTGAGTCTCTAGCGAAACTCGGATATCCAGGTTTTGCTTACATGCGCCCGCGTGTACAGCAGAAAAATCCAGCTGAGGTTTTGTTGACGGCGTTAGCGCAAGAGAAGCTCGAAGCTCGTGTCGCAGAGGCTCTCCCTTGGGTTGCGATGCGCTACGCCCACAGTGGATCAAAATGGCTGGTCGCGCAGGCGAGGAAATTAAACCTCCAGAATCGTTTGGGATTCGTTGTCAGTCTCGCTCTGGAAGTAGCTGAGAGAACTGCAGGCCACGACCAGGGAAAAGTGCAATCCCTTCGTGAACTCAGGTCGATGCTAGATGATAGTCGTCTGGCGAGGGAAGATACATTCTTCCGCCCGCCGAAGACCGACGGCGAAAGGCGGTGGTTAGCTCAAAACCGGTCAACAGAAGCAGCGCATTGGAATTTGCTGACGGATCTGAGACCAGAGCATCTTCAATATGCCAGTTGATACCCAATCTAGATCTAAAGGTCGACTCCCATCACCGTGGAGAGAGTTTCTTTGAGAGATCGATTCCATGCTCAAAGAGCCGTTGCAGCTGCACTGCATCGGTGGTTTCGTCATCTGTTACTTCTACGGTCTGCCACGCGTAACGGGCGATATCGACTACTATACCGCTGTGCCGGCAAATCTCAACCTGCTCGACATTGCCGGTGAAGGATCTGAACTATCCAACAGATACAAAATCAGGCTGCATCACGTCGCCGTCATGACGATGTCAGAAGACCACGAAACAAGGCTGACAGAAATGTTTCCGGGGATGTTCAAACAGCTGCGGCTGTTTGCCCCGGACCCGTATGACTACATCTTGTCAAAGCTGGAGAGGAACACTTCGAAAGACCGCGACGACGCCGACTATGTCTTCAGAACACAGAAACTCGATTCCCAGGCCCTTCGGGAGAGGTATCAACAGGAACTCCGCCCATACCTAGCGAAAGAGAACTGGCACTACAAAACGCTCGAACTTTGCATCGAGATCTTTGAGGCCTGCCAGCGTTCTCCCACGGAGAGTTGCCGGTTTGCGCCAATGCGGGCGCGGCGAGACACAGAGCCACAAGGGAGGAGAGGACAACTCGAGTTGAGCGAAGCCAGCAGTAAAAGACCATCCAACGCTTTTTCATTTCGATACCTCGGCAAAGGTTCTGCACTGCAATGAGCAATGCGAGGGAAGCCCACATGTCCGACTCGTGCTCGGAGTTACGGCCGGAACGCACTGGTCCAAAGACACGCTACTAGGCTTGCCCCGTACAACCTCGCCCGTTGCGTCTTGACGCCGCTGCACGGCAGGAGGCGGGCTGGCGTGTGAACTTCCCTCTATCTACCAATTCAGTGTTTGGAGAGAAAAATGTGTTGCGGGATAATGAAAATATTTCGACGCGGCCGCGAGGTTGGAACCGCGTCTTAGCTCAAGGGTTCGCTGCTGACAAAAGAGGGCCGGTTTTTAACCAGCGCGTGAAGGAGCTCGTTAGGCAGCGGTTTAGACAGGTTCGCTGCGCGTGAGTGATATCGGTCATGGTTTTCGCGCGGTGACGTCCGCTCGAATGACCTCCAAGTAGTCGCGGGTTGCCACGAGGGCTTGTTCAGCGTCGTGGTGAGAAACAAATCCCGCGTCGTCATAGAGAGCCTGGTTTCGTTTTCGCCGAAGGCGATCCAGAACGGTCAGCAATCCGGCATGTTTCCTGTCAATGCGCTGGCGGACAAATTCGATGATGGCGATATGGTGGCCAGGCTGGCTGCGAGCACGAAAGCCGTGGCTGAACATGAAGCCAAGCGAAGCTTTGAGCATCGCTTCATAAGCCTGCTGAAGACAGGCTTCCTCGTCGAAAGCGAGGATTTTCCGGGCCGACGCGAGTTTCTTGTCGGCACTCGCGAGGAAGCGATCAATCTGCGCCCAGTCAATCGTGTGCGCTTTTAGTTTTTTCAAGCGGACCTACGAGCGGAACGCGCTTATTGTGCCAGACGTTTTCCAGGAACGCATCTTTTCGAGCGCGGCGCGAGTTGAATTCTTTCCGCGTCAGAACCGTATAGCTCACTTCGCGCCCCAGTTGCCGCTCGATTTTGCGCATGGCTTCCGCCAGTGCTTCGCCGCGAGGAGCGCCGATCACGAGCACATCGATGTCGCTCGCGGCATCCTGCTGGTTGCTCGCGAAGGAGCCGTACAGATAAGCCTCCTCAATTCCCTCAATTTTCTTGAGAGCTTGCGCAAGCAAAGAAGGAGCGCCGATGGTTTTTGACACGATGCTGCGCAGTTCGGCAAACAGCGGATAATCGCGATTGAGCTGGAAATATTTCTGGCGGCCGTTTACTTCCGACCGGAACAGCCCTTCGGTTTCGAGCCGCCGCAGCTCCTTCGAGAGATTGGCAGGGTCGATATAAAGCTGTCCCGCCAGGTTCCGGAGATGGAGCCGGGCCGTAGGGTTCGCGAAGTAGTAGGCGAGGAGGCGCTGACGCGCTTTCGAGCGCAGGTCGATCATGGTGTAAGCATACCACAAATGTGGTAATACTCGACCACAACACGAAGCGGCGACCCTAGGACATAGTAAGTCGCAAGGAGGAAATGCGACAACAATCAGCTGGAGCGCGTCAAGTTCAGCGGATCCGATGCGAGTAATTACCAAGATCGTAAGTCTCATAGATACAGTTAGATACAGAAATTGGCGACGAAGGCTGATCCTTTATACATACGCTTTGTGGGGGGATTCCCTGGAATCGTCTGGCGCCTGCAGCGGTCATGTAAACCGTTACCGGGAATTGGACTTTGGGTCGGCACGGTTGCCGGACACCGTTCGGTTCTCTACCGAATCGGCGTCGCACTTTTTTCAATCGATTGACCTAGTGCTTCGCTGCGGAACGATTCGTGCTCATTGCCCTCCGCGGTTTTGGAAGACTCAGACAGCTCTGCACTCCCATGCGGTCCGTCAGGATTAGCAGCGCTGCTACAAACATGGCGATCGAACCGAGCGAAATCCAATATCAATTGATACAATGCTGGTAAGAATCTGCTATGGAAGGCAACACCGATTGCCCAACGTGGAAGACTTTGTTGGCTTTCGCGATTATCTATTTCGCGTTGGCGTGCGAGAAGTTCCGCCGTTAATTCTGGCGGCGATGCGCTGAGCGTCCGAACGATTCTCGGGACTCTGTTTGTTCTGCTCAGCGTTGTCGTAATCACGACGGCGCGAGAGAAGCCGCTAGCGACGCGCCTGGTAGAAGATTCGGGTTAGTTGCCAACTTGTCGGTAACCCTTACCTAATCGCGTTACGTCAGAGTCGCCCGTCATCCGCCCACAATCGCCGACATGAATGCAATTTGCGCGGAGTTTTCCTCTCTGAGAGGGCCATCTCCCGAAAGTGATCCTACTTGACAGTTAGCAGATGCGGGCCTAGTCTCCAGGCAATTGGCTCAACCACAAGAGGTTTCCGTCGCAAGCGGAGCGATGGGAAATTTCACCCAAGATTTGTCGTCCGAGAAAAGCAGGGATGCTCTCGCCGCATACAGGTACGTCTTCATTCCAGAAGCAGCAGTCACATCAGACAGGCATTGCCGCGCTGTGCGCACTCCTAGGGCTCTTTTGTGCGATTTTGTGCCCATTTGCGCGCACGCAAACAACGGGCACGGGGGCACTCGCCGGCGGCATTACCGACTCGAGCGGTGCGAGCGTTCCGGATGCCCAAATCAGAATGACCAGCGAGACTAGGAGCGCGTCCGAAAATTAACATTCAATGACGTCGAGGTGGGCGTTTCTGATTCGTGAGGCTAGCGGAAACCCTATGGCGAGTTGGAATTTGTTCCCGTGAGTTACTTTGTCTTCCAAATCGCTTCCGGGAACCGCTTTCTGACCCTTGCCCTGGAAATCGTCGCGCTATCCACTGCAAATGATCTTGTGAAACTTCAGAATGTTGTGAGTCATACAGATCAGCGCCCACTCCCCTCGTACTTTCTCCAACCCGCGTAAGAGGAACTGTCGGAATCCGCGCGCCTGTTTGATCTGTCCGAATACCGGCTCGACAATGAATTTCCGTGTCGCATAGACCGCTGCCCCAACCTGGGTCTGTAGCTTCCGTTCCATCTGCTCCACACGGCTGGCCCCTTTCGGTAACGGCCCGGGTTTGCAGGGTTCCATCCGCTGACCGTGTTTCTGCTTTTTCGTCGCTACGAATCCTTCGATCTTCCGCTTGTTCAGGTACTTCAGGTTCTCCTCTGAGCAATATCCACTGTCGGTCAAACCTCCTTGAGGCTTTTGTCCCGACTGTTCTTCGATCCTCTCCAGCAACGGCACCAGCTGCTGTTTATCCTTCGCGGCTTGCGTGACCTGCTGCCCGACAATCAATTGAAAGGCTGGTTCGACAGCGATCTGCGTGTTGTAGCCCTGCACAAATCCATCTGACCCTTTCAGAATGCGGGACTCTGGATCGGTAAAGTTATATTGCGCCTTCGGTGCAGGCTTCGATTCTTCTGAATCCTTCCCTTCGCTCCTGGCTTGCTCGCGCGCTCGCTCTTCCAGCGCTTGCTTGGCTTCCCGAATCCGCGCAATCCGCGTTTCTCGTCGCTGCAACTCTTCCGGCAACTCGTCTCCCCGGCGATCCCGACCGTAACGTTGATCCTCTTCTTTATCCGCGGCCTCTGCTTGGCTCAACAACTTTCGCACTTCCTCTCGCAGCCGCTTCTTCGTCTCCTCCATCCTTCCGTAGCTCATGGCCTTGTGCTTGCTCGCGTTGGCCTTGACCTTACTCCCGTCC
>WNEZ01001031.1_pt1 | contig 22958 bp, 28 predicted proteins | sample 5400521 | NCBI WGS metagenome assembly WNEZ01 (sample SAMN13153339, study PRJNA577476) | soil metagenome | isolation source: 120 cm saprolite under Douglas fir tree site 2 hole 1 replicate 1 | place: USA:California | collected 2015-04-18 | reverse complement strand
TCGAAGGCGGGCGTGCACGTCATGACGCAGTCGCTCGCGGTGGAATGGGGACGCTACGGGATCCGCCTCAACGCCATCGCCCCGGGAATCTTCCCGACCGAAGGCGCCGGCAAGCGCCTTGCGCCCGGCCGCGACCCGGGCAGGGACGCCGCCGCGGTCAATCCGATGCGGCGCGCCGGGAAGATGGAAGAGCTTCAGAACCTCGCCGCGTTCCTCATGGCCGACGGCTGCGAGTTCCTCACGGGCCAGACCATCGCCGTCGACGGCGGCGCCTGCCTCGTCAACGGCGGCTCGTTCAACGAGCTCTTCGCCTGGACCGACGCGGACTGGGAAAAAGCGCGCGCCGCGATCAAGGCGCAGAACGAAAAGGACAAGCGCGAGCGTTCGGTGTGATTCGCTTCCGCGCGATGGCCGCCTTGGCGCTCGCCACCCTGCTCGTGTGGGCGGCCCCTCTCGTCGGGCTTGCGATCGCGGGGCGCCCCGTCGCCGTGTTCGTCGGCTTTCCTCCGCGCACCGCGCAGGTCGTGCAGATGCCTTTCGCCTGGGGCATGTTCATTGCCCTGTCGCTACCCGCGGTCGGCGCGCTCGCGCTGCTCGGCGCGGCGATCGCCCGGGCGCGGCCGCGGCAGGCGGGCGGGATCGCGGCGCGATTTCCATGGTGGGGCTGGCTCGGGGTCGCCCTCATTGCGGTGGTCTGGCCGGTCGCCTGGACCGGCGGCTTGGTTGCTCCCGCCTGGCGCGCGCATGCGTTTTCGCTCCTCTGGCTCGGCTACATCCTCGCGATGAACGGGCTGGCATGGCGCGCGAGCGGCACTTCCCTCCTCACTCACCGAACGCGATGGTTCCTCGCGCTGTTTGCGCTGAGCGCTGGATTCTGGTGGCTGTTCGAATACCTCAACCAGTTCGTCCACAACTGGCACTACGGAGGGGTCGAGGCGACGAGCGATTGGGACTATTTCGTGCGGGCGACGCCGCCGTTCTCGACCGTGCTGCCCGCGGTCGCCAGCACCTGGGCGTGGTTGAGGCGGCACCCCCGCATCGACGCGATGGCGCTGCCGGCCGTGCGCTGCAACGCCGCCTCGGCGTGGGTCGCGCTCGCGGCGGGCGTGCTCGCGCTTGCGACGATCGGCATCCGGGCCGACCTGCTCTTTCCCACGCTCTGGATCGCCCCGGTTCTGGTTCTCGCCGGACTGCAGGAACTCGTCGTAGGCGAATCGGTCTTCTCGCCGCTCGCGTGGGGCGACTGGCGTCCGATCCTGCAACCCGCGCTCGCTGCGCTGATATGCGGATTCTTCTGGGAGCTGTGGAACTACGGAAGCCTGCCCAATTGGCACTACAGCATCCCCTACGTGCAGCGCTTCCACCTGTTCGAGATGCCGCTGCTAGGCTACGCCGGATATCTTCCTTTCGGAATCGAATGCGCGCTCGTCATGGACCTCACGGCCCGCCTAGTCGAGCGCCGCCGGCTGTGGCCGCTCGACGGAGAAGCGGATCCCGAAGCACGCTGAAAGGCCGCGACGTCTGCGGGTCAATGCACGCTGTACGCCGCGCGCCGCTGCTCGAGGTGCTCGAGCGGGCTCTTCACTCCGCGCGCGCCCTTGTTCATCACGTGCGTGTAGATCATGGTCGTCGACGCGTCCGAGCGGCCGAGCAGCTCCTGCACGGTGCGGATGTCATGGCCGCTTTGCAGCAGATGCGTCGCGAACGAATGGCGCAGGTGGATGACAACGGTGTTGCCTTGATATACCTTGCTCAAAGGGCAAGAATGCACACCATTAAACGTTAGGTCGCACAGACTAATGGAAGCCACTGCGACACCGAAGGCTGCGGCAAACGCATTGGTTGCACTCGCCGTGGGTGTGCCCGTTACCGTACTCATTCCATTTATTGCGTGGCTCTTTGGGTGGCAAGGCGCAGTTGCTGTAGTCGTCTTGGGCGTCGTACCTGCTTATCTGTTCGGCTCCTGGATCGTTCGACGAGGCAGTTCCACACGCACATTGTGGTGCCTTCTTTCATGTGCACTTCCTCTCGTGCTGGCTGCCTGGGGCATCCTTGCCCACCCTGCGGATTCGGCCGGATGGTTGTGGCTTTCCGCTGCAGTCCTGACATTTCTGGCAGCTCGTGTGGGTTCGAGTACATCCCGGGGGTCAAGTGCAACCTAACACCTCAATCCAGAGCGGACGGGCCGCGAGCCACCTTGCGATGCAAAGACCACGGCTGCGGCCCGCCGCCGATTTCAGACGTATGTCAGGCCAGCTTCTCGATATTCTCGGCGCAAGGTAGCAATCGCTAGAATGCAGCGTGCCTAGAGCGCCGAAGGATTTCACAACGTGAAAGGAGACCCCAATGGGTAATCGCGACAGACAGCGCAGGGAACCGAAAAAGCCAAAGCAACCGAAGAAGGCCCGTTCGGCAGTTCGTGTATAAAGATTCCATTACTTTTTGGTGTTGCGCTGATGCCTAACAGCCCGCCCCACCGCGACGGTAAAGTTCCCCAAATTAGTTGACACCTTGGGCTAACAGCTCGGAGGTGTGAAATGGCAAGAGCGGGGCCAAGAAGGAGAAAACTCGATGGGCCAGGCGATCAACGGAAATCTTTCTATCCGAGCCGTCGCCGACACGACTCTGATGGAGTGGGCGCCGAGTCCGAGCAGGTCGGTCTGGCGAAAGCGAGTCCACTTGGTGGGTCCTCCGGAATCGGGCCAAGTCACGTCTGTCGTGCGCTACGAGCCGGCTTCGAGGTTTCCGGCGCACGATCATCCGGAGGGAGAGGAGATCTTGGTGCTCGAGGGCGTCTTCTCCGACGAACATGGGGACTGGCCCGCGGGCACGTTTCTCCTCAATCCGGAAGGCTTTCGCCATACCCCCTTTTCGGAACCTGGTTGCGTCCTGTTCGTGAAACTGAGGCAATTCCCGGGCCGGGAACGGCGCCACGTAGTCGTCGACACCCACAAGCTCGCGTGGCAGCCTAGCTCGATTCCGGCCGTAGCTCACAAGCCGCTCTACCAGCAAGCCGGCTTCTCGGACCTGATGCGCCTCGAGCGTTGGGAGCCGCAAGCAGACCTTGGAATCATCTCCTATGAGCAAGGGGCCGAGTTGTTCGTCCTAGAGGGCGAGTTTGTCGACGAAGTCCGAGCGTACTCTGCGGGGTGCTGGCTGCGCCTCCCGGTTGGTTCAGAGCATCATCCCCGATCCGCCGGAGGATGCACTCTGTACATTAAGAGGTCTGGGCTACCCTATCTAAGGTCGGCTGCATGACCGGCCAGGGAGATAGGTTTATTTCGACCGCCCGTGCCAGTTGACTGGCAAACGCAAGGTCCGCGGCGGCGAGGTCATATACAACGTCAAGATCGGGAATGCAGGCTTCCATCTCTTGAAGAACGTTAAGGAGACATCGAGCGTTCGCCGAGTAACCGTGGCAACGACACCGCAACACATCTCGCTCAGCATTGTGCCCGCCAGCGAGCGGTAGCCGGCAATCGTGAGCACGAACGCGGAACCAAAGCTAAGGGGCGCAGTAAGAAGTTTCTCGGTCTGGCAGCGCGTCATTTCTTCTCGCTTTCGCTGTGTCACGTCGGTGATTACCGAGGCAACGTGGCTTATACTAGGTGCCCTCTTGGCCAATGGCCAAGCCCGATGAAGATCGCAAAGCTGATCTTAGCAGTCTCGGCATTGCTGCTGTTGGGTGAGCTTGCGGCTCAGACCTTTAAATGTACAAATGCGGCCGGAAAGATCACGTACTCCGGCACGAAATGCAGCGAGCTTGGGCTGAAAGATGCTGGTGAAGTCAAAGACCGCCTCAATGTGAACCCAGCTTACCGGCCGCCGGCCCGAGCAATCGAGTCGCCGTCGCCGCCCGCTCCCGCCGCGAAAGCCCCGAACACCGAAATGCCGGCCGCCACCGCCGAACCTGCCAAACCGGAGCGGCGCTGCTTCACCGTACATACGGCTAAGGGCAACGCCACCCGCTGCAACGACAATCCAGATGAGCCATAGGGCTAACCGCGCGTTCGAGAGCGGACGTTAGGCTGCCACAGCTGTTTCGGAGGATTGCATGCAAAACTCCAAGCGAATCGCCGGTCTTGTGGGTCCTGCTCTTGTAGCAATGCTCGTTTCTGAGTTCCCGCTTGTGCAGCCGCATCTCTATGACACTCAAATTCCGCCCGTTGTCTATCTCTCGGGAACTCTGATGTTCATAGCAGGCCTCGCCGTCGTCCGGGCACACAATCTCTGGGTGCGCAACTGGACCGTACTGGTAACACTTTCGGGCTGGTTCTTCCTACTTCTTGGTCTATTTCGAATGTTTGCTGCCGGTCTCTATCAACGGGGATCAACAAACACCAGCACGACGGTGTTCATGGTTTTGGAAGGCATCTTGCTGGTAATCGCATTGATCATGACGTTCAAGGCATACAGCCGAAGTGATTCATAGGATGCCAAGTTCCAAGAAGTCACAGAGGCAGCATAACCCTTCGCTCCAGCCGACGTGCTATGGCCTGCGGCCTCCGCGCGCGGCTGAGCTCAAACGTTAGGCTGCTATTCAGGGAAGGTGAAACGTCGTTACGGTGGAAGAAAATGCAAACGCATACGTCATGCATGCTCGTCGGCGCCGCGCACCGATCAACATCTGTCTTGCTTGTGCTCGTGTTGGTAGCTTGCACGACACAAAAGCAGTCAGGCGTTGTGGATGCAGCTGCAACACCGCTCAGTGATCTGAACGTGGTTCACGCGGAAATACCGGCTGTCCTTGTGGAGGCGCAGAAGGAGCCCTACTCGGTACCGCCAGATCAGACCTGTACCTCTCTCGAAGCGAGTGTTCGCGCCCTTGATGAGGTGCTTGGCCCGGACCTGGATGCACCCGCGTCCGCCAGCAATCCTGGCCTCATTGAGCGCGGCTCTGGCGCGGCAGGTGCCGCAGCGGTAAGCGCCCTGCGTCGCACAGCAGAAGGTGTCGTTCCCTTCCGAGGGTGGGTCAGAAAGCTCAGTGGAGCGGAGCGGTACTCGAAGCAGGTTGCTGCGGCCATAGCTGCGGGGACAGTTCGCCGTGCTTTCCTGAAGGGGCTCGTAGTTTCAAGGGAATGTCCATGAAGCCCGCATCGGACTGCCTTCGGCAGCCGCTGAGCTCAAACGTGAAGTTGCACAGAATTGAGATCTCGGTACTTGCGTCACTTGAGCGCAGTAACGCGAAGGGAGGTTCGTATGGCGTCAGTTCAGCGGCACACGGTTCTCGTATGGTTCGTCACGCTAGGTATTTTGTGCGGCCCGGCTCGGGCGCAGATCTCTCGCTTGCCGGAGGACATTCAAAAGAGGTTGGCTGAAATCAACCCGTTGTACCAAAGCAGCATCGGCAAGTACGGCCCCGAAACGATTCGATTGTTCACGCCTCTGCTCGCTGCCGGGCCAAAGGCAGGGGTTACAGTTACCGCCGATGAAGCCTTTGGCACCGATCCGAAGCAAACCCTCGACGTATACCAGCCGCAGGGTGCCGACAATCTTCCCGTCGTGGTCTTCGTACATGGCGGTGCATTGACGTCCGGAGACAAGAACGAGAACAAGGAGGTCTTGGCGAACGTTCTGTACTACTTCGCTCGCCACGGCTTTCTCGGGATAAATGCCAACTATCGGCTAGCGCCGAAGCATGTCTATCCCGCAGCGGCCCAGGACATGGGCGGTGTCGTTGCCTGGACAAAGGAGAATGCGAAACGCTTTGGTGGCAACCCGGAGCGTATTTATCTCATTGGACGCTCCTCCGGTGCATTGCACGTGGCCACTTGGGCCTTTGACCCGAAAATTCACGGCGCTAAAGGACCCGGCGTTTCGGGCGTCGTACTGATTAGCGGCCGCCTTAAAGCCGACAGTCGTGCCGATGATCCCAATGGGAAGCGGGTACCGCAATACTTCGGCACGGACACCAGCCTCTATCCGGAACGTTCGCCGGTGAATTATGGCGCGCAATCAGCTCTGCCGACTTTCATCGTCATCGCTGAGTTCGATAATCCGTTCCTTGACGTTTACAGCGCAGAGCTGTTCACCAAAATGTGTGTGGCACGTTCACGGTGTCCCCGTTTCCTTCGGCTCGTCGGTCACAACCATCAGTCGACGACTGCCTCGATCAACACCGCCGACGATACACTCGGTCAAGAGATCATTGATTTCATCAGGCAAGAAAAGTAGTTGCCCTTAATGATCATCCTTATGTTGAACCCATCGAAGCCTCGTCCGCGTGCAACTTAACTTGGCGCTCCACTCGGACGCGCCGGAAGCGCCGCGCTATCATCAACCGCCGTGCTCGGCGCGCCGGTGGGCTCCACGTTAGGTGGCCCACCGTTGGGCCGTCCCATTGACCAAGCAACGAGGAATGTAGTGTCGAAACTCCGCGTTCAAAGCTTCGCGATTTCCATCGACGGCTACGGTGCCGGGCCGAACCAGGATCTCCAGAATCCGCTCGGCGTCAGGGGCCCTGAGTTGATGGAGTGGTTCTTCCACACACGCGTATGGCGGAGGATGCACGGCCATGACGATGGAGAAACGGGAGTCGATAACGGAATTGCGGAGCAAAGCTTTGCGGGAATCGGTGCCTGGATTCTTGGGCGCAACATGTTCGGCCCTGTCCGAGGCTCGTGGCCGGACGACAGCTGGAAGGGCTGGTGGGGCGACGAGCCGCCGTATCACACGCCCGTCTTCGTGCTGACGCATCACCCGCGGGCGCCGCTTAGGATGGCGGGAGGTACGGAGTTTCGCTTTGTCACCGAAGGCATTCACGCCGCTTTGGAGCAGGCGACCGCTGCAGCGGGCGGCCGCGACGTCCGCCTCGGTGGCGGCGTATCCACGATTCGGCAGTATCTGCGCGCCGCCCTGATCGGCGAGCTGCATCTCGCCATCCGACCTGTCTTACTCGGTTCCGGGGAGCATCTCTTGAACGACATCGATATGCGTGCTTTGGGCTATGAATGTGCGAAGAGCGTCGCGGGCGAACGTGCGACCCATGTCTTTCTGCGCAAGCGCGCGTGACCGCCGATTCCGACGTTAGACTGCGCCGTGCTTAGAACCTACGCCATCCATACTGTCGCCGCAGGAGTGGGGATTTTCGCGCCCATCTTCGTGCTCTGGGCTGCACGAACAACGCCCATCGGCGCGAGTCCAGTGGTTGTAGCGGTTTCTGTCGTTCTAGTACTGGCACTCACTTCTGTGTTGCTTGCTTCATTTCTTCCGCGGCACTGGATATCCACCACTTCTCTGGTCTCCTTGCCAATTGTCGTTCTCGGCTCCGTCATGTTTTTCGCGTTCGCCAGTAGCGGTGCTACTTATTACATATGGCTCCTCGTGGGAATCGGTAGCCTTGTATCCTCGGCAATCGCAGGGTTTTTCAGTGCCACAGTCGTTCTCAGACTGGCGCAGTCTAGCCGCGCGTCCGAGAGCGGACGCGCGCAGAAGCCGCGCGCGCCCACTCAACGCGAACCTTAGACGTCGCTCTACACGCTCGCGATACCGTATAAGGTCCCTCCATGAACCCTAGTATCACTCTACTCACCCTCGGGGTCGATGATCTCGAACGCGCCGTGGCGTTCTACCGGGATGGTCTGGGCTTCAGCACAAAGGGCATCATTGGCGCGGAGTTCGAAAATGGTGCAGTCGCCTTCTTCAATCTCCAGTCTGGCCTGAAGCTAGCCCTATGGCCGCGCAAGAGCCTCTCGGCGGATAGCGGTCTTCCTCTGCGAGCACCAAGTGCAATGGAGTTCTCCATCGGCCACAATGTCTCCTCCCGGCAAGAGGTCGACTCTGTAATGCGTCAGGCCGAGCAGGCTGGCGCAAAGATCGTCAAACCAGCGCAGCCGACGTTCTATGGCGGCTACGCAGGCTACTTCCAAGACCCGGACGGTCACTTGTGGGAAGTCGCGTTCAATCCAGGCTTCGCGTCGCTAGGGTAATGAGGCCGCCAGCATCCGAGCAGCGCAAATGAGGCCGAAATTACTCTACTTGGGAGTTCGAACGTGAGCACAGAGAATCCATTTCGTACCTTCGCTGATTTTTATCCCTTTTATCTCAGCGAACACGAGGAGAAATGAGCAAGGTCCCATTCAAAGACTTACCGTTTTTGGTCAAAGCGGCTGTTTTCATCAGCTTCTTCACGGCATGGGTCATGTTCGAAGAGTTCGTTTTAGATCGTCACGGCCTGTGGCGCTTTCTGCCGTTTTACAAGGTCGGTCTCTTCTGCATCTGGGATGTCTTGGCGCTTGTCGTAATAGGCTGCGTTCTGCTGCGGTTTTCTTTGTCAGGGCGTTCCGAGCGAGGCCCTTGCGCGGTACGTCGCTGGCTACATTGGTGTCCGGCGTGCGCCGGTTGCCGGGAGGCTTAGACGAGCCAGCCAATGTTAGGGATGCGCATGGCCACTAGAGAGGACGCAGAGGCGCTGGCTCGAGTACACATCGCCTCATGGCGCTCGGCGTACGCAGAACTGCTGCCGCGTGAGCTCCTTGCGTCTCTGAACGTCCTTAAGAGGGCCGAAACATGGCGCGAAATCCTGAGTGACGCATCCGGAGCGGCTTACCTCGCCTGCGAAGCCCAAGAGGTCCTCGGCTTCGTTCATGTTTGCCCGTCGCGCGATGAGCAGGAGTCACCAGGCACGATCGGGGAGATAACGTCGATCTATGTTGCGCCGCCGGAGCGGGGCAAAGGCATAGGCACGAAGCTTCTAGATTGCGGGCTTCGTCGGCTGGCGGAATCAGGGTGCCGTGAAGTAACCGCGTGGGTGCTCGAGGGAAACCAGCGGGCTTGCCGATTTTATGAACGGAAGAAATTCATGCGCGATGGGAAGACTAAGGTGCATCCGAGCTCAGGGCTGACGGAAGTGCGCTACCGATGTGATCTGACAACGGTAGGTTCGGCTAAGTCCGCGTTGCAGCCGACGCTCGCAAACGGGCGCGGCTGAACGCGAACGTCAGCTTGCGCGCGAAGATCCGAAAAGTATGAAGAGTCAGGGACTCAGGGGAAAAGTCGCATTGGTCGCCGGAGCGACCCGAGGAGCGGGACGAGGGATAGCCGTGCAATTGGGCGCGGCCGGAGCGACTGTCTACGTCACCGGGCGAACGACCCGGTCGCAACGGTCGGAAATGAACCGGCCGGAGACGATCGAAGAGACCGCGGCTCTCGTGGATGAAGCCGGCGGCCGCGGGATCGCCGTCCGGGTGGACCATCTCGTGCCTGCCGAGGTGCGCGCGCTGGTGGCTCGCATCGAAGCCGAACAGGGCCGCCTGCACGTTCTCGTGAACGATATCTTCGGCGCCATCAGGATCGAGTGGAACAAATCGGTCTGGGAATCGGATCTGGACTATGGCTTGCGCACCCTGCGATTGGCGGTGGATACGCACGCCATCACCAGCCACTTCGCGATACCCTTGCTCATCAAGACGCCCGGCGGCCTGGTCGTCGAGGTCAACGATGGAACTGCCGAGTACAACGGGAGCAACTACCGGAATTCCTTCTTCTACGACCTCGCCAAGGCGGCCGTGCTCAGGATGGGGTTCTCGCTCGGGCACGAGTTGAAGCCGCACGGCGCAACGGCCGTGTCACTCACTCCGGGCTGGCTCCGATCGGAGGCCATGCTCGAGGCCTTCGGCGTGAAGGAATCTAACTGGCGTGACGCGACAAAGCGCGTGCCCGGCTTCGCCATTTCCGAGAGTCCCGCTTTCGTCGGACGCGCCGTTGCGGCGCTCGCGCAGGATCCCGACGTGTCGCGCTGGAACGGGCAGTCGCTGTCCAGCGGGCAGTTGGCGAAGATCTACGGTTTCACCGATCTCGACGGCAGCCGGCCCGATGCCTGGAGATATATGGCCGAAGTTCAGGACGCAGGCAAACCCGCCGACGTAACCGGATACAGGTGAGGTAGCCAGCCCGATAGACGCATGCATCAACCAGATGAAACCGACCCTCGCCCCCAGCTCCCGAACAGTCAAACTTGCGCAGAGAGCAAGGAACGAGCGCGAATGGGACCGCTTCATGAGGAAATACCGTGCCGAGATGGCCACCCCGGAGAACAGGGCGACGCTCGATCTCCTTGCCGCCCTCTCTCATCGGACTGACTTCTCCGTCGGCTGCTATTGTCCCGACGAATCACGCTGTCACCGGTCGGTCCTGCGCGCGCTGCTCCTGGCGCGCGGCGCCAAGGTGATGTGAAGGGATCGCACGCTTGTTGATTCACGGTAAATGCCACTGCGGGAACATCTCTTTCTCTCTAACCTGGGAGCCCGATCCCGCCGAAATTCCGGCTCGTGCCTGCACCTGCTCGTTCTGCACCAAGCACGGTGGCGTATGGACCTCCAATCCGAGCGGCGCGCTGAAGGTGGTGGTCAAGGACCCCGCGCTCGTATCGAGGTACGCGTTCGGTACCCAAACGGCGGAGTTCCACATCTGCGCCCGCTGCGGCATAGTGCCGGTAGTCACCAGCCGGATCGACGGCCATCTTTACGCGGTCGTCAGCGTCAACGCGTTCGAAGGGATAGATCAATCGCTCCTTTGTCGTGCGTCGGCGAGCTTCGACGGTGAAGGGAGCGAGTCCCGCCTCGCGCGAAGGAAGCGCAACTGGATTGCCAATGTCGAGTACGTCGAAAGCGGCGCCTAAGCCTTCCAGTGAGGCGGCTCATAGGACAATTCGCAATGAACCTGGTCTCGGCGATCCTAGGCCTCGTCCTGATGCTGCCCGACGCGCTTGCCACGGAAGAAAGCGTCACCCTCGCAACCCGCACCGGCGGCCTGCGCGGCACCTTATCGCTTGCGGATTCGTCGACTCCTGGACCCGTTGTCCTTCTGATCGCAGGATCAGGCCCCACGGACCGTGACGGAAACAATTCGCTTCTCCCGGGGCGCAACGACCATCTCAAGCTCCTCGCGGAGGCGCTGGGCTCACGCGGAATCTCCACTCTGCGCTACGATAAGCGCGGTGTGGGCCAAAGCGTTCTCGCGGCCGGTAGAGAAAGCGATCTCCGGCTCGAGAGCTACGTCGATGACGCGGTCGCCTGGGTTGAACGGATCAAGAATGATCCGAGGTTTTCGTCGTTGACCGTTATCGGGCACAGCGAGGGTTCGCTCATCGGCATGATCGCTACACAAGGAATTGCTGCGGCCGGCTTCGTATCGCTCGCAGGTCCGGGGCGGGCGGCGCCGGCGATCATACGCGAACAACTTCGCGGCGCCCCCAAGCTAGCGGCACGAGCGGAGCGGATCCTGGGCGAACTCGAAGCTGGCCGGACGACTGATTCGGTTCCTGCAGAACTCCAGAGCCTCTTTCGCCCGAGTGTCCAGCCGTACCTGATCTCCTGGTTTCGCTACGACCCGGCGAAAGAGATTGCTAAAATCACGATTCCCGTCCTCATCGTGCAGGGATCGACCGATCGGCAGGTATCGGTCGAAGACGCCCGCCGCCTCAGGCAAGGCAATCGAAACGCGCAATTTCGGATCGTTCCGGGCATGAACCATCTGCTCAAGGCTGTACCTGATGATGACGGCAAGCAGCTTGCCTCGTTTTCCGACCCGGCGATCCCTCTTCACCCCATGCTGATCGGCGAGATCAGCTCATTCGTAAAGGGTCTGCGTGCGCCATAATTTTCTGCGCCTTGCAAATGAGGAGAACTCATGACGACGGCTGAGAATCCTACGGCTGGTGCAAGTCACATCGCCGGCTTCTGGAGGCGGCTATTCGCGTTTATTCTCGATGTACTGGTACTCGGAGTTTTTGGCGCTTGCCTCGGTCTTGTTTCTTACGACTACCTAGCAAGTGTCGGGGGCTGGGGAAGGATAATAGGCTTTGTCATAGCGCTCACTTATCTCGGCGTAATGAACAGCCGGATCTTCGGCGGCCAGACCCTGGGAAAGATGGTCATGAAGATCAAGGTGGTTTCAAGCAACGGCGCACCTCTGAATGTAGCCGCCTCATTTTGCCGTTCGGGCATTCTTTGCGTGCCCTACTTTCTCAATGGTGCGCCCTTTGATGCCGACCTGCTTCGTTCTTGGTTCGTCGTCGTTTTAACCCTCCTGGTTTTCGGCGTCGGCCTTTCCGTCGTTTATCTATTCATCTTTAACCGCAGAACACGACAGTCGCTGCACGATCTGGCGGTTGGCTCTTATGTCGTAAAGACCGGGGCCGAGACCGTCCCTCAACTCTTCGGAGCCCCATGGCGCGGGCACTTTGCCGTGGTCGCGGTAATCATGGTACTTGCAGGGGCAGCGCCGATTTTCACTGGACGACTTGCGCAAACAGAGCCTTTCACCTCCTTATTGCTTCTTCAAAAGGCTTTGGCGAGTGAGCCTGGAATCCGACACGTCACAGTGCAGGTTGGCACGAGCTCCGTCGCCAGCTTTCAGAAGCGAACACAGTCAACCACCAACCTCTCGGCCCAAGTTATTACTGAGTCAAAGGACCTGGACCGAGAGGCTCTCGCCAACAAGATTGCCCAAATCGCTCTAAGTAGCTATGCAGAGGCAAGCAAGAAAGATTCAATTGCCGTGTCGTTTGCTTATGGCTACGACATCGGGATTGCGTCGGCATGGCAGTCACAAAACTTTGCATATTCCCCTGCCCAGTGGCGGGGACGGCTCACACCGAAATCCAGCAGCTTGCCACCGACCGATGCGAGTAACGCGCCGGCGCCTGAAGCTGGACGCTAGGCGCCATTGACGATGCTCGGTATCCACGATTACTGGCTGTTCGTCGCAACCGGCGTATTGTTGAATCTCACCCCCGGTCAGGACACTTTGTACATTCTCGGCCGCAGTATCGCTCAGGGTCGGCGGATCGGCCTGGCCTCGGCTCTGGGAATAAGCGCCGGTAGTGTCGTTCACACGCTTGCTGCGGCGCTCGGATTGTCGGCTGTCCTCGCGACGTCGGCCTCTGCATTTCTTGTCCTGAAGGTCGCCGGAGCGGTATATCTCGTCTACCTCGGCGTTCGCATGCTGATCGCGCGCACGGCGGCTTTCGGGGCGACGGACATCGCAGACTCGGTCGACGCGTGGACAGCGTTCCGCCAGGGCATGCTCACCAACGTGCTCAACCCCAAAGTGGCCCTATTTTTCCTTGCGCTGATGCCCCAATTCATCGAGCCGGATAGCCCCACGAAGGTCGGCGCGTTCCTCGTCCTGGGGCTTACTTTTCTCACCACTGGAACCGTTTGGTGTCTCGTTCTGGCTCTCGGTGCTTCGCGTGTGCGGAGTTTCTTCGCCAGTCGCCCGCGCGCGCTTCAAGGTCTCTCGCAAGTGTCGGGGGCGCTCTTTATCGTCCTCGGCCTGCGGCTGGCAGCAAGCAAGCAATGACGCCCGACAACGCCCCAAAGGGAACGCAATGACTTCGAGAGCCGCCCTGATCGTCGTCCTCATGTTGGCTGGTTGCGCAACGAACTCGATGCACACGCGGCCTGCCGACCTCCCCCAAGTCAGCGTCGCCAAGCGACAGGTGGCCGACACGGAGCGCGCATTTGCTCGAACCATGGCGACCCGGGATCACAAGGCCTTCACGTCATTTCTATCGCAAGAGGCCGTCTTTTTTTCCGGTGACAAGCCGCTTCGAGGCGCGCAACAGGTAGCTGACTGGTGGAAGCGCTACTACGAGGGCCCGGATGCCCCTTTCTCGTGGGAGCCCGAAGACGTCGAGGTACTCGACTCCGGTACTCTGGCTATGAGCTCCGGTCCGGTTCGCGACCGCAAGGGGGCGCTCATCGCCACTTTCACATCGATCTGGCGGTTGGAGGACACCGGGAAGTGGCGCATCATCTTCGACAAAGGCAACCGGGCCTGCCCTCCAAAACCCTAGGCGCGCAGTAGAGCATCGCCGCCATGAAACTGCGAAAGATGTTTGCGTTGAGCCGCGCCGTCGGGCGGAACGAGATCGAGAACGTGGAGACCCTCTGCAGCGAGGCGCTCGCGACCGATCAACGGGACCTCATGGCTCTGATGGCCTTGGCCGACGCGTATTGGCGAAATCAAAGACGGGAAGACGCTCTGACTGTTGCACTTCAGGCCCTTGAAGTCGAACCCAATGAATTCTACGCCTTGAGAATCGTGGCAGGCGTCTATGCCGAGCGCGGGGAGCACGAACCTGCGTATCGTTACGCCAGACGGCTCTTGGATGCAGACACGACGCATTTCACGCCGGCAAAGACCGTTTCGCGCATCTTGGCTGCCTTGGCTTGGCTGCCCTTCGTTCGTCGCCTGAAGGAGCTCGTCAGCGGTGACGAGCGGGAAACCGAAAGCTCCTATTCCGAGTGGTTGCAGTGGGCGAACGGATACGTGCGTTGGTACGAATCGCGCTCTCAACCCGCGCCCTGAGCGCGCGGTTGGCGCGAACCTTGGACGGAAGGGGTCGGGATGCCGAATACGATTGCCGAGGGAGGCTGCGCCTGCGGAGCGATTCGCTACCGTGTAAGCGGACGGCCGACGAACACCATGATCTGCCATTGCCAGACATGTCGGCGAGTGGCCGCCTCTCCGGTCGTCGCCTGGCTTACATTTCCGGTTGCGCAGTTCCAGCTCCTTGCGGGGCAGCCGTCGGTGTTTCATTCGTCCCAGCCGGTTCGTCGCACCTTCTGCGGATCGTGCGGAGCGCCCCTGACCTATGAACACGTCGATTCCCCGGACTCCGTCGACGTCACCACCTGCAGTCTCGACTCGCCCGGAGCATTTCCGCCGACTCATCATTCGTGGCTCAGTCACGGCCTGAGCTGGGTCCGGTTCGGAGACGGCTTGCCGACGTTTCAGCAATGGCAAGACGACAAGGCCGTCTGAGAACTCGCCCGAAGGATTAGGAATGGATCCCCTCGAACGCAACAAGAGGAACGTCACGGCCTTCTACGACCTCGCGTTCAACCAAAGCAGGCCCGCGGAGGCGATCGAAAAGTACGCGGGGGACCGGTACGTTCAGCACAACCCGCACGTCGCGGACGGCAAGGAGGCGTTCATCGCTTACTTCGACCAGATGGCGAGGGAATACCCGGGCAAGCGCGTCCACTTCAAGAGAATCTTCGCGGAGGGGAACTACGTCATCCTGCACTGCCACCAGGAGTGGCCGGGCTACAGGGACGGGAACTGGGCGGGCATGGATATCTTCCGGCTGGACGAGGAGGGCAAGATCGTCGAGCACTGGGACGTGCTGCAGGTCGTGCCCGAGACCTCGGCCAACGACAACACGATGTTCTGAGCCGGGGAGGCTAGCGCTTCGGAACCGTCCAGAGATAGAGTGTGCTCGCTCCTGCCTGCACCGTTCTCTCCGGCGGCCAGGCGTCGCCGAACCCATAGCGGTGGGCGACGATGCGCGTTCCGGGCGCGAGCTCGCGAAGCAGCTTCGGCAGAAGGCGGCGGTTGAGCGTCTCGAAGAGGAACAGCGTCACCACCGTGGCTTCGCCGATATCGGCCTCGAACAAGTCGCCGCGCACGAAGCGCACGCGGTCTTCGACACCGGCGCGGCGCGCGTGGTAGACCGCCATGCGCAGCGGCACGGGGTCGATCTCGATGCCGACGCCGCGTGCTCCGAAGTCCTTCGCCGCGGCGATGACGATGCGCCCGTCGCCGCAGCCCAGGTCGTAGACCACGTCCTTCGGGCCCGTGCGCGCGAGCTCGAGCATTCCCAGAACCGCTTCGTCCGTGCTCGGGAAATACGGCACCTCCGGGTCGAAAACCGGCGCGACCCCGTCGGTGAGCTTCGTGTCGCCGAACCGGTCGAGCACGGCGCAGCCCGACACGAGCAGCGCGAGGCCGAGAAGAACGAACCGGGGACAGACCACGGTTTTCGCTATGGCTTCTTCGGCTCGGAAACCGTGGTCTGTCCCCGGTTTCCGAAGAGCATGACCGCCGCGCCCACGGCGAGAACCCCGAGGCCCACGAGCGCGTGGGTGCGGTGATAGGCGAGGCTCGAGTAGAGCAGATACGCGCAGGTGAGCACGAAAATTCCCGGCACCACCGGATAGCCGGGCACGCGGAAGGGCCGGGGCGCCTCGCGCTCCTTCACCCGCAGGATGAAGAGAGCGATGCCGGTCAGCATGAAAAACCCCCAGAACACCGGCAGAGAATATTCCACCAGGCCCTTGAAGCCGGCGTTTTGAAAGGCGCCGAAGACCACCAGCGCGAGCGCGATTGCCCCCTGCACGAGCATCGCGGTGCGCGGCGAGCCGCTCGCCTCGTCCCAGCGGCCGAGGAACCCGAGCAGCGGCCAGTCGCGCCCGAGCGCGTAGTTGGAGCGCGCGCCGACGATCATCGAGCCGTTCACCGAGGTGAGCGCGGCGATCGCGATCATCACCGAGATGAGCTTCTCCCCGGCGGGTCCCCAGACGCGCTTCATGAGATCCGCAGCGACCGCGTCCGAGCGCGTCATGCCCTCGTAACCGAGCCCCTTCAGGTAGGCGAGGTTCACGAGCAGGTAGAGCACGGTCACGATGCCTATGGAGAGCAGCAGCGCGCGCACCATGTTGCGCCGACGATCGCGCACCTCGGCCGAAATATAGGCGGCGTCGTTCCAGCCGCCGTAGGTGAACAGCACGAAGACCATTGCCGATCCGATTCCTGCGCCCATGTACCAGGGGGCGCCGCTGCCCGTTTGCGCCGCAGCCGGCGCCGGAACGGGCGCGAGCGCGAACCCGGCGACGGTGATGAGCACGAGCCCCCCGCATTCGAGGAAGGTGAAGAAGTTCTGCGTGAGCTTCCCCTCGCGGATCCCGGCGTAGTTCACGGCCGTGAGCACCGTCACCACCCCCGCCGCCCAGAGAGCCGAAGATTGCGGGCCGAGATGGATTACGCGCGACATGTAGTCGCCGAAGAGATAGGCGAACACGGCGATCGAGCCCGCCACGACCACCGTCATGCGCGCCCAGCCGTAGAGGAAGGCGAGCGGGCGCCCGTAGGCCCGGCCGATGAAATGGTATTCGCCGCCCGCGGATGGAAACGCCGTCGCGAGCTCGGCGTAGCACAGCGCGCCGATAATGGAAAACGCGCCGCCAGCGACCCATACCGCGACGAGGAGCGCCGGGCTTTGCACGGCACCGGCCACGATCGAGGGCGTGCCGAAGATGCCGGCGCCGACGATGAGGCCGACGATGATCGCGGTGGCGTCGCCGAGCGACAGGACCTGCGCGGGGCCGGAGGGAGACTGCGGGGATTTTTCGGGAGCCGGCATCATCGGAGAGTCAGAAATTGCGTCGTGTGGGCGTTGCGCCGGCGCAGATCGGCCAGGCACTCTTCGAGCGGCAGGCCGAAAAGCCGCTGCGCGGCACGGGCGCGCGCCTTGAGCTCCGCCCAGGGGATGCGCGGCGGCCCGCCGCGAAGGGCGAAGGCGATGAAGTTGTCCTCCTCTTCGGCGAGCAGCAGCGTCGGATTGCGGCCGAAGCTTTCTTCGATTCGCCTGCAGTAGGTTTCCATGCGCCTGTCGTCGGACATGAAGTTGGCGACCATCACGCCCCCCGGACGCAGCGCGGCGAAGGCGCTGTCGTAGAAGGATCGTGTGCACAAGTCCTTCGCCGGACTGCCGTCGACGAACCCGTCCACGACGAGGACGTCGCAGCTTCCGGGCCGCTGCGGCACGACCTCGGCTCCGTCACCGATCACGATTTCCAGCCGTGCGTCTTCCTCCGGAAATTGAAAGTATCTCCGCGCCGCGGTGACCACGCCTGGATTGATCTCGACCACGGTGACGCGCGTGTCCGGCATGCGCTGGTGGATGAAGCGCGCCATCGAGCCCCCGCCGAGGCCCACCATGAGCACTTCGCGCGGGCCCGGATGAAAGACCAGAAAAGCCATCATCGCGCGCACATAGTCGAGCTCGATCCGGTCGGGCGCGTCCAGGCGCATCGCGCTCTGGATCGCGTTGCCGCCGATCTGCAGCACGCGCACGCCGCCCTCCTCGACGATCTCGATCGCCCTGCGGGGGGCAAGCCATTTGCCCAGGCGTTTCATGATTTTCCGTGCGGGCGAGCGCCGCGCGGCGTGATCACGGCTTCACCGCCGCCGCGAGAACCGCGGCCATGGGAATCTCCACGGTCCCGTGATTCTCGTATTCGCCGGCGACCCGACCGACCGCGTCGCGGATCGCGTTGAGCGCCGGAGCGGACTGGGCGTGCAGCAAGGCCTGCGTCCTGACCGTCCCGGTGAGGAACGCCTCGAACAGCAGCTCCGACGCGCTGAAGCGCCAGACCTGCGGGACCTTTCGCACGTCCACGTTCCTGAAGCCTGCGATCTTCAGGACCTTGTCGCACTCGCTTGCGTCGCTGAACCGGAAGAACGGCGGCCCCGGCGGCAGAGGCACATCGGGATTGCCGTGCTTTCGGACCGCGTCGAGGATAATGCCGAAACCCACCGCCTCCTCCGGTTTCGCCCAGACCGTGAAGGCGTATCTGCCGCCCGCGCGCAGAACGCGGAAGGCCTCGGCCACGGCGCGTTCGGGCTGGGCCAGATGCAGCATGCCGAAGTTCATCACCACCGCGTCGAAGCTGCCTTCCGGAAACGGCAGCGCCTCGGCGTCACCCTCGCGAAACTCGATTCCCGGGTTCTGCGCGCGCGCCATCTCCACCATCGCGGCGGAGAAATCCAGCGCCGTGACGTGCGCTCCGCGCTGCGCTGCCGCGGCCGCCGCGTAGCCCGGGCCGCTCGCCACGTCGAGCGCGAGCGCGCCCGAGCGCACCTGCGCCGCGTCGAGCAGCGGATCGATCGCCTGGCGTGTGAGACTTCCGAAGACGTCGTCGTACCGGCTGGCAGCGCGCTGCCAGCCGGCGTGCTCAAAGGCGTGAAACGCAACGGGATCGGGGGCGAGCGCCGCCATCGGCTTGCCGCGAGTCAGCCGCAGCCTGCGCTGGGGGTCACTTGATCGCTGTCGCGACCGGCTTGCCCTTCTCGACGACGTAGGTCGCGAGGACGACTGCCTTGCCTTTGCCGACGTTCTTGCCGTCGTGGACCACGCCGGCAGGGACGAAGAACACCTCGCCCGCCTTCAGCGTCTTCGGCGGCTGGCCGTCCACCAGGAGCTGCAGCGTGCCCTGCACGACGTAGCCGAGTTCCTCGCCGGGGTGCGTGTGCCGTCCGGCCTGCCCGCCGGGAATGAATTCCGCGCGAGCCACCACCGCGTGCCGGCCCTGGGCCGTGAGGTCCTGGTCCTGCAGGACGGTGCGCGTAAAGCCGGGCTGCTGCGCATTCAGCAGACCGATTCCGGTCCCCAGCACGGCGACGGCAAGGGATGCTCCGATCGTCAGTTTCTTCATGCTTGTATCCTCCTTTTGTTGGTCATCAAAAATCAGGTCAGCGTAAACCGCAGCGTGCCCAGTTTCTCGATCGTCGTGGTCAGCCTGTCGCCGGCCTTGAGCCACACCTGCTTCTCCTTGGGGTAGCCCGCGATCACGCCCTCGGGGGTGCCGGTGTAGATGACGTCGCCGGGCGAAAGCGTCATCAGCGTCGAAGCGTAACTGATGATCGTCGCGCAGTTGTGCACCATGTCGCTCGTGTTGGAGGACTGGCGCATTTCTCCGTTCACCGTGCCTTCTATCTTGAGGTTGTTCGGATCGGGAATCTGGTCGGCGGTGACGAGGTAGGGTCCGAGCAGTCCGAAGCCGTCGCAGGTCTTGCCGATCATCCATTGGCTCGAGCGCGACTGCAGGTCGCGCGCGGTGAAGTCGTGGCCGATGCAGTAGCCGAACACGTAGAAGAGCGCTTCGGCCTCGCTGACATTGCGGGCCTTCTTTCCTATCACGATCACCAGCTCGGACTCGTAGTCGAAGCGCTCGGCGGGCACCGCCGACACGCGCACCGTGCCCTGATGGGCGTTGAGCGCATTGTTGAACTTGTTGAAGAACACCGGCTGCTTCGGCGGCGTGGCGCCCATCTCGCGCGCGTGCCTCGCGTAGTTGATGCCGACGCAGAGGATCTTCTCCGGGTTGGTCACGCACGGCCCGAACTCGGCACGGTCCTCGGCGACGAAAAACCCCTGGGTCCTGCGCGCGAGCGCCACCTTGACGAGCTCGGTGAGTCCCCGGTCGCCGCGGCGGATGAGATCGTCGATCGTGGCCGGCGCGGGGCTCCGGAGGAATTTCCCCGACTTGGCAACGTCGAGAATGCCCAGGTCGGTCTTTACGCCCAGGGCGTAGGCGTCGCCGCTGCGCAGGGTGACGAAGGTCATCCTCTTCGGCGCCACGGGCGAGTCGGGGATCGCCCCCAGCCCGGCGCCCTGCGCAAGGGACGATTCCGGCGCCGACGCGCCTGCGGCGAGCGCGACAACGCCCGCCGCGCCCGTTTTTTTCATGAAGCTTCTGCGCTGCTCATCCATCACTCGTTCCTCCAGATCAGTTCCTAAAGCTCACGCATCCGCGGGGGCGGACTCCTCGGGCGAGAAATCGAGCTCCACCTTGGCGCCGCAAGGGTCGTGACAAAAAATCTGCCACGTTCCAACACTCACCTGCCGGCGCAGCGTGAACTCTATTCCGTTGGCCTTGAGCTTCGCCACCGTGCCCTTCAAGTCGGTGGCGCTGAACGCAAGATGGTCCAGCACCCCGGCCGGATCCGCGGGCACCTTTCCCTCGGAAACATGCAGGATGGGCCGGCCGCCCGCGTACAGCCACGCGCCGTCGAAATCGAGCGGGGGCCGCGGTCCCTCGGTGAAGCCGAGAACCCCGACGTAGAACGAGCGCGTAGCCGCGAGCTTGTCGGTGAGCACGTTGAAGTGATTCATTCCCTGGATCGCCATGAGGCCTCCTACGCAATTTCGCCGGACTGAATGCGTGTCACGCCGGCTTTCTTCATCTTTTCCCAGGCCGCGGCAAGCGAGCCCTGCATGTCGATCGCGCGGCAGGCGTCCTCGACGACCAACGCGGCAAAACCGAGCTTGCGGGCGTCGAGCGCCGTCCACCCCACGCAAAAGTCGGTCGCGAGCCCGCAGATGAACACTCGCTTGATGCCGCGATCCTCGAGGTAGCCCTCGAGCCCGGTGCGGGTCTTGCGGTCGGCCTCGAGAAAAGCCGAGTAGCTGTCCACGTCCCGGTGGTGGCCCTTCCGGAGGACGAGCTGCGCGTGGGGAACCGCAAGGTCCCTGTGCAGGGCCGCGCCGTCGCTCCCCTGCACGCAGTGGTCGGGCCAGAGCACCTGCTCGCCGTAGGCGAGCTTCACCGAATCGAAGGGCTTGCTGCCCGGGTGCGAGGTTGCGAACGACCGATGGCCCGGCGGATGCCAGTCCTGCGTCAGGACTACGCTCTCGAAGCGCCTGGCGAGCGCATTCACGAGCGGCACCACCTCGTCGCCCTTCGGCACCGCGAGCCGGCCGCCGGGACAAAAGTCGTTCTGCACGTCGACGACGATCAAGGCATCCTTGATTCCGGGCTTGATCTGCAGCGCCGACACCATTCTGCGGGCTTTCCGCTATCCGACTCGCGCCACGTCGACCAGGCAGTCGTAGAACGTCGCGCCCCTGCCGATGTCGGTGAGCGCCTGCGAGGTCAAGTCGTTCGCGTTGCGGCGATCGGCGGTGAGCTTTCTCCACCACACCGAGAGCGCCACCACGACGCCCTCTCGCGCCTTGTCGCTGACGCGCGCCCTGGCGGTGAGCGAACCGCGGTCGTTGAAGATGCGCACGGCGTCGCCGTTCGCTATCCCCCGGGCAGCGGCGTCCATGGGATGGATTTCGAGGCTGGGCTCCTTGGCTTCGGCGATCGCGAAAGGCATGTTGGCGAAGGACGAATTGAGGAAGTGCCGGTTCGGCGGCGAGATGATCGCGAGCGGATACCTGCCGGCGAGCGCCGGGTTCGACTGCGCCGACTCGCGCGGAGCGATGTAGGTCGGGAGCGGATCCATGCCCAGGCTCTTCGCCGTTCCGCTGTAGAACTCGCACTTCCCCGAGGGCGTTGCGAAATTGCCTTGCGCGAACGGGGCGAAGCGTTCGGGCACGCTCAATCGCTGCCAGCCCTTCTCCTTGAGCGAATCCCACTCGATGCCCTGCATGCGCGGGTTCGACGATTCGAGCGCCTGGCGGCAGATGTCCTCGTCGGAGTCCCTGAAACACTCCTCCGCGAAGCCCATGCGCGCGGCGAGGCGCCTGAACGCCTCGCTGTTCGGGAGGGACTCGCCCACCGGCGCGATCGCCGGGCTGTTCGCGACGACGTACAGGTGCCCGTAGGCGGTGTGCACGTCGTGGTGCTCGAGCTGCGTGGTCGCCGGCAGGACGATGTCGGCGTAGTCGCAGGTGTCGGTCGCGAATTGCTCGTGTACCACGGTGAAGAGATCCTCCCGGGAAAAGCCCTTCACGACGTTCGCCGAGTCGGGCGCGACCGCGACCGGGTTGGAGTTGTACACGTAGAGCGCGCGGATCGGCGGCTTCGCTTCGAGCAGCGCATCCCCGATCGCCACCATGTTGATCGTGCGCGGGTTGGGGTTCCTCGCCTTCTGCAGCAGATCCGGCCGCTCGAGCTTCGCGTCGTTCATGCCGAAGAAGCCGCCGGTGCTCAGCACCGCTCCGCCCGCGGGATGGCGCCAGTCGCCCGTGAGCGCGGGGAGGCACAGGATGTTCCTCACCGCCATGCCGCCGCCGGCGTGCCGCTGCAGCCCGTAGTTGAGCCGGATCGCCGCGGGACGCGTCGCGGCGTATTCGCGGGCGAGGGAGATTATTTTTTCCGCGGGCAGGCGGGTGATCTGCGCGACCTTCTCCGGCGGATACTCCTTCACGCGCCGGGCGAGCGCCTCGAAACCGATCGTGTATTTCTCGACGTAATCCGCGTCGTGGCGGCCCTCGCCGATGATGACGTGCATGATCCCGAGCGCGAGCGCGGCGTCGGTGCCGGGCAGCGGCGCGAGGTGTTCGTGGCATTTTTCCGCCGAAAGGCTGCGGTAGGGGTCGATCGCGACGAGCTTCGCGCCGCGGCGCTTCGCCTCCTGCACGCGCGACCACAGGTGCAGGTTCGAGACGATGGGGTTGGAGCCCCAGATGAGGATGAGCTTCGCCTCGTCGAACCTTTCCG
>WNEZ01005879.1_pt1 | contig 22965 bp, 14 predicted proteins | sample 5400521 | NCBI WGS metagenome assembly WNEZ01 (sample SAMN13153339, study PRJNA577476) | soil metagenome | isolation source: 120 cm saprolite under Douglas fir tree site 2 hole 1 replicate 1 | place: USA:California | collected 2015-04-18 | reverse complement strand
ACGAGGCATTGGCCAAGTCACCGAATTCGATTTCCGCACTCTACAGCCTGGCGCTATTGCAGAAGTACCGCCGCCAATACCACGCGGCCATCCGGTCTCTGCAACGCTGTCTCGAACTCAATCCAAGCTTCCTTCCGGCACAGGGCCAGATCGGAAATCTCCTCACTCGGATCGGACAACCGCAGAAGGGGTTGGAACAAATTCTTCAGACGATCCGTGTCGCAACCCCCAATGATCCGACGACAGGCTATTGGTATCTTTTCGCTGCCGAGGCAGAGCTCGAGCTCGGCCATGATCGGGCCGCTTTAGACTGGGCATTGCGCGCCAACGCCTTCATGCCCGGGTCTCCTCTCGTCCAGGCGTGGCTGGCATCCATTTACACCACGATTGGGGACAAACCGAACGCTGCAAAATACGTCGCGGCTTTGACGAAAATGGCGCCGGATCGCACGCGGCTGTTCATGAACCGCTCGATGGAGGGCCCCAATAACGTCATTGGCCGCCGCGGACCGCGGATCCTTGATGGCCTGCGCCTGGCGCTCGGTTCGTCGCTGGGCTGAGTCCCACGGGTCGCCAAAGGCCTCGCTTTTTCATCAAGCTTGATTGTCGGGCCGCGAGCTATTGCATCAGCGGCTTGAAAAATTACACGGTACTTGGAGCTAGCGCCTCCTGGTGCCACAACAAGAGCCGCCGCCGCACCAGCATCACGCCCTTGACCAGGGCGTAGCCGATGACCGCGATCTCCACGATGCCGGCGAACACGCCGCGCGAGTCGGCAAAGCGCGAGGCGGTGTTCATCGCGCCGCCGAGGCCATAGCCGCCCATGAACATCTCGGTCACGATCGCGACGATGAGCGCGATGGGAAGAGCCACTTGCAGTCCGGTGATGATCTGAGGCAGCGCCGCCGGCAGGGCGATCTGCCACAACAGCTCGCGCTCCGTTGCACCCATGTTGCGCGCCGACCACAACAGCTCGCGCTCGACGCCGCGGATGCCGATGATCGTCGCAGTGACTACGGGGAAGACCGCCTCCACCGCGATCATCGTGATCTTGGATATGTCATAGACGCCGAGCCACAGCATGACGACCGGCAGGAAGGCGATCTTCGGCATCGGGAAGCCGACCGAAATGATCGGATCGAAGAACCAATGGGTGAACCGATTGCGGGAGATCCCCATGCCCAGTGCGATGCCGGCGACGGCTCCGATCAAGAAGCCGGTGAAGGCGCGGTAAAGCGTCACGCCGGTATTGAGCACGAGGTCGCCGGCGACGAGATCGCTCCAGATTCGCTCCAACACCGCGCTCAGCGCCGGCAGCATAAAGGGCGTGAACGCGCCCGAGCGCGCCGCCAGCTCCCAAGCGACCGCGAGCGCAACCAACGAAAACACGCGCGCAAAGCCCGTGCCCGCCGTCCGCAGCCAACGATAGGCCGAGGGTCCGCGCGCCAGCTCGGCCAGCGGCCCGCCCGGCATGTCTATTCCCGCCACCGCAGCATCCTTTGCATGAGAACGAGATAGATCCGGTCGGCGATGAACCCGAGCAGCGCGACCGTGAGGACGACGGCGAACATCGCATCATAGGTGCCGCTGGCACCGAGAAAGCCGATGAGATAGCCCAGCCCCTCGCGCGCCGCGATCAGCTCGGAGCTGACCAACAGGATGAAGGAGAGTGCGAGCGCGGTGCGGATGCCGTTGAGCAGCTCGGGCATCGCGCTCGGCACTACCACGTCCCACAGCATGCGCAGCCGGTTCGCCCCCATGCTGCGCGCCGACCAGACCAACGCCTGTTCGCTCGAACGCGCGCCGTTGAATGCGCCGATGGTGACCGGCAGCATGCAGCCGAGAAAGATCAGCAAAATCTTCGAGCCGTTGCCGAAGCCGAGCCACAGCACCGTGACCGGGATCAGCGCCGATTTCGGCATCGGGTAGAAGATTTCCACCAACGGACTGAGCAGCACGTTCACCGGCCGCCACCAGGCCATGAAGATGCCGAGCGCGGCGCCGATCACGATCGCCAGAGTCAGTCCGGCGCCGGTCCGCCATAGCGACGCCGCGCCATTGCTGACGAGTTCGCCGTCCTTGAGCAGATCGACCCAGGCCGCCGCCACCGCGCTCAGCGGCGGCAAAGCGAGCGTGGAGATGAGGCCGCTGCGCGCGCCGGCTTCCCACGCGAGCGCGAGCAGGAGCAGCGGGAGGTATCGCAGCAGCGCCGCCTGAATGCGACGTTGCTGCGATCCGCCGGAGGTCGCGGCAATGGCCGGCTCGATCATGATGCCCGCCCCGTCTGCGCTTTGATCGCTTCGATGCGCACCAAATTCCAGATCTCGTCGACCTTGTCGGTGAAGCCTTTGTTCCTGAAGATCGCGGGATCGCTCTTGTCGAACTTGGTATCGACGATCGCCTTGATGCGGCCGGGTCGCGCGGACATCACCGCCACCCGGTCGGCGAGATAGACTGCCTCCTGCACGTCGTGGGTCACGAATATTACCGTCTTGGGCGTGCGCTCCCAGATGCTGAGCAGCTCGGACTGCATGAGGCTGCGGGTCTGGGCATCGAGCGCGCCGAACGGCTCGTCCATCAGCAGGATTTTCGGATCGAAGGCGAGCGTGCGGGCGAGCGCGGTGCGCTGGCGCATCCCGCCCGAAAGCTGCGAAGGATAGCTGTCCTCGAAGCCGCTCAATCCGACCAGATCGATGAAGGATTGCGCCCGCTGCTGGCGTTCCTCGCGCGGGAGCCCCATGCGCTCCAAGCCGTAGAGGACATTGGCGCGCACGGTCTTCCACGGAAACAGCGCGAAATGCTGAAAGACGATGCCGCGATCGGGGCCCGGCGCGCCGATCGGCTTGCCCTCGATCAGTATTTTGCCGGTTTCCGTGGGAAGAAAGCCGCCGATGAGGTAGAGCAGCGTCGACTTGCCGCAGCCCGAGGGTCCGAGCAGCGCGACGAATTCACGTCCCCGTACGTCGAGCGTCACGTCCTCGAGCGCGAGCACCGGCCGCCCGCTCGGCGGGCGATAGCAATGGCTCACGCCCGCGATGACGATTTGCGCCTGCGCCATGCCCTGCAGCTCGTGCCCGCCGCCTTCGACGGTCCGGCAAGCTAGCGAAATCGCGACGGCGCGGCAAAGCCTAGAAACAAGCGATCCCGGCCGTCCGCTCGCTAATAGTGCCGCCGGGCGACGTCATCGGCGGCGACCTCGAACGCGCCGACGGGCGGGGCATCTGCGACGACAGCAGCGTTCACGGCGGGGTTCGCGGCCAGGCGAGACCTGCACGCATCGGCCCAGCCGGGGTCTTCATGAAAGTGCTTGACCAAAAGGTCGATGAAGCTGCGGACCTTCGCCGAGAGATGGTGGCGATGCGGGTAGATCGCGTTGATGGCGTGCTCGGTCTGCAAGAACTCGGTCAAGATCGGAACGAGACGACCCGATTTGATCTCGTCGATGAGCAGGAAGCTCGGGGCCAGCGCGAGTCCCTGGCCGTGCACCGCCGCCAACCGCAGCGCGTTGTCGCTGTTGGCTTGCAAATTTCCCTCGACCGCGACCGATTGCTCGCCATCCGGCCCCGCGAACCGCCATTCGTTGCCCCACGTCGAATGGGAGTAGACCAGACAATTGTGACGCGACAGGTCGGCCGGCTGCCTCGGAATTCCCCGCGCGGCGAGATAGCCCGGCGCGCCGCACACGACGAAACGGTAGGTGGCAACGCGCCGCACGACCAGGCTCGAGTCCGGCACCGACATGTTGCGCACGGCGAGATCGAATCCCTCCTCCACCAGGTCGATCATTCGATCGGTCATCGTCAAATTGACGGAGACCTCGGGATATAGCGCCACGAACTCGGCGATCACCGGCGCGAGCAAAGGCGGGATCGCGATCGAGGTGTTCAGGCGCAGCGTGCCCCGCGGCGTCGATTGCAGCGCCTGGGCGATCTGGTCGGCATCATCCGCTTCCGCGAGGATCTGCAAGCAACGCTCGTAATAGGCATGACCGACCTCGGTCAAGCTGACGCGGCGCGTGCTGCGGTTGAGAAGGCGAACCCCGAGCCGCTCCTCGAGCGCTTGAACGTGGGCGGTCACCATGCTGGGAGACATGCTCAGCGTCCGCGCCGCCGCGGAAAAGCCGCCGCTCTCCACCACCTTCACGAAGGTGGCCATGCTGGTCATGCGGTCCATGCAATCACCTGATCATGCCGCCGGGCTCGCAGAGTCGTCCCGTCGTTTGGCCTTATCAAGTTGCCAGTGATCACGTTTGCTCACATCTGCGGCAGACGCGAATGTGATCGCCCGGCGAGCCCCACTGCTCGTCCGGATCGAATCTGAAGAAGCGAATCCTGATCTGCGTTACGTAGTCAGAAAACCATCATTAAATTACCGACAGCACCCCCACCTCCGGTACTCCGCTTGTGTTCCCCGGACCGGCACTGCGAAGGGCCGAGCGGATGCTGCGGCATGCTCACCGCGTGCAGCGTTGAGCCGGTATCAGTCCCGTTTGCATAGGGCATCATGCGGCCGTCGTAACCCACGCACTCGATGATGATGGAGCCATCATCGGTTAGATCCACCTTGTCGACCGCCGAGCCTCCGTCAGCGCCCATCGTGACTTGATAGCCGGCGCCGATACGGTGACCGAAGGGATAGGCGTGCGCTTTCATCGCGAGCGGCACGGCAGCCGCAAGCACGACCGCAGCGGCGACGACAATCGCCTGTCGTGACCAAGCTTGCTTGTCCATGATCTGCTCCTGTTCGCCACATCGAACGGGCGGCCGACGGCGAAAGGCCTCGACCGCGCAGCGGGGCAGATAGGAGCGGCAACTCCCCTGATCACCGAGGGGATGCCGAACGGTGTTTTCGCTATTTTCGAATAATGGGCTTCTATGCGCCCAATCCGCGCAGCGGCTATCGCACCGGCGTGAGCAGTGGCCGCCCGGCGAAATGTACGCTGAGATTGTCGATCATGAGCTGCCCGATGGCGGTGCGGGTCTCGACGGTGGCGCTGCCATGGTGCGGTTGCACGATCACATTGGACAGCTTCAGCAGCTCCGGAGACGGATTTGGCTCGCTCTCGAACACGTCGAGAGCGGCGTGGCCGAGGCGGCCCTCGGCCAGCGCCTTGATGAGGGCCGGCTCGTCGACCACGCTGCCGCGCGCGACATTGATGAGCGTACCGTTCGGGCCGAGCGCGTCGATCACGGCGGCCGAGACGAGGTGGCGCGTTTGCGGCCCGCCCTTACACGCGACCATGAGATAGTCGCTGCGCCGCGCCAGCTCGATGGGATCGGCGACGTAGTCGTAGGGCGCATCGGGCTTGCGGCGGGGCCCGCTATAGACCACGCGCATGCGCAGCGCGGCGCCGCGGTCGGCGATGGCGCGGCCGATACCGCCGAGCCCGAGCACCCCCATGGTCTTGCCGCCGACGCTGCGCCCGAGCGGGATCGGACCCTTGCTCGCCCAGGTGCCCTCGCGCACGTAGCGATCGGCGAACAGTATTTGGCGCGCGGACGCGAGCATCAGGCCGATGGCGAGGTCGGCCACTTCGTCCGTCAAAATACCTGGGGTATTGGTCACCATGACATTGCGCTCGCGCGCGGCGGCGAGATCGACAGAATCGGTTCCGACCCCGAAGATGGCGATCACTTCGAGCTTTGGCAGCGCTGCGATCAGCGCGCGGTCGGCGCCGCGATTGGCCTCGGTCGCGATCGCGCGGATGCGGCGCTTGAGTTCGGCGCTCAGCGCATCCGGCGTCGGCCGGTGGAAGTGATGGGTGATGGCGAAGCGGTTCGCGAGTTCGGCGTTCGTCGCCTCGGGAAACGCGCCGATGCTCAGCACGTCGATCTTCATGGACGCGTCAAACCTCGAAGACCTGCTTCGGGGTCTTGTGCAGGCACGCGCCCGGGCCATCGGACTCGATGAGATAATTGTCGCAGATCACGGCGAAAATCGAGGGCGTCTCGTAGCCGGGATGGACCGCGAGGTTCATGTGCTCCTCGATCGTCATGGTCTCATCGCAGCGCACCAACGGCCGTTCCACGAGGTCGTAGCCCTGGCCGTGGCAATAGAGCCGCAGCTCCGGCGGCAGAGCGCGGCCGCGCATGTAATCGTCGTGGCTCTCGGCGATCTCGGCGCACGACGCGCCCGGTTTGAGCAGGCGCAAGGTGTGGGCCTGCGCCTCCTTCATCGATTCGAAGCCGTTTATCAGTTCATTCGATGCCTTGCCCAGCACGATGGTGCGCGCAATCTCGGTGTAGAAGCCGCCGGGCCCATTGTTCTCGATCAAGAGCGTGAAGTGCTCCCCTGGCTTGAGCTTGCGCGCCTGCAGATGGCGGTCGATGAAACGCGACGCCTGTCCGAGCGGGGCCGAGGAGCCCAGGAAGAGTCCCTGCTCGCTGCCGAGGAGCCGCCCTTCGTATTGCGCGAGCGCGGTCACGTCGTTGTCGGTCATGCCGGGCTCAATCTTCTTGAGCACCCGCGTGAAAACCTCGTCCTGCATCCGCGCGGCCTTGCGAATGAGGTCCTTCTCCTCCTCGCTTTTGATCGCCTTGAGGCGATCGACGAATTCGGTCGCATCCACGAACTTGGCCTTGCCGGCGAGCTCGCGCTCGATGCGCGCGACGAATTTGTGCGGCATGACGCCGCTGGCGACCCATCCGATGGTGCGATAGCCGCGCCGCTTGAGTTCGTCCGCGACGAGCTCGGCCTGGTATTCGTCGGTGTAAGCGACGCTGGTAAAGGCCGGCGTGAAGATCACCTCCCCGACCCCGCGGTTGGTCTCATCGCCGCCGTTGATCTTGCGACGCCCGCCGCGCGCGCCCATGTCGACCACGGTCATCAGGTCCGAGGCGGGGAAGACGACGCTGCGGGGATAGCCGTTGCTCAGCGGCGTGTCGGTGAACCAGCGGACATAGCCGCCGAGCCAGTCGTTGTTGTTCTGCATCACCAGCGCATCGATCTTGCGCTCCGCCATGGTTTTGCGGACCGCGGTCCAGCGCCGTTCGAGCTCGCGGGTGGAAATCGGATTGAGCAAGCGTTCGTCCATCATCTTGCGTCCATGCTGAAGCGGAGCCTTTAGCCCGGATGGTGCGGAGCAAAACCGGGAACTGCGCTGCATTGCGACACTGCCGGCATTGCGGCTACGAGTTTGCTAGCCCGAGCAGCGCCGCCGCGTTCGTTCCCACGATTCGCTCTTGCTGCGCCGACAACAACGTATCGGTGCCGGTGACGAATTCGACCGGCTTTCCTTCGCCCACGGGATAGTCCGAGCCGAGCAGCACCCGCTCCGCGCCTACCTTGTCCACCAGGTGCTGGAGCACCGCGCGCTCGTAGACGCAGGAGTCGAAGTAAAGCATGCGCAGATACTCGACCGGCGGCTTGCTCATGTTGACGCGGGTGTTGGCCTTTTCGGCATAGTTGCGATCGATGCGGCCCATATAATACGGCATGTAGCCCCCGCCGTGCGAGACGCAGATCCTCAGCCGCGGGAACGTTTCGAGCACGCCGTCATACATCAGCGACGAAATCGCCATCGCCTCCTCGAACGCCTGGCCGACGCTGTTCCAGAGGTGAAAGCGCTTGAAGCGGCGATCGCGGTTGCCGCCGGGATGGATATAGATCACCGCGCCGAGCTCTTCCGCCTTGGCCCAGAACGGCCGCAGCTGCGGATCGCCGAGTTCCATCGCTCCAGCCGTGGTCGAGATCGCCGCGCCCTTGAGCCGCAATTCACGCACGCACCGCTCGAATTCGGCGACCGCGAGCGCGGGCACGTGCAGCGGCAGCGTGCCGAGCCCGACCAACCTCGCCGGATGCGCGGCGACGGCCTTGGCGATCCAATCGTTGGTGGTGCGCGCGAGGTGCAGGCTCGTTTGCGCGTCGGCCCACTCGAGGCCCTGCAGCTCGGAAAAAATATTGTGCTGCGCCGCCAGCGCGTAGACCTCGGGCACGATGACGTGGGCGTGGAAATCGATTGCGCGCGGCCGCGCGCGGCTTGACGACGTCATCCCCTGGTCCCATGCAGGACGCGCGTCTCCCGCGACGTGGCAACCACGTCGCCGCGGAGCATGCGTCTAGACACTAGCCGCAAGCGCCTTCCGGTCGAAAAGCAGACGAAAACCACTTGAGGCTATAACGCGATACGTTGCTATCGTATCATGCGCCCGTATGCGTGGGCAGAAAAAGCGCGCGCCCCCGTCTGCCGCGGATCGGGCGGCGGCAGGCTCCGAGGGTTGCAGGGAGCGTTCGTGACCGGGCGCCGGCACACGAGATGAGACTGCCGCTTTTGTGCGCGCGCAACTCGAGGCTTGGGGAAAGATCATCGAGCAGATCGGCCTGCAGCCGGAATGACCATTGGCGAGATGCTGGAGACATGAATGGCGAAGCGCAAACACAGGACCCGAAAGGTCCGGCGCGCTCCAGCGGCAGGGCAAGCCGACGCCGCTTCGGAGCCCGCGCCGGAGGATCAGATTTCGTATAGCGCACTCTCGTTGCACGCGCTGTTCGAACAGCAGACCCGACAGTTGCTCGATGGCGCCGACCTCGACGAGGAGCAGAAGCAGAACATTCTCGTCGCCATGAGCTGCCCCTGTTGCGGCGCCGGCGCGATGTCGTTCACCGCCAAGCTCAAACGCTAAATGCCGCTGCCCCCAGGGGGAGGCCGCGAAATCTGCGGCGGCTATCGCGTCACTCTGATGCGGACTACGCCCTACGCCGACTTCGCGTCCGCGGCGCCGCCCTTGCCGGACCGCCGCGCCGCGCGCAACTTCTCCGTTGCCATCGCATCGACCTCGAAGGTTTGCGGATCGATCACGACCCCGTAGAGCTCCGCTGCGAACCTCGCGCTCACGTAGCCTTGGCGCACGTCGTCGCGAACCTGTTCGATCCGCCGCTCGAGCGGATTGCCGTAGCCGCCGCCACCGCCCGAGCGGATTTTGAAGGCGTCGCCGGGCTTGAGCTGCGCCACCAACACCTTGGCGTTGGGAAAATCGGTCTTCCAGTGTCCGCCGATGCGCAGCTCCACGGCGTTGCCGGTGCCGTCGAGGCCGCCATTGAGCCCCCATGGCCGGCAATGGGCGCGCTCACTCTGATTGTTGACCACCATATTCGTGCGCGCGCGCACCACGCGCTCGACCCCGAGCCCGCCGCGGCGGCGGCCGGCGCCGCCGGAATCGGGCACCAGCGCATAGCGCTCCACCACGATGGGAAACTTGAACTCGGCCTGCTCGTTCGGACTGTTGTGGGTATCGCCGTCGTTGATGCAAACCGTGCCGGAGACGCCGTCCTCCGTCATCTTGGCGCCCCAGCCGCCGCCCAGCGGTCCGAAGCTGCCGATGAAGAACTCGGAGGTGCGGTTGTTGATGCCGTGAAACGACGACGCCAGAAGGTCGGCGTGGTGGCCGGCGATGACGCGGTTGGGAATGGCCGACGCCAGCGCCTTGAAAATCGTGTCGACGATGGTCATCGGGTAGGTCATCCACCAGCGCATAGGCGCCGGCCGCACCGCGCTGATCACTCGGCCCGGCGGCACGATGGTCTTGAGGCTGCGGAACGAGCCGTCGTTGATGGGGTAGTCCGTGGGCGAGGTCAGGCACTTGTACGCGACCTGCGCGCAGGCATGGCCGGTGGTGATGCCGGAATTGTAGAAGCCGCGCACCTGCTTCGACACCTCGCTCAGGTCGACCGTCATCTCGTCGCCCGCGACCACGACGCGCACGCGGATCGGCACCTTCTGGCCGATGTCGATGCCGTCATCGTCCATGTAGGATTCCGCCTCGTAGATGCCGTCGGGGATGGTGCGCGTGCGCGCACGCGCCATCGCTTCGGCGTGATCCATGATCGCCGCAATGGAGGCGAGCACCGCGTCGCGCCCGTAGCGTTCGATGAGCTCGAGGAAGCGCCGCTCCCCGGTCTTCACTGCGGTGACCTGCGCGCGCAAGTCGCCCATGGCCCGGCTCGGCAGGCGCACGTTCTGCCGGATGATGTCGACCACGGTCGCATTGACGGCGCCTCTGTCCTGATATTTGAGGATCGGGATCTGCAGTCCTTCCGAAAAAATATCGGTACTCATGCCGCCGAGAATGCCGCCGATGTCGAGCCAATGCGCCATGCAGCAGGAGAACGCCACGAGCCTGCCCTTGTGGAAGATCGGAAGCGTCAGCGTGACGTGGTTGAGGTGGCTGCCGGTGAGATAGGAATCGTTGGTGACGTAGATGTCGTCGGGCCGGATGTTGCCGGCGCCGAAGTGCTTGATCTTGGCCTTGACCGTCTCCGCCATGCCGCGGATGAACATCGGCAGCCCGATGCCGATCGAGATGGTCTCGCCGCGCGGCGTGAATAAACCAGTGGTGAAATCGAGCGCCTCGTAGATGATGATGTTGTAAGCGGTGCGCATGAGGTTGGTTTTCATTTCCTCGGTCACCGCGATCACCCCGTTGCGCACGATCTCGGCGATCACCGGGTCGACCTTGCGCGCGACGCGCGGCTTGTGCTTGGCACTCGGCTTGCGCGCGATGGTCTTTGTCATTTTTGCCATGGCGCTTACCGGCCTCCCGCCACCTTAATTATCAAATGTCCGCCGGCATCGACTTCGAGCTTGTCGCCGGGCAGCAGCACCGTCGTCGCGGCGTGTTCCTCGATCAGCGCCGGCCCGCTGATGCGGTTGCCGGCGATGAGCGCGGCGCGGGCATAAGTCGGCGTCGAGCGAAACTTGCCGTCCAGGTAGACCGGCCGTCTGCCGGTGAAGGCGGCCTTGTCGGGCGCGCGCCCGCCGCGCGCGACCCTTTCCTGCGGCGGCTTGCGCATGAGGCCGGTGACGGTGCTGCGCAGGCTCACGATCTCGGCGCGCTCGTCCGGCGCCGAGGTGCCGTAGCGCAACTCGTGCATGGCGTCGAATAGGCGTTTGATCGCGCGACGGTCTTGCCGTTCGAACACCTTGAGCGGCAGGTCCACCGTGACCGCGTGCTCCTGGCCCACATAGCGCATGTCGGCCGCGCGCTTGAGCGTGATCTTCTGCGGCTTGACCGAAGTCCCGGCGATGGCCGCGCGGCCCTGGCGCTCGAGGTCGCGGTAGACGCGTTCGATCGCCGCAAACGGCGCGTCCTCGAGGCGCGTAAACCAGGTGCGCACGAAATCGCAACGCAGATCCGAGAACAGCATGCCGAAGGCGGAGAACACCCCGGGCGCAGTCGGAACGATGACAGTCCTGATGCCGATCTCGCGCGCGACTTGCACCGCATGCAGCGGGCCGGCGCCGCCATAGGCCACCAGCGCGAAGTCGCCGGCATCGAGACCGCGCTCGGTGGTCACCCCTTTCACCGCGTAGGACATCGCGGTCGCGGCGACGCGCAAAATGCCGTCCGCCGCCGCCGTTACGTTCATGCCGAGCGGCTTGGCCACGCGCTCGGTGAGCGCGCGTTGGGCGGCTTCGACCTCGAGCCGCATCTCGCCGCCGAGGAAACGGTCGGCCGCAAGTCGGCCGAGAACGAGATTCGCGTCCGTCACCGTTGGCTCGGTGCCGCCGAGGCCATAGCAGGCTGGGCCGGGCGCCGCGCCCGCGCTTTGCGGGCCGACCCGCAGGGCGCCCTCTTCCACCCGCGCGATCGAGCCGCCGCCGGTGCCCACTTCGAAAATATCCATCATCGCGATCTGCACCGGCAACGCTCGATCGTAGCCGCCGATCAACGCGGCGCCGGTGGTGAGTGCTTCGCCATTGTAGATGACGCCGGCCTTGGCCGTGGTGCCGCCCATGTCGAAGGCGATCGCGTTCTTCAGCCCGAGCGCGCGACAAAGCGCCTGGGTGCCGATGACGCCGGCCGCCGGCCCGGATTCCAGCATCTGCACGCAGTGGTCCTTGGCCTGATCCGCGTCGTAGAGTCCACCGGTCGACTGCACGATCAAAAACGAGCCGGAAAAGCCGCCGCTGCGAATGCGGTCTTCGATCTCGCCGAGATAACCCCGCACGATCGGCCCGACATAGGCGTTGGCGACCACCGTCGAGCAGCGCTCGAATTCGCGATATTCCTCGGAGAGTTCATGCGAGGCGGAGACGAACATCTCCGGATGGTTCCTCTCCAGGATCGCCTTGGCGCGCGCTTCGTGGTCGCGCTTGGCGTAGCAGTTGAGAAACAAGATCGCGGTCGCCTCCACGCCAAGCCGCGCGAGCATGCGGCCGAACGCCTCGATCTCCTTCTCGTCGAGCGGTAGATGTCGCGGAAGCCCTCGGTGATGAGGAGCGCGGTCTTGGCGCCCTTGCGCTCCAGGATGGTATTGATGGCGATGGTGGAGCCGTGGAGAAACAGTCCAGCGGACTTGTAGTCGCTGCCCGCCTTCTCAACCCCGGCGTTGATCCCCTCGACCAGCCGTTGCGGCGTCGATAGCGCCTTACCGAAGGTCAGCTTGCCGGTGCGCTCGTCGAAGGCCGCGACATCGGTGAAGGTACCGCCGATGTCGGCGGCGAGCCGAAGGCTGGAACCATTGGCCGTCGATGCAATGCGTTGCTTCATGTTCCAATCGGTGGTGATTGCACGTGACGCGCCGCGCGATCTCGATGAGCTCCCTGTCCCCGTCGACGGCAAAGGGGTCAGGGGTCAGCAAGCCCGGCGGCGGAAGGCGAGACAATGCGCGATGAGAAGGCGCGGGACAACGTGCATCCGGCGACCGGGCCGCCTCCGCGGCAACCATCGTTTGTGCGGTCTTTGTCGCCCAATTTAGCTGTGGACCTCCGTCTGCTTGCGGCCCCCGCCCTCGCACCATCCCCCCTAGGTCTGGTTATAACATACTGAACTTCCTATGTTTTTTCGTTGACGGAAATTTTGACCCGGGTTCGCGGAACCATTGGATCGTTGCCGCGTTTGCGGCGTCAGGAGGTGGTCCGACCTGGACGCACCGAGGGGTATTAGAGACATGGCCGGATCCAACCGGTCGCAAGACATTTTTCCGCACACGGCCTCTGGATCGCCCGCCGCCGCAGGGGGCGCGCGGTCGATCGTTGCCGGGCGCACGCCGCCGCGGTCGCGGCGGACGGGGCACACGGCCGGTTCCAATCTCAAGTCCCCAGCGACCACTGACTCAACCCTGCGTGTCCAAAGATCGCAGCAGCGCCACGATATGGCCGTGACAGCGCCCCTGCGCCCGTGACATCGTGCGCCGGTTCATCCGCGCCGGAGGAGACTATGCAACCGAACAATGAGCCGGTTGGCGAACTCAAGGCCAATGGTCCATCTCCGAGCGCGGTGCCGGCTGAAATGCCCGATAGCCGCGTCAATGGCGGCGCATCGCCCGAGCTGCACGACCTTTTGAATGCGCTGCAGTCCATGCGCGTGGGCGACTTCTCTGTCCGCATGCCCGGCAATCAGGTCGGCCTCTTGGGCAAAATCGCCGACACCTTCAACGAGATCGTGGCTGCCAACGAACGCATGGCGCAGCAGCTCGAGCGCGTCGGTCAAGTCGTGGGTCGCGAAGGAAAGACGCGCCAGCGGGTGAAGTTCGACCTCTCGCATGGGGCGTGGGGCGAGATGGAGACCTCGGTCAACACCCTCATCGACGATCTGCTTTGGCCGACCACGGAAGTGACTCGCGCCATCAGCGCCGTCGCGCAGGGTGATTTGCTGCAAACTGTGCGCCTCGAGGTCGACGGCCGGCCGCTGCAGGGCGAGTTTCTGCGCTCGGCCAGCATCGTCAACACCATGATCAAGCAGCTCAGCGTGTTCACCTCGGAGGTGACGCGCGTGGCGCGCGAGGTCGGCACCGAAGGCAAGCTCGGCGGTCAAGCGCAGGTGCGCGAGGTGACCGGCGTCTGGAAAGACCTGACCGAGAACGTCAACTCGATGGCCTCGAACCTCACCGCGCAAGTCCGCAACATCGCCGACGTGACCATCGCGGTCGCCATGGGCGATCTCTCGAAGAAGATCACGGTCGACGTGCGCGGCGAGATTTTGCAGCTCAAGGAAGCCATCAACACGATGGTCGATCAATTGCGGTCGTTCGCCTCGGAGGTGACGCGCGTCGCGCGCGAGGTCGGCACCGAAGGCAAGCTCGGCGGCCAGGCGATAGTCCCCGGCGTCGCCGGCACCTGGAAAGATCTGACCGACTCGGTGAACGCCATGTGCGGCAACCTCACCGACCAGGTGCGCAACATCGCCCAGGTGACGACGGCGGTGGCGCGCGGCGATCTTTCGCGCAAGATCACGGTCGACGTACGCGGCGAAATTCTCGAGCTCAAGGACACCTTCAATACGATGGTGGACCAGTTGAACTCGTTCGCCTCGGAGGTGACGCGCGTCGCGCGCGAAGTCGGCACCGAAGGCAAGCTCGGCGGCCAGGCCCAGGTGCCGGGCGTCGCCGGCACGTGGAAGGACTTGACCGACAGCGTCAACTTCATGGCCTCGAACCTGACCGCGCAGGTCCGCAACATCGCCGACGTCGCGACCGCCATCGCCGGCGGCGACCTCTCCAAGAAGATTACGGTGAACGTGAGCGGCGAAATCCTGCAGCTCAAGGAGACCATCAATACGATGGTCGATCAGCTCAACGCGTTCGCCGGCGAGGTGACGCGCGTCGCGCGCGAGGTCGGGACCGAAGGGCGCCTCGGCGGGCAGGCCAACGTGCTCGGCGTCGCCGGCACTTGGAAGGACTTGACCGACAGCGTCAATTCGATGGCGTCGAACCTGACCGCCCAGGTCCGCAACATCGCCGAGGTCTCGACTGCGATCGCCAGCGGCGACCTCTCCAAGAAGATTACGGTCGACGTGCGCGGCGAAATCCTCGAGCTCAAGGACACCATCAACACCATGGTGGACCAGCTCAACGCGTTTGCCGGCGAAGTGACGCGCGTCGCGCGCGAAGTCGGCACCGAAGGCAAGCTCGGCGGCCAGGCCCTGGTGCGCGGCGTCGCCGGCACCTGGAAGGACTTGACCGACAGCGTCAACTCGATGGCGTCGAACCTGACCGGGCAGGTCCGCAACATCGCCGAGGTCGCGACCGCGGTGGCGCAAGGCGACCTGTCGAAAAAGATCACCGTCAACGTGAGCGGCGAAATCCTGCAACTCAAGGAGACGCTCAACACGATGGTCGATCAGCTCAACGCCTTCGCCGCGGAAGTCACGCGCGTGGCGCGCGAGGTCGGCACCGAAGGCAAGCTCGGCGGCCAGGCGCAAGTGCCGGGCGTCGCCGGCACCTGGAAGGACTTGACCGACAGCGTGAACTCGATGGCGGGCAATTTGACCGGCCAGGTCCGCAACATCGCCGAGGTGGCGACCGCGATTGCCGGCGGCGACCTCTCGCGCAAGATCACGGTCGACGTGCGCGGCGAAATCCTTCAGCTGAAGGAAACGCTCAACACCATGGTGGACCAGCTCAATCGTTTCGCCGGCGAGGTGACGCGCGTGGCGCGCGAGGTCGGCACCGAGGGGCGCCTCGGCGGGCAGGCAAACGTGCCGGGGGTGGCGGGCACCTGGAAAGACCTCACGGACAGCGTGAACTCGATGGCGGGCAATCTCACCGCCCAGGTGCGCAACATCGCCGAGGTGACGACGGCGGTGGCGCGCGGCGATCTCTCGCGCAAGATCACGGTGGACGTGAAGGGCGAAATTCTCGAGCTCAAGAACACCATCAACACCATGGTGGACCAGCTCAACGCATTCGCGTCGGAAGTCACGCGCGTCGCGCGCGAGGTCGGCACCGAGGGCAAGCTCGGCGGCCAGGCGCAAGTGCCGGGCGTCGCCGGCACCTGGAAGGACCTCACCGACAACGTCAATTTCATGGCCTCGAATCTCACCGCGCAGGTCCGCAACATCGCCGAGGTCGCGACCGCGATCGCGGGCGGCGACCTTTCCAAGAAGATCACGGTCGACGTCCGCGGCGAGATCCTGCTGCTGAAGGAAACGCTGAACACCATGGTCGAGCAGCTGCGCTCGTTCGCCGCCGAGGTGACGCGCGTGGCGCGCGAGGTCGGCACCGACGGGCGCCTCGGCGGTCAGGCCGTGGTGCCGGGCGTCGCCGGCACCTGGAAGGACTTGACCGACAACGTCAATCTGCTGGCCGCCAACCTGACCACCCAGGTCCGCAACATCGCCGAGGTGACCACGGCGGTGGCGCGCGGCGACCTGTCCCGCAAGATCACCGTCGACGTGAAGGGCGAGATTCTGGAGCTCAAGGACACCATCAACACCATGGTGGACCAGCTCAACGCATTCGCGTCGGAGGTGACGCGCGTCGCGCGCGAAGTCGGCACCGAGGGCTTGCTCGGCGGCCAGGCCACCGTGCCGGGCGTCGCCGGCACCTGGAAGGACTTGACCGACACGGTCAACGTGATGGCGGCCAATCTGACCGAGCAGGTGCGCGGCATCGTGAAGGTCGTGACGGCCGTCGCCAACGGCGACCTCAAGCAGAACCTGACGGTGAAATCGAAGGGCGAGGTGGCGGCGCTCGCCGAGACCATCAACAACATGACCGACACGCTCGCGATCTTCGCTGACCAGGTCACCAGCGTCGCGCGCGAGGTGGGCGTGGAAGGCCGCCTCGGCGGCCAGGCCAACGTGCCCGGCGCAGCCGGCACCTGGAAGGACCTCACCGGCAACGTCAACCTGTTGGCCGCGAACTTGACGACGCAGGTGCGCGCCATCGCCGAGGTCGCGACCGCGGTGACCAAGGGCGACTTGACCCGGTCGATTCAGGTCGACGCGCGCGGCGAGGTGGCCACGCTCAAGGACAACATCAACACGATGATCGGCAACCTGCGGCTCACCACCGACCGCAACACCGAACAGGATTGGTTGAAGACCAACCTCGCCAAATTCACCAACATGCTGCAGGGCCAGCGCGATCTGGTCACCGTCGGCCGACTCCTGCTGTCCGAGCTCACGCCCCTGGTCAACGCGCAGCTCGGCGTCATCTACCAGGCGACGAGCGAAGAAGCGCCCAGCCTGCACCTGCTGTCGGCCTATGCCGACGACGGCCTCAATGGGCACCCCGAGCAGCTTCTGGTCGGCGAGGGACTGATCGGACAGTGCGCCGCGGACAAGCGGCGAATGCTGATCAGCGAAATGCCCAAGGGCGCCGTTCCGATCGGATCGGCGCTGTTCAAGGCGGTTCCGCGCAATATCGTGGTGCTGCCGGTGCTGTTCGAAAATCAGGTCAAGGCGGTGATCGAGCTCGCTTCGCTCAGCGAATTCACCGAGCTGCAGATGATGTTCCTCGAGCAGCTTACCACCAACATCGGCATCGTGCTCAACAGCATCGAGGCGACGATGCAGACGGAAGGACTGCTCAAGCAATCGCAGCAACTCGCGGGCGAATTGCAAACGCAGCAGCGCGAGCTGCAGCAAACCAACGACCAGCTCGAGCAGAAGGCCGAGCAGCTCGCTGAGCGCAACGTCGAGGTGGAGCGCAAGAACCAGGAAATCGAGCAAGCGCGCCGCGCGCTGGAGGAGAAGGCCACCGAGCTCGCGCTGACCTCCAAGTACAAATCGGAATTCCTCGCCAACATGTCGCACGAGCTGCGCACGCCGCTCAACAGCATCCTGATCCTGGGACAGCAGCTGGCGGACAATCCGGACGGCAATCTCGTGCCCAAGCAGGTCGAGTTCGCCCGCACCATCCACGGCGCCGGCACCGACCTCTTGAACCTGATCAGCGACATTCTCGATCTATCCAAGATCGAATCCGGAACCGTGACGGTGGATGCCGAGGAGATCGCGTTCGCGAACCTGCTCGACATGGTGGCGCGTCCGTTCCGGCACGAGGCCGAGACGCGGCAACTTTCGTTCGAGGTCAGTCTCGACCCCAATCTCGGACGCAGCATCAACACCGACTCGAAGCGCCTACAGCAAGTTCTCAAGAACCTGCTCTCGAACGCGTTCAAGTTCACCACGGAAGGCGGCGTGCGGCTAAGCATTTCGGAGGTCCAGAGCGGCTGGAGCGCCGGGCACCCCGTGCTCAAGCAGACGCCGACGGTGGTGGCCTTCGAAGTCTCCGACACCGGCATCGGCATTCCGCAGGAGAAGCAGAAGGTCATTTTCGAGGCGTTCATGCAGGCCGACGCCAGCACCAGCCGCAAATACGGCGGCACCGGGCTGGGGCTTGCCATCAGCCGCGAGCTGTCGAACCTTCTCGGCGGCGAAATCCAGCTGCGCAGTTCGCCGAACGTGGGCAGCACCTTCACGCTCTATCTGCCGCTGAAATACGTCGGCCCGAGCACGGCGCCCAAGCCGGCGGCCGCCGCCTCGATGCAGGTGGTGGTGCACGCGCCCAGCATCCATGTCGTGCCGGAGCGTCCGATCGAGCAGATTCCCGACGATCGGCTCGAAATCCAGCCCGGCGACTCGATCCTGCTCGTGGTCGAGGACGACCCGCACTATGCCCGCATCATGGTGGATCTGGCGCGCGAGAAGGGCTTCAAGGTGCTGGTCGCCGCACGCGGCGCCGATGCACTCGACCTCGCCAAGCAGTATCAGCCGACCGCCGTGTCGCTCGACGTGTTCCTGCCCGACATGCTGGGCTGGACCGTGCTCAGCCAGCTCAAGCAGAACCCGTTGACGCGGCATATTCCGGTGCAAATCATCACTCTGGACGAAGACCGCCAGCACGGCCTGGCGCGGGGCGCCTTCGCCTTCGTCACCAAGCCGACCTCTACCGAGGGTGTGGAAGCGGCCTTGGCGCGCATCAAGGAATACGCTAAGCCGCGCCGCAAGCGGCTCCTGGTCGTGGAAGATGACCGCGCCGAGCAGATGAGCATCGCGGAACTGCTCGGCCACGACGACATCGAAATCGTGACCGCCGGCACCGGCTCCGAGGCCTTGCGCGTTCTGCGCCGAGAGCCCTGCGACTGCGTCGTGCTCGATCTGCGGCTGCCGGACATGTCGGGCTTCGAGGTGTTGGAGGAACTGCGCGACGACGCCGACCTGTCCGACGTGCCGGTGGTGGTGTTCACGGGGCGTGAACTGTCGGCGGAGGAAGACGCCGAGCTGCACACCATGGCGCGCAGCATCGTGGTCAAGGGCGTCGAATCGCCGGAGCGTCTGCTCGACGAAACCGCCTTGTTCCTGCACCGCATCGTCACCGACCTCCCCCCCGACAAGCAGCGCATGCTCGAGCGCCTCACCAGCTCCGACGACGACCTGGTCGGTCGTACCGTGCTGTTGATCGATGACGACGCGCGCAACATCTTCGCCTTGTCGAGCGTGCTGGAACGGCGCGGTATGCGCGTGCTCACCGCCACGACCGGCAGCGAGGCGATCGCGCTCGCCGAAACGACGCCCGATCTGGCGATCGTCCTGATGGACATCATGATGCCGGAGATGGACGGATATCAGACCATTCGAGTGATCCGGCAGAAGCCGGCCTTCCGGCGGCTGCCGATCATCGCGCTGACGGCAAAAGCCATGAAGGGCGACCGCGAAAAATGCATGGAGGCGGGCGCCTCCGACTATCTGGCCAAACCGGTCAACACCGAGCAGCTGTTATCGGCGCTGCGCATGTGGCTGCATCGCTAGCCGGGGAGAGGGGCGATGGCCTCTGAGGACAAGGTCAATATCCTGCTGGTCGACGACCAGCCAGCCAAACTCTTGAGCTATGAGACCATTCTGGCCGAGCTCGGCGAGAGGCTCATCAAGGCTGCCTCGGCCAAAGAGGCGCTCGAACACCTCCTCAAGCATGACATTGCCGTCATCCTCGTGGACGTGTGCATGCCCGAACTCGACGGCTTCCAACTGGCCGCGATGATCCGCGAGCATCCGCGTTTTCAGCGCACCGCGATCATCTTCATTTCCGCCATCCATTTGACCGACGTCGACCGCCTGCGCGCCTATGAAATGGGCGCGGTCGATTACGTCCCGGTGCCGGTCATTCCCGAAGTGCTGCGCGCCAAGGTCAGGATCTTCGCCGAGCTCTATCGCAAAACCAGGCAGCTCGAGCAGCTCAACCAGGAGCTCGAGCGTCGCGTCGCGGAGCGAACGGCGGAACTGGAGGCCTCGACTGCGCGGCTGATGCAGAGCGAAGAGCGTCGCAGCTTGGCGCTAGCCGCCGGTCAGATGGGATCGTGGGAATGGGATCCCGTCAACGGCCACTTCGTGTGGGACGATGGGCAATATCGGATCTTCGGCGTCGATCCCGCGAGCTTCGATCTCACCGTCGACAATATCAGGGCGCTCATCCACCCCGAGGACTGGAAGCATCTGCAGAACGCGATCAAGCCGGCGGCGCCCAACACGCCGAGCTTTCAGAGCGAATTTCGCGTCTGCCGTCCGAACGGCGAGCTGCGCTGGTGTATCGGAACGGCGGTGGCGAGCGTCGACGCCACTGACAACATCGTGCGCATCAGCGGCGTGACCGTCGACATCACCGACCGCAAGGAGGCTGAAGAGCGCCAAGCGCTGTTGGCGCGCGAGGTCGACCACCGCGCGCGCAACGCCTTGGCGCTGGTGCAGTCGATCGTGCGCCTGACCCGCGCGGACACCATCAAGTCCTATATCGCCGCGGTCGACGGACGCATCGGCGCGCTGGCGCGCGCGCACACGCTGCTCGCGCAGAGCCGCTGGCAGGGCGCCGATCTCGCGCGCCTCGTCGACGAAGAGCTCGCCCCCTACCGCGCGGATGCTCCCGAGAGGATCGCGGCGGCCGGCCCCGACGTCTCGCTCGAGCCACGCACCGCTCAAACGCTCGCGCTCGCGCTGCACGAGCTCTGCACCAATGCCGCCAAATACGGCTCGCTGTCGGTGATGGCGGGGCGCGTGGAAGTGAATTGGGAATTGCAGCCGCGCAGCCTTCTCTTGCGCTGGACCGAGAGCGGCGGGCCGCGACCGCAGGCGCCGGCCGCGCCAGGCTTCGGCATCCGGATGATCAGCGCCAGCATCGAACGTCAGCTCGCGGGCGAGGCCGCCTTCCATTGGCGGCCTGAAGGCCTGCACTGCAGCGTGTGCGTGCCCCGCGGCGACAGCATCGAGCCGCTGGCGCACCGTACCGGCGCCCATTGGACGGTGGGCGAGGACCGGTCGGCGCTTCCGCTTCAGCTCGAGACCGGCAATCGCGTGCTTTTGGTCGAAGACGAGATTCTGGTCGCCATGATGATGAAGGACATCCTGACCGAACTCGGATTTTCGGTCATCGGACCCTTCAGCCGGCTGGCCGAGGCCATGGTCGCCGCCGTGCACGACAACATCGATGCGGGCATCATCGACGTCAATCTCGGCGGAGAATTCGTCTACCCGGTCGCCGACGTGCTGGCGGCGCGGGAAATTCCGTTCGTTTTCATCACCGGCTATGGCGTCGAGAGCATCGATAGTCGGTTCGGCTACGTGCCGATCGTCAAGAAGCCGGTGCAACGGCAAGTGCTGCAGAAGATCTTCATCCCCGCCGACAGCGGCGAGCCCGCAAAATTCTCCCAACGGCGATATGGCGCCGGCCGTCTCGGTCGCACCGCATCCGCCGGTCAGTCGTAATCGCAAAACCAACGCTCCTTCCCGCGCCTGCGGCCTCACCTTAAGGGCGTCGACGTGCGTCAACGCGCCGACGCTCGCACTCGGGTTCGTCAAAGTGACCGCCATCCGATCCCGCCGAGCGTAGGATCAAGGCTGCATAGAATTTCGACGTCAGCGCCGGCGGCTGCCCAGCAGGGCGGCGACGGCTCCTGTCCGGAACGAAAAATCCATAACGAAATCAACGGAGATCGGCTTGGCACGGTCTTTGCTGCTCTGCAGCATACCGGGCCAACGGGGGCCGTTCGCGCGGTGCTTCGGCATGCGCGCTGCTCAAAAAAGAAGCCGAAAGCGAGCCCATGTCTGGCGATTTCAACCCCGAGCAAAAGCGTTACCTCGAAGGCTTCGTCGCCGGCCTGCAGATCGCCAAGGCCGCGCGCGCGAGCGCCGGTGCTCCCACCGGCTCGGGAGCAAAAACGGCGGAGCCGGGCGGGCCCGACGCCGCGCATTTGCGCGCCCAGGATCGCGTGCTTGCCGTTAGCGGCAAGCTCTCCGAGCAGGAGAAATTCAAGCGCGAGCTCCACCCTTTCGACGGCTACGAACGCCTCAAGGCGCAGGCCGCGAACAACGAATATCCCAAACCGCCTGACAATTTCCGCTGGCGCTTCTTCGGCCTGTTCTACGTGGCGCCCAATCAGAACTCCTATATGTGCCGGCTGCGTATGCCCAACGGCATTCTCGCGCACTGGCAATTCGCCGGCGTCGCCGATCTCGCCGAGCGCTACGGCGGCGGCTATGGCCATGTCACCACCCGCGCCAACCTCCAGGTGCGCGAGATCGAGGCCAAGAACGCCGTCGCCATGGTCGAGGCGGTGCAGGATCTCGGGCTGTGCTCGCGCGGCTCGGGCGCCGACAATATTCGCAACGTCACAGGCTCGCCCACCGCCGGCATCGATCCGCAGGAGCTGATCGACACCCGGCCCTACGCGCGCGAATGGCATTTCCACATCCTCAACGAACGCGCGCTCTACGGCCTGCCGCGCAAGTTCAATGTCGGCTTCGACGGCGGCGGCATCATTCCCGTGCTGGAGGATACCAACGACATCGGTTTCCAAGCGGTCGAGGTGAAGGAGAGCTGCGAGGTCGCGCCCGGCGTGTGGTTTCGCCTGATGATCGGCGGCATCACCGGGCACAGGGACTTCGCGCGCGAGACCGGCGTGGTGGTCAAGCCGTCCGACGCCACCAAGGTGGCCGATGCCATCGTGCGCGTATTCATCGATCATGGCGACCGCACCGACCGCACCAAGGCGCGGCTCAAATACGTCATCGACCGCTTCGGCCTCGACAAAGTGTTGGGGCTGGTCGAGGAAAAACTCGGCCGCAAGCTCGATCGCGTGGCCGGCGGTGCGTTCGCGCCGCGTCCGCCGTTCGACCGCACCGCCCATATCGGCGTGCATCCGCAGAAGCAGCCCGACCGCAATTGGGTCGGCGTCGTCCTCCCGGTCGGCAAGATGACCGCCGATCAGATGCGAGGGCTCGCGCAGATCGCGCGCGAACTCGGCGACGGCGA